>Ga0206795_1049_pt1 | contig 24213 bp, 26 predicted proteins | sample Alteio_BWOrgCont_71_FD_152872 | JGI IMG/M metagenome (GOLD analysis project Ga0206795, IMG submission 152872) | Enriched cells from forest soil in Barre Woods Harvard Forest LTER site, Petersham, Massachusetts, United States -... | ecosystem: Environmental > Terrestrial > Soil > Temperate forest >... | reverse complement strand
ACATAAGTTGGCCAATCGGCACTAACATATACGCGCTGGGGATTTTCGGCTAGCGCTTTGCGCGGGCCGATCCTTAGCTTTTTTCCCGATTGAAAATGCTCCAACATGCTGCGCAAAGCTCGTTCGTGCAAAACGTTCACATTCCCAAGCCGATCTCGCCCGTTTGTGGCCGATATGAGAAGCGTCGAGAACGAATCGCCAAGGACTTGATTCGCTCAGTCCCCCATAATCCGAGGTCGTGGGTCCGAACGTCCCTCGTCCAAGGGCATTCTTTCGCAAAGCAAAGCATCTCGCATCTTGCGAGATGCTGAAGACAAACCAACGTTAGCCCCGCCGCTCTCGCTGATCGGGATTTGAGAACATAGTTGTGATATCAGCCTAGGAGCGGCCTTCTCTGAACACAGTTGGTAGGGTCGCGGCGGCTCGCGTTGCTTTGATACGTTTCGTCGCTGACGCCGCAATAGTGGGCTGGGCAAGCAGTCGCTTTACGTCCGCCAGGGTTGCGGCCCTTACCTCCGTGAGAGTCTTGCTGCTTGATCCCCTCGTTTTCTGCATGGCTAATGATGTCGAAACGACCTGCAACAGTCTGTTCTGTTCGAGACACGGTTCACTTTTTGCGACGCTATCGCGCCTTGTTAGGCACCCAGTGCTGCTTCAGACGGGAGTAACTAATAAGAACCTGTCTAAAACCGAACATATTCACTTCCGCCATCTGAATAAACTCTAACCAATTCGCCGAGACAGGAGGTTCGGATTCCCTCAACCACCCACCCCGAACCTCCGTTTCTCGTTGCCGACATGAAATTCCAGAACTCAGCTTGAAAAAGTGCCATAGACGTGCCGTCGCCTTGAGTACAAGGGAACGGAATACGAGCCCCGCACACGTCCGCTGGTCCGCTTTGGACCCAAATCAACTTGTGTGGTTGGGTAGCGCCAAGATCAAAGGCAAGAGAACATTCTGGAGCTGCTTAGCTCCATCGTTCGCAATATTTTCAAGATGAATTGCCATATGCGGGCCAATCAAGCGAACGACCGTTCCGACTGCGGTGATCGGTCGTGCGCCCGGGAACAGATATATGCGCAGGCTCACACGGGAACCAGTCGCAAACGTTCGAGCCGCTCGCACCTGCAGGCCATTCAAACTTACGTCGATAGTCTCACCCTCTAGAATCTCCCCGCCCAATATTACTTGAACCTTGCGGTTCAGCTCGACACGTTGATATTGACGCTTCTCCCTCTGTGAAGCACTGTACGCTGCGCGTGATAGATTTAGTAGGCGCGCCCTGTTTATTGGTTTGAACACGAAGAAGTTGGCCCCGGCCTGAAATCCACGCCCAAGCTCTGAGAGATCTTTCCCTCCGGTTATCATGATGACCGTCGTTTTTTGATTGCAGCCTGAGGCGCGGATGATGCGTGTCAGCTCCAACCCATCAGGCATGGGCATATTCACGTCGAGAAATATTACATCGAATTTCCGATCCCGTAGAAGCCCAACGGCCTGGGCACTGCTTGTCGAGATCAAAGCCTCCATATCTGCGGAGTGTAGAATCATCCGGATCAGGTGGCACGTAGCGAGATCAGTATCCACGATAAGAGCAAGTTGCGATGTCCGCTGAGGTACTCTGTTCGCCCGCACTTGGTCTTGAACAGCCTGCGGCATATCCTTCGTTCCTGAATCAATGGTAGCGGGCTTCATAACGGATCCATTAGTTGATTGGGTTGTTATAGTGTCTCGCCCAGCAGCGATCAGCGTCTGTGCAGAAGAGCACACCGGACAATCCTGTGCCGCATAGGGCACGGTCCACGCGTCCCATACATACAATGGCGACGTGACCTGGCGTGCTTATCCGACGTAGAACAAAGCGCCGCAAATGACAGCGAGACTTAGGATGCGAGGCCAGGAATCACCACTTAATGGTTGGTCGGGGGATCAAGGCTAACGCGCAAGTAATCCCTTTAACCACTTCTGCAATAACCTTCGGTGCGCCGGTTTCATGTTGCCACAACTGACGCCGAATCCCACCGACGGTTCAGTACGGGCCACCGCTCCACGAGCTATAACTGCCGCTCCCTGATACTTGAGTTGCAGCTGGACCTGAGTTCCGAGCGGAAGCGAATAGGCCGTGTTCATAAAGCAGCCGACGAGACTTACATCCGAGGTTCGTGCTTCTAGTCAAGCTTTGGTGAATGCACTCACTATCTCGGCGTCTGCGACGAGCCGGTAGCGCGGAGCACGGCGTCTTTCAATATTCATAGGAAGTCAACGTGGGGTTCAGTTTAGAGCGGGCTTTTGGTATTGCATCCAGATTATGGGGCTTACGGCGACGGAAGAGTACTCCATCTCGAGGTAATGGCCTCCGCTTTGCTTTTGTATTACGCGCCAGGCGCAATCGTGTAAGTGGCACTAAACGCGGCACTGGATCTCGGAAACGTGCTTTTTCGTGACACAAAAAAATGGATTTGCCTTGAGAAGGTGCGTGAGAGCCGCGAAAAAGCAACGGGAGACACTGTGGTGGTCGATTCTTCCTGGGAGGAATCCTCAGTGTCCCTCGATTAGGTGTTCGTGTAGGACATTAAGGTGCTCCTGGACGATCCTTGAGTATGTTCAATACGGGACACCTCTGAGGAGTTGTTGCGAATCAGTAACTCCGACTGCTCGGTCGGATTACGGGACCTGCGCAACTCATTCTTCCATTCTTCTAACCCTAAATACCGTGGCGCCGAGTGCGCGACTTCGTCTATCTTTCTTTACCGAGAGCGACGAAAGCTGCTTCCGTCTGACGCACTTGCGTAACGTGGGAGATCAAGTTGCAGACGCTTTTCGCCAAGTCTACTAGCTCGCCATTCCCTTCTACTTCAAACTCGATCTGATAATTTCCAGAGGCTGCTTCGTCGACGGCTTTCTTGAGGCTAATCAGCGGCTTGACTATTTCGCGCGGCAGCGCGAAAGTAATCCACACGCTGAGCACGATGACAATCGCAGACACGGTGCTCAATACCCATTCGGCACGACGAAGGAGTCTTTGAGCCTTCCTGTGATCGTCTTGCACGCGTTGCCACATCCGCTGTTCCAATCCGGATGTGAGATCGAATACCGCCTGGCTCAAACGTTCGATATCGCTGGCGTATCTGCGCAGCGTGGGATCACCCATGTTCACTGTATTCGTTATTTCAGCGTCGAACGAATCAACCTGTATGCGAAGCTCATCGACAAGCGTGGCCCGGCTCTTGTGCCGGTCTTCTTGCACCACACCATCCAGATCTGCTTCGTAGTTCTTGACAACGGCGTCAATCCGCTCGTGAGGGGCGTCGCCCGGTTGGCCCATCGCCTCAACCTCAGCCGCAAACTGCTGCTGATAAAGCTGTATCGCCTCCACAACTCTCTGAATTGGCGTCTCTTCGGTCGGCTCAAGGTTACGGACCTTGGTCAAGGTACGAATGGCCTCAGCAGTCGAATCGTAATTCACTGTGATGTATTCCGTATCACGAAACAGGGAATAGTTTCGTTCAGCACGTCGCGCTTCCAGCATTTGAATTGAAGCCTGCTGAATCAGCGTGGCCGCCGGGGCATCCACGTTGACAATACGATCGACGATCCAACCCATCTGAAATAGGTAGTAGACAGCTAATAAGATAACCGGGGCAAGAACGAGTCGCACTATGGCGAAGCTATACAAAACGCGCCGCCGGAGAGAAGTGGCGGGAGTGAAAATCGCAAACGTTTTCCGCACTGACGATACTAAGGGGTGACACAAGAGCCTATTCGGATGCTTACTCTTCATCTCTAACCTTCTTCGCCTCGTCGCATTAGCCACGCTAGAACAATGCTAGCTGCGAACGCGGAACGATCATGCGCAGCACGCCTGCCCGGTTTATCAGCTGCCGCCGTCCTCTCGAGCATTTGTTATGCCTCAGGGCGAGCTCTGTCCCACCACGCATACGCTTGAGACCCATCGAGGCATGACTGGTCTCGGTGAATCCAGACCATTTCACACTTTCGGTGCATTCTGCGGGAGAGATCTCAAGTTGACTGTCCGCTTTTGCACAGCTGCTTGACTCTTTGAGCACTGTAATGTCTAGCGAACTTCCCCACATTAGAAGGCACTCGGGGCGCAGGGATGTTCGAAGATCTCGGATGAGAGATACATCTTCCAAAACAATTGATCCTGATTGTCAGAGAATTGTGTCAGCCGTTTGGACAACCTACACTAACACGCTGGCTCGTGCTGCATGGCTCTGAGATTCCCCCAAGACGCCACTTCCGACTTACTCTGCAAGTGGACTATCGCGGAGTAACTCGTTAGGATTTGTGGAACTCAGGTAGCAGGAGCTGGACGATATGACGGCCTGACTGTCATTCTAGCTGCTACCGTTGACTTCTTTGGTTTCGACGGTAACGTCGACGTGAGCACCCTTCCTGAGCTTCACATCGTCGCCATATTTATTGACTAGAGCATTGTCGATACGAAGAACTCGGTGCTGCTTTTCAGCCCCATGAACCGCAATCTGTGCTCGTTCCGGTTGGCTGGGACCAGCAGATGGGACGATTTTGTCTACAGTCCCGGGCATGGTGACACTGGGTTGATGTTCGGGAAGTCGTGCAGTATCCAGGTTCAACTCCGCTATTCTCGCGGATTTGGACATGCGCGGCTTCGCCATCTCCTTCTTGACGTCGGTACGTGTCGCGTTACCGCTTTTGTTCGTACGTTTCTTATTCAGCATGCCACTATCATGACTTCGAAATAAATGCCATGCAGTGCAATATTGCACAGCGGCGAGGTATCTAATGATGGTTACTAACTCCCAATGAGGCTGGGGCATTTCTGAGGGTCGCTACGGGCATTGGTTCTCGCTCGCCGGCTCCTCGCGACCTGGACAGCTAGGTCAGGCAACGAGGCCTACAGTCAAGTTCTAGAGGTGTGCCTAACTGGACAGAAATGCATCTCGTCCCGCCGGAACATGGGAGGGCACGATGGATCTCTAACTTGGTTTCCACGGTCAAATTCGCCTACTCGCTTTTCATTTATTTCGCCGTTGCCGGCTGTCTTTCGGCGCAGGCAACAAGGGCAGGGCCGACAAGCGAGGCCATCATTGCTCGGATGGCGTCAGCACAGGCTGGCAACCAAACCCATTTTCGTCCCTATATCGTCACACGCTACTACAAGCTTTTGGGCCCAGACAGCCGCTTTGGGTTCAAGTCCCACGTGACTGCGGAAATCACCGTCGTGCCCCCAGACTTTAAGAAATACGTTATCGATGATTCTGACGGCTCGAGCTGGGGAGAAAAGGTCGTTCGGAAAATACTGGACAGTGAGGTAGCGTTCGCCAAGGATTCGGCTGCGACCAACATCACGCGCGACAACTATGACTTTCGGTTCCTCCGCGAGGACGAGCTAGACGGTCAGCATTGCTACGTACTCGAGCTGCTGCCGAAAAGAAGATCGAGGGACCTGCTCCGCGGAATCATTTGGCTGGATACGGGTACGTACCTGCCTCATCGCGTCGAGGGCGAGCCTGCCAAGAGTCCCTCCTGGTGGCTCAAAGATGTCCACATCGTTCTTCGGTATGGTTACCTCGGCACCATGTGGCTGCAGACATCCTCGGAAGCTAGTGCTGACGTTCGAATACTTGGGCAAACTACAATAGCTTCACAGAGTGTGAAATATCGAATTGAGACCTCCGCTCCCGCAACTTCTTTGGTGCAGACGATCATCGCCGTCGGTGAGACGACTACTGCAAGCAAACCGTGAGCCAGATCGGCACTAACACTGCTATGCCTCGGAGTGAGAGACCTTCGCCACACCCGTGGGTACCGATAGCTCGACGGGGGCGGATTTTCATGGCGATATCGAGGGAGGGCAATCCAGTCGCGATGCGACTCAGTATTGCTAATTATCCTTCTACATCGAGAGTAGCCAAGCACCAAACGGTTCCCTGCGCTCCGTTCCTGGGCAAATTGGGCTAGCCGATCGCCCCCGATACCAACCGCGAAAACCAATATTTGTGTGGCCGCCCGATTGATCAGGAGTTAGTCCGTCACTTAGCCTCGGCACCTGCCGACCAGGGGCACGGATTGGTTGACACGCCGAAATGTGACCAAAGAATTACCACTGTACCGAATCGAACAGTTGATTTCTGCCAGCTGTCACAAACTTTTCTAGTACCTCGTGAGTAAATAGCCACACCGCTCAAAGAATGGACACCAACTGCGCAGCTCACGAAGGTCTAGGAATGAGGACAAATCCTATCTCCATATGTCGTAAGCGGGGGCGCCGTGGAAGCAATCGCGAGTTCCGATACAACAAAATCCTGTAAAAGACATCGTTTCAATACTCAGATGTTTCTTCAGTCAGCCGGCATGGCAAGAAGTATTAGTGAGTTTCCCAAAAGGGGGAATGTCTTCGGACAGGGTGATCTCGCCCAGACCGTCATGTATATTCAACAAGGCATCGTTAAGCTATCCGTGGTCAATGTAACCGGCAAGGAAGCGGTGCTGGCGATTTTGGGACCCGGCGACTTTTTCGGGGAAGGTTGTCTGGCAGGTGAGATCATCCGCACCGCGACGGCTACAGCGACTACACCTGCTACAGTGCTCATCATTGAAATGGCTGAGATGATTCGCGTCCTCCATGACGAACATGACTTTTCTGCCCGTTTTATCTCTCACGTGCTTAGCAGAAATATCCGAAGTGAGGCCGACTTGGTCGATCAGCTGTTTAATTCCACAGAGAAGCGACTCGCTCGGGCTCTTCTGCTCCTTGCTCGTTATGGTACGGACAAGCACCCTCACCGGGTTCTTGCCGACATATCGCAAGAAACTCTGGCAGATAAAATCGGCGCGACGCGCTCCAGGGTCAACTTCTTTATGAATAAATTCAAGGCAAGGGGCTTCATTCATACAAATGGCGGCCTGCATATCAACCCTTCCCTTCTGAGTGTTGTGCTGAACGAATAATCAAGACGCTAACCGGCAACTTTTGAGACGGTCCTAGGCTATGCGGTGTTCTCTTGGCGAGTAGTGATCGGCGGCGCAACACTCAACATTGAATCGCGACGTAACTCGATGATTGTAGAACAACGTGCATGACTAACATATCGTCTTCTGACGCATTCGTGATTTTGGAGAAATGGCGCGATGGAACATCGCAGGTTCGACTATCGATGCGTAACGCTGACGGCTCGGTAGACGGTACTCCAGTTTCCATAATCTCCACTTCGGATAGCGACGAAAGCGTACTTGTAGAGATGCTGCTAAGTGGGCAAGGAGAGAAGTGCTGCCTCGACTTTCGAGATGCATCGTTCTCACAGGGAGATCCTAGTGATTCTGCCGTGTTCCCAGAGTTTGCCGAAGGAAGGTGGGTATCGTACTTGGTTGTCGAGTTCCCGACTGGAGCAATGTTCGCATTTGCAGAGCGCTTGTCATGGATCGTCGAGTAAAGTGGTTTGCTAGCTCACGCGCCCGACGTCAAGGCCCGAATGCGCATGTGCTGCATTGAGAGGTCGGACAAGAACCTCCTGGGATACTGCGCCATAGTGGTCTTTACGACCTGGAGACCTTACGGCAACTCGCCAAATTCGTGGTAGCAGTGACTTGACCTTGAGGGTATCTTGTGGACAGCGCGGCGCTATCGATGGACTGCTGGCATTTCCGCTCTGCCGGGCCTGAACAAGGAACTTACCGAGAAGGCATGATTCCCCTTCCCACCCTGACACAAAACGATTCCTTTAACGAGATCAAACCAGCGACCCGCGCAGCATGCCGGATTGCGCAGCGCATGAAGAGAATTCCGAATGGGCCGAGCCAATCTATCAAGACCCGGCCCGCTTCGACAACGCAGTCGGATGGCGAGCCGGCCGCGCCATCTTCTTCGCCATATGAAGCAGCAGCGTCCGGTCCGGTTCTTTGATCCGACTAAGCAAGTCGCGTAAGCGATGGAGCACACGTGCATCTTTTCCTGTGCGTCCCCAGCCCAGCCCGTTCACGCTTTTCTGTTTCGGAATCTGCGATGGCTCCGGTGGCTCTACTCCGTCGTAGAAAATCTGATAGATCGGGATTTCCATAGCTCGCGCGAGCTTTTCGAGAGTCTCGATCGCCGGAATGGTATGGCCGTTCTCGACGCGGGATATGTAACAGCGAAGCAGACCGGTGCGCTTTTCGATATCGCCTTGCGAAAGATGCTTTGCTTCGCGTAGCGCTCGCAATCTGCCAGCGATGACCATAGTTGGTTCCTCCTAGGTTTCCAGACAGATCAGACGAAGTAATAGAGAGGCTTTTCCGAATGAAGAAATGAGGATACCGCGATCCCCGTGCTAGCGTCCAGTCGCAACAAACGCACTTGCCAGCGGGTCGAGAACTGAGAGGAGCCTTTCCGGTTACCTACTTTCAACCGGTTGCATGAGCTCGTCAAAAGGAAGCGCTCTATGTCGTCCTGTCTATAGAAACACATACACATGAGCCCCCGTCCGACTAGAAGAAATGCACCGACAATCATGAAAGGACATCAAGGAAGCGGCCGTGTTCCAGCAAAGCAGCATCCGCGCCTCAACGATCAATTCCTCAAATCCGCACATGGTGCTTCGGTTACGCATATCTTTAGAGACACATTCATGGAAGGTGTGTGATTGTGTGTCATAAGGAACAGACGTGACCGTACGAGCAAGCCTAGACTGCAGGCTTCTCGGAGAAGCTGGAGGACCTCCCAAGCATCACATCGTACACTTGGCGCCTGCCCGTGGCAGACGTCAAAGCGACCCTTCGAAGGGAGAAAAGTAATGCTTGAAAATGAAAGACCCGAAAGCGTTCCAACAAGCAAAATCGTAGAAGAAATCGAACAACCCCAGGATCGCAATGGCTCGACCAATGAAGATCAGCCAACGAAACCCGCGCCGGGACGATTACCAGCGCAAGCTTCGCGAAAGCAACGTTGATCCGACATGAGGGCAAGCCGCAAGGACGGTCGTAGGCACCATACGCTTCAGGCGTGCTACTCGTGCAGGACAACACTGAGCAAGGAATTGTGTACCTGCAACCCACCGTTGTAGTGAATGAAGCCCAACTTCCTGAACTTATTCATGAAAAAACTGACTCGCGCGCGAGTCGTTCCAACCATTTCGGCCAGCGTTTCCTGGCTGATCTTGGGGATTTTCGTGTGGGGTTGACCTTGATCGCCGTAGTGCGCGATCAGCAGAAGCGCACGGGCCAGACGTTTCTCGCTTGAGTTGAATAGTTGATCCACTAAATCTGCCTCGATCCGCATATTGCGCAAAAGCATCTGTTGTATAAAGGCCCGGGAAAATATCTGCTGATTGCGGAGGACGCTTAGCATGTCTTTTTGTTTGATCTTCAGCATCGTGCTAGATCCAACCGCGGTCGCAGTCGCCATGCGCACGTGCTGACCCGCCAAGCACCCCTCGCCAAGGAAATTGCCTGCATTGAGGATTGCAATGACCGCTTCCTTGCCGCGGGCGGATACAACCGAGAGTTTAACCGCGCCCTTTTGAATGTAATAGACAATATTGGCTGGGTCCCCTTGCGAGAATATGACATTCCCACTGACGTAGTCCGAGGTTATACGTGACACCCCGACCTTACCAAGAAGACTCTGCAAATTGAAGTGCGATCGTTTCGGGGGCGGCATGTTTGGCCTCCGCACTAACACTCGCCTGGTCACGCCCGAGAGGAAGCATCAAATAGCATAAGTGTGGTCGGAAATCAATCGTCTGTCTATGTGCGCCGTCTCCATTTGTAGTGTCTTTCAGCTTCTCTGCTGTCACGACCCTGCCTCTGCCGCAACGCCCATACGTGAAGGCCTATCCGGTCACATGTCCCAGTCTTTTCCATCAGATTGCGCAGCAGACGATAAAACGACTGCAAGGGTACGCGCAACTCGTTGCAGACTTGCTTGTCGTTTTTCCCGGAGGCGAATGCTTGCATCACGATCGATTCCTCGACAGTGAATGTGGGATGCGGCCCGCGAGCAGAATCGTGTGGGCCAATTGCGGTAGAGGGCAGTCGGCCTTGTCTGTCTTGGGCTTTCACATCTGTCCCTTGAACTTGCGCGTGCCATACTTCCGGACGGCAGGGGTCCGGCAGGCGGATGCCATAAGTCCGAATGGAACGGAGGTGAATTCAATGCTCCAGGCCCTCTTCCCTGCGTTCTTGAGCTTGATAAAGATCGTCATGCTAAACACTGTGCGTCACCTCTCGAAAGGGGGGCTTCTCTCCAGTCCTCGGTCTCAAGCACCCGCATCGGCTTCCCAAGAGAGCACGCTGTCTGTGGCTACTTCTCTTGTTCAGTGGGAGGCTTCCAGATATTGGCTCAGCTTCCGCAGGCAACTTTTTCTGATATGCCGGTTTCGAGCAACTTGGCAAACTGCTGGGGCGGCACCGGCGGGCTGAAATAGTATCCTTGCGCCTCGTCGCATTGGTTTTCTTGAAGAAATACCACCTCTTCTTCTTTTTCGACGCCCTCCGCAACGACCCGCAGACCCAAGCTTCGACCCATGCTGATAATCGCGGTCACAATGGTGGTATCTCTGGGAGCAACCGCGATCTGACGGATGAATGACTGGTCGATCTTGAGGGTGTCGACCGGAAACTTCCTAAGATAGCTTAGGCTCGAGTAACCTGTGCCGAAGTCGTCGACGGCCAGCTGCACCCCTTTAGCTCTCAGTGTCTGGAGAACAGATGCAGCCAAGTCGGCACGCTTCATGAGAACACTCTCGGTCAGTTCAAGCTCAAGTAATCTCGGATCCACGCCTGTATCCTTGAGAATTGCAAATACACCCTCCAGAAGGTGTTCGTCTCGGAACTCCATGGCCGAAATGTTCACCGCTATCGTCGCCAGGCGCAGGCCAGTGTCCATCCAGGCCCGGACTTGCTTGCACGCTTCGCGAAGAACCCATTTGCCGATCGGCAGGATTAGCCCGCATTCCTCCGCAATCGGAATAAATTCTGCCGGAGAAACCGGACCGCGGATTGGGTGTGTCCAACGTATTAACGCTTCCGCACCGGTAATCTCGCCTGTCCGCAAATTAACCTTCGGTTGGTAGTGTAGTGCGAACTCTCGCCGCTCCAGAGCGCGTCGCAGACTTCCCTCGATCGATTGGCGCTCCACGGCTCGGATATTCATTGCTGGTTTGAAAAACTGACAGCTCTGACGTCCACTTTCCTTTGCCTGATACATCGCTGTGTCGGCGTTCTTAATGAGTGTCTCTGCGTCCAGACCATCGTCGGGATAGATGCTCACGCCAATGCTTGTTGTGATGTGAAGATCGTGCGGGCCGATGGGATGGGGCTGTGCTACCACCTGTAGCATTCTTTTTGCCGTAATGGCAGCGTTCTCCGATCGTTCCACTTCTGAGAGCAGTACAACGAATTCATCGCCCCCTTGCCGGCTAACCGTGTCAGAGGCGCGTATGCAATTGACCAGGCGTTTGGCAATCGATTGAAGAAGTTTGTCCCCAATCGTATGTCCGAGGGAATCGTTGATGTGCTTGAAGCCGTCCAAGTCCAAGAACAGCACCGCGACTTTTTTCGCGTGGCGCGGTGCTGACATGATTGCGTGACCGATCCGGTCGTTCAGGAGCATTCGATTGGGCAAGCCAGTCAGAAAGTCGTGCTGGGCCGAACGCGCCATTTCCAGTGACATAGAGCGTGCGGCACTTACGTCGTGAAATACGATTACCGCACCTGTACCGTGCCCATCTCGGTCATGAATAGGCGCAGCGGAATCCTCGATAGGTGATTCACTTCCGTCACGCCGAATCAAAATACAATTGGGCGTTAGGCCGACAGTTCTGTTTTGCAGGACTGCCAGGTCCATAGGATTCCGGGCTACCTGCCGTGTAACTCCATCAACGATCTGGAACACGTCGGCCAGTGGCCGACCTGATGCCTCCTGCCGCGACCAGCCCGTCATCTTTTCCGCAACTACATTCAGGTATGTTATGTTGCCTGAGCTGTCCGTACAGAGCACTCCGTCACCAATCGAGTTGAGCGTGACTTGAGCGCGTTCTTTTTCGGTAAACAAGGCGTCTTCCGCCTTCTTGCGGTCGATCGTGCTCCGCAGGGCTCGCGAGAGCGTGTAGGTGTTAAGGTGGGCCTTCGTAACATAATCTTGGGCACCACGCTCTACGGTTTGCGACGCGATGTCCTCATCATCCGACCCACTGACGACTAGGATCGGGACACGTGGCGCAGCCCTTACCAACCTATCAAGAGTCTCGATGCCCTGGCTATCAGGGAGCAGCAGGTCGGCCAATATGGCTTCAATTCTTCCCTTTCTAAGTCGTTCGAGACCATCGGAGAGGCTCTTAACCCATTCAATCTGAAATGGACCGAACCTCGTATCCGTGAGGGCTTCTTGAATCAGCTTTGCGTCAGCGGGGTTGTCCTCTATGAGGAGCACGTTAGAGTTTGGACGGCTCATGCGATTAGCCCCCGGGAGCAGCATTTCTCGTGACAAAGATCACAGGTGATAGTCCGGCAAAGGCGCTTTGATCGGTTTTTCTGATCCGCTTCGCCATGACTGCCCGACTTTTTGTCAGCCGAAATCATTATTGCTACCCTCCTCACTTTCAGATGCATCTAGCGGCATACCTCTCGATGTCGGTGTCTTAACTCTGGATTTTGCGGACTTAGCGCGCTTTATAATAGAAGTTCAGATTCTTCTACCCGCGCGGGTCCACCAAGGGTTCCTGCCCGCGTCGCGCAACGCTATGACAGTGACGGTCGCCAAGAATCGCGAGCCGTCTTTACGCACGCGCATTCCTTGATATTCATGCCGTCCGCTTGCGACAGCCATCCGGATGACCTCTTGCGGTCTGCCATTCTTGATCTCTTCCGGAGGAAAAAAGCAAGAGAAGCTCTGGCCGATAATGTGTTCACCTTTGTAGCCTTTGATTCGCTCGGCTCCCGCATTCCAAGTAATGACCATTCCCTGTGGATCCAAAGTGAAGATCGCGTAGTCCTGGACTTCGTCCAGGAGCATCCGATATTTTCCTTCGCAATCCCGAAGCGCTTCTTCCGTCGAGTTGAGGTCATTGGCAGTCTTCGCAGAGCGGTCACTGGGTCGGTGTTCTAAGTCGCAAGACTGTTCGAGTGGCATCGTGCCAATATGAACCTGTACCAAGACGGTATATGTTCCGTTCTATACACTTCAGTGTCAGTCTCCGTTCTTGAGCTTGACAATGTGTAAGATATGCTCACAACTTGAGGTAGCACTTAAGTTTGGAGGCAGATATCAAATAGAACACGAGATAGGCACTTTTTGAGTGGCAAATACCGGCAACGAAGCACACAGTGCGACTCTTACCGACGATTCTACGCTGGATCCAACTTTTATATGGCTCGTGAAGTTTCTCTAATCGGCCTCAGTACCCCAGTGGGTTACCCGGCTTCTGCGCGTGAGGGCAAGGAGCCTCGCAGATAGCCGCACACACCCCGTTCCGATCCACTCTCGCACGACTTCATAGCATGTCGCGTTGGCGGTATCCTGGTAGAAGACGTGCCCTATAAGTTAACACAGCCGCGAAGAGTGTACCGTTTTGCACATACGGTATTGGCTCGCCTGCAATAGCGTTGCCATGGGATAGCATCAAGGGGTCCGGGAGCCAGTCACTGAAGGGGGCTGACTCCCGGAAGCAACTCACACATTCAAATGCCTGCAGTCTCGCGAGAACGCACCAAACGAGCCGAGCCTCTTGCTCGACCGAATGGACGGGCAAGCAGAGGGAGGTGCTTGCGCGTATTATTCCTTCATAGTGACCCTGCTGACGTGAAAAGTTGCGTGCGGGAGCTTAGTGCAGCAAATCTCAACGTAAACGCCGATGTAGTTCTGACTTCCGAGCAGTTCGCCAAACGCTTAGGCTCAAGGGCCTACGACATTGTGCTAGCCGAGTATTCCTCCAACGATTCGCAGCGAGCGCCGATTCTGGAGGTCTTGCAGCAGATGGATAATCCTGTTCCTCTCATCTTTATGACCAACCAACTGTCAATGGAAACGGTGGCTGAGCTTATTACGGACGGCGCCGTCGATTGTATTGAAATGGAACACGTCGGCCACCTCCCGGTGACTGTTCGTCGGGCACTGAGCGAGAATGATCTGCGCGCGGAGCGCGACCGCGCCGAGAAACATTTGCGGCATTCAGAGGCGCATTACCGCGCCTTAGTAGGGAACCTAAGCTATGGGATATGCCGCTGCAGTGCGGAAGGCAAGTTTGTGGACGTCAATGAGACGCTGGTGGCCATGCTTGGCTATACCTCAAAAGAGGAACTCCTCGAAGTCAACCTTGCAAGTGACGTAATCTCTGACCCTCGCAAGCGGGCTCAATTGTTGGGTCACTCTGGCCAGCGAGTGCAAAATGATCCCATAGAAATTGACTGGAGGCGGAGGGACGGCACAACCCTGAAGGTGCGGCTCAGCGGACGGGAAGTCAGTAGCGGCGACGGCGACATAGATGGGTACGAGGTCATAGCCGAGGATGTCACTAAACAGCGTGAGCTGGAAGATCATCTCCGTCGGCAGGCATTCAAGGATCCGCTGACCGGTCTGGCTAACTACCGTCAGCTGGTAGACGTACTCAACAGCGAGATTAAGCGATCTGAGCGCACCGGACGAGAGTTCGCCCTGCTGTTGTTTGATCTGGACGGTTTGAAACAGGTCAACGACCATTATGGGCATGTGATCGGCAGTCAGGCACTTTGCCGGCTGGCTGACGTTTTGTCTATTGGTTGTAGGGACATAGATACCGCCGCGCGTTTCGGCGGAGACGAATTTGCACTTGTACTACCGGAGACAGGCGGCGGCTCAGCCAAACTTGTGGCCAGCCGCATCTGCGACAACCTCGCGAATGATGGCAGGAAGCCAAAGCTATCAGCCAGTGTAGGCATTTCCCTCTATCCAACAAACGGTGACAAACTCGACACTCTTTTGGGCGCAGCAGACGTAGCACTGTACTTGATGAAAGCCACGAGACATAACCATGCTGACAGAACCCGAGAGAGTAGGACGCGGAGTTCAATAACAAGGAGCCGGGAGTGAGAAATAGAGTCAGTGGCCGGGCGTTGCCTGGGAATACCTCGGCAAGAGTAGCAGGCGGTTCGTTGCGGAAGATGTGGAACAGGAGGAAGACCTGATATTCCTTCAAGAGAACCGATGCAACGAGGTGTAATGATAGTATTTTAGCCTGTCAGTACCTTCACAACAGTTTGCTAAGTCACTCGAAACCTGCATTATGAGAAACACTCCTTCTCCCAAGCTGGGGTTCATCCGCATATTGTTTGCTTTCGGTCGTAAGGCAAAGATTACTCAGGATGACTCATAAGAACGTGTACCAAAGTGAACAGAGTACTCTTCCGTCATCTCATAGGCTGTAGGAGACGGAAGCCCCTACTTTATGGCTTTCCGCTAAGTACCGAAGTGCACACAGCTGTTGTCGTGTCTTCGTAAGCGGGCGCGGGTGTCAAATCGGAGGAGTGCGCCGCTCTGTACTTCTCAAGATCGTCTGACAACCGAATTAGGAAAGAAAAAAACGTAATGCAGCTATCGGTGCGTCATCCCGGACGGAACGCCCTAAATCACACAACGTCGGTTCGGCTAAGAATCATTGCCGTTATGGGCCTGGTTGCTGTGATGCTGTGCCCTTCGGTCAGAGCGCAAAGCGAGCAGCCGGGCGAGTACCAACTGAAAGCAGCCTTTCTGTTTAACTTTGCGAAGTTCGTCGACTGGCCACCGGGTACCTTCGCGACTGCGGATTCCCCTTTCACTATCTGCATACTCGGCCAGGATCCTTTCGGACACGAGCTGGAAGATTCGTTACGGGGCAAAACCATCGCGACCCGACCGATCCTCGTGCGCCGTTGCCAGAGTGACGCCGAAGCCCGCGCCTGCCAGATCCTTTTCGTGAGCAGGTCGCAGAATCGGCAGATGCCGGACATTCTGCAGGGTTTGCGCGGAATCAATGTGCTAGTAGTTGGCGAGTCGGAGGGTTTCGCGGCCGGAGGCGGCACAATCGAATTCGTGCTCGAACAGGACCACATCCGATTTCGAATCAACCCTGATGCGGCGGCCCGCGCCGGATTGACGATTAGCTCGAAACTTCTGGCGCTGGCCACAATTGTTCACGACGGATCCAATAATGGAAAATACTGATACCGGAATTCGCACGAGCTCTTCGATTCGCCGCAAGCTCACTCGCTTGATTGTGATTACCTCAGGCGCGAGCCTGGTGTTGACGTGGGTCATCTTCGCTGCTTTTGATTTGACGGCATCGCGCCGAGCTTACGTCGCCGATCTGATCACTTTGACGGACATCACCGGGCTCACCGCCACCGCTGCCCTCACCTTCGACGACGCCAACGCGGGTCGCGAAATCTTGAATTCGTTAAGCGCTCATCCAAACATCGTGGCCGCATGTATTTTCAGCCGCGATGGCACGGTGCTGGCGCACTATTCGCGCGGCGGGGCAGGCATGGCGTTCATTGCCCCGTCCATCGCCCAAGATGGTGCAAGAATGGGTTCGTCGAACCTGAGCGTTTTCCGGCGCATTCTACTGAATGGGGAGCGCATCGGCACCATTTACGTGGAGTCCGACCTCAGGGAACTGGAGACGCGACGGAACCAATTCGCGGGAATCGCCATTCTGGCGGCGCTCGGCTCCCTTGTAGCGGCCTACTTCCTTGCCTTGCGGCTCCAGCGCGGCATCTCCGAGCCGATCCTTGAACTCGCGCATGCAGCTTCGGATGTGTACCAGAATCGCAACTTTTCCCCGCGCGTATCGAAAAGATCCAACGACGAGATCGGCTACCTCTTTGTGCGTTTCAACGAGATGCTCGACGGCATTCAAGAACGCGACGCCAAGTTGCAGCTCGCCCAAAACGAGCTCGAAGCGCGCGTGCACCAGCGCACCCTGGAGTTACAAAAGGAGGTTGCCGAACGCAAGCAAGCCGAACGGCAGCTTGAAGATCGTACTACGTTTCTTAATTCGCTGATCGATAACGATCCGGTGGCCATTGTGGCAATGGACGGCCGCGGACAGTTGCAGATGTGCAATCCCGCGTTCGAAAGGCTGTTCGCCTATCGTCAGCACGAGATTCTGGGCCGTTCTATCGCGGATTTGTCGAACGATGTCGATCATCGGGCACAAGTGGAAGACAATTTACGGGAAATCTTCGCCGGACGAACGGTTAACGCGGTGACACGACGTGCACGCAGAGACGGAACTCTGGTCGATGTAGAGCTGTCCGCGGTGCCACTTATGACCGAAGGACGTATAACCGGCGGTTTGATGTTGTTCCAGGACATTACGGAGCGGAAGCTTGCAGCGGAGACTTTGATTCAAGCCAAGGAGGCTGCTGAAGCAGCAAGCCGAGCCAAAAGCGAATTCCTGGCCAATATGAGTCACGAAATCCGGACGCCTATGAACGGAATTATGGGCATGACCGAACTCGTCCTGGATACGGAGCTCGATCCGGAGCAGCGCAACTATTTGAACTTGGCAAAGGTGTCGGCTGATTCCTTACTTTCACTGATTAACGATGTCCTGGACTACTCCAAGATCGAAGCTGGAAAACTGGAGATCGACTCTATTGACTTCAGCCTGGGAGACAGCCTGGGAGACACAATGAAGACGCTCAGCCTGCGCGCACACCAGAAGGGATTGGAGCTCGCATTTGAGATTGATACCGATGTACCGGATGCGCTAGTCGGAGATCCCGGACGTTTGAGGCAGATCATTGTCAACCTTGTAGGCAACGGAATTAAGTTTACCGAGCAGGGTGAGGTGGTGGTGTACGTGAAAACGGAATCACGAACACTCGATCGGACACAGCTTCATTTTACCGTTGCTGATACCGGCATCGGGGTCCCCACCCACAAACAAAGCTCGATCTTCGAAGCGTTCAATCAGGCCGACGGTTCCATGACGCGCAAGTATGGCGGGACCGGGTTAGGTCTGACGATCTCATCTAGGCTAGTAAATCTTATGGGAGGACGAATCTGGGTCGACAGTGAGCTTGGCAACGGCAGTCGCTTCCATTTTACCGTTGGCTTTGCGCTGCAGCAGGCGCCTGCCCGAACCATTGTCCCAAGAGACCCAGAAGTCTTGCGTGGCATGCGAGTGCTTATCGTCGACGACAACATGACGAATCGACACATTCTGGCCAAGATGTTCCAAAACTGGCGGATGCAGCCCAGTGCTGTAGAAAGCGGAGCCAGGGCAATCATCAGTTTGGGTGAAGCCGAAGGTCTCGGGCGAGTTTTCCCGCTCATTCTGCTCGACGCCCAAATGCCCGATATGGATGGGTTTGCCTTAGCCGAGGCCATCAAGCGAAATCCGGATTGGAGAGCGGCCACGGTGATGATGTTGAGTTCAGCGGGCCAGCGCGGGGATGCCATGCGATGTCGCGAGCTAGGCATTGCCGCTTATCTTACCAAGCCCATCCGCCCCTCCGAACTCCTAGACGCAATCTTGACGGCGCTGGGCACGCGCGCAAGGAGTGACGCTGCAGACATCCTGGTTACTCGTCATTCCTTGCGAGAAGGTCGGCGCCATCTGCGCGTCCTGCTCGCCGAGGACAATGCTGTAAATCAACTGCTCGCCGTGCGGCTGCTGGAAAAGCACGGTCATGTCGTAACCACCGTAGCCAATGGCCGGAAAGCCTTGGAGGCCTTGGAAAAGGAGACTTTCGACGTCGTGCTGATGGACATCCAAATGCCAGAGATGGATGGATGGGAAGCAACTCGAGCCATCCGCAAGAAGGAAATAACGGACGGAGGGCACATCCCCATTGTTGCCATAACCGCCCACGCAATGAAAGGCGACGAAAATCTCTGTCTCGCGGCAGGGATGGACTATTACCTGACAAAGCCCATCCGAGCGAGGGGATTGTTCGACACCCTGGAGAAAATTATGAACCGCGAGGATAGCCCTGACAAGACCATCGAATTACATTCGAGAGTACTGTCCGGGAGTGCCATTGATGTAGCGGCTATCCTCGAAAGACTGGATGGAGATCGGGCTCTATTCGACGAGCTGGCGCACATTTTCAGGCAAGATTGCCCAAGAACAATGGACGCGATGCGTCAAGCCATCGGGAATCATGATGCGATCAGTTTGGAGCATTTCGCGCATATGCTAAAGGGCTCCTCTTCCAGTTTGGGTGCTTCCGCAGTTTCCGAGGCGGCAGGAGAAATCGAGCGACTAGCTAAATCCAACAATTTGGAAAGTACTACGGAACAGTTGAAAGTCCTTCAGGACGAAATTGAGAAGATCTTCGAGGAGCTGGAAACCCTGCGCGAAAAGTAATCCTTTTCGTGGTTTCGTGGGAACGGGTTAAAGCCACGCCAAGTCTTCCGCGGGGAGAGGATATGAATATGCCTACAGAAGAAAAACAGAAAAGGCGGGTGCTCATCGCTGATGACGATCCTGTTTCCCGGTGTATGCTCGCATCCTTCCTCGCGAAATGGGGATACGAAGTGATTGCCGTCGGCGACGGGTTGGAAGCCCTCCGCATCCTGCAGGGCCCCGACGCCCCGCGGTTGGCGGTTCTCGATTGGGTAATGCCCGGCCTTGAAGGCCCGCAAGTTTGCCAGCGCATGCGCGCACACCCTGACTTGCCATACGTCTATGTTCTCTTGCTGACCGCCCGCAACGAGAAGACCGACCTTCTCCGGGGCTTAGAATTCGGAGTAGATGATTACCTGACGAAGCCTTTCGACAGTCGGGAACTCCGTGGGCGTCTTCAGGTAGGGCAGCGGATCCTGAACTTACAGGAAAGTCTCGTGGAGGCGCAGGAAGAGCTACGTTTCCGCGCGACTCACGATCTGCTGACCGGCATCTCCAACCGAGGAGCAGTTCTTGAGGCCCTAAACCGAGAGTATTCGCGGCAAAAGCGGGAAGGCGGTTCCTTCGGAATCATCCTCCTGGATTTGGATCATTTCAAGTACGTGAACGATACCCGCGGCCACCTGTGCGGCGACGCCGTTCTAAGAGAAGCCAGCCACAGAATCGCCGAGGGTATTCGGCCGTATGACACGGCTGGACGATATGGCGGTGAGGAATTCCTGATCGTCGCTCCCGCGTCGGATGAGTCGGGAACTATGGCTCTTGCTGAGAGAATACGCATTTCGATCGAATCTCTGCCGGTCGAAGCGGAAGGTGGGCCCGCCACTATAACTGCCAGCAGTGGGTTGGCAGTGAGCCGAGGTGATAGCCCGTTGGAACCCCAGATTCTGATTCATCTTGCCGACGATGCGCTATATCGGGCGAAGGACAAGGGCCGGAATCGCTGCGAAATAGCGTCACAACCAGATGTAATACTGACACCTCCGCGATAGACGCCCAACGCACTAGCCGACCAGATGCACAACAAGTATCGGGACAGGAAAGAATCCTTACCGTGGGCTGGTTAACTTCACCACCAGGGGAAACAAAGACCGCCGGCCGCGTTTGAGCCTTGTCACCTTGTCCCCTGGGGACACTTTGTTTGAAGCTCGCCTCCGTTCTCAACACCTGGTTAACGCGCTATATCTAGTGACGCAGGCCCATTTCAAGGTTTTCCTGACTTTGGGGCGCACGTCTTCGTCGGCGGTAATCCGACTCATCAGGACTTAGACAGTACGCAGGCGGAACTAGGACGCTGGGCGGACGGCTTAGTCTTGTTTCCGGTTCCCGAAGCGACTTGCGTCAGCGGAGCAGCAATGCCTTATCCAGAACGACACATAATCGGATATTGTCCTGAATTGCACACTCGCGAACACCCTTATGAATGCAAAGTAATCTCTTCCTAAACGTCATCCAGCGTTGAAAGGTTCGACAACATGATCCCCAACAGACCGGGCAATGTGTCGCCGATATTTTCTGCTTGGTTCGGCACACCGATTTTACTTTTCGTTATCCGACAATGCCGTGTCCCTATTCCCTGCCACATCGTTGGCGAATCCGTTTCTGCTGTGCGTATCCAACTAACGCCTGGCTGGGAGATAAATGTCACAAAAGAATTGATCATAGCCATCGAAGAAGCTCCCGCTATTGTTGGTGCCTGTGTGAATTGATGCGCCGCGCCGAACTGACGCGCGCTTGGTCGCTATTAGGACTCTTGTGGGCGCCCCATGATGCGACGTGCCCCTTAATGTATCAGCGAGGGAGAAGATTAATGCCAGAAGTGGAAAAGAAGAACCTGGAGTCGTTCCTGCATGCGAGACGAAAGAAAGTGAAATCACAGATCCAGATGATCAAAACGCCAGAAAGAATGACGACTTAGTAACCAAGACCTCTCGCCGGAGGTTAAGGAAGGCCGCGTCAAACAATTGGGCAAGTCCTTATTAGCCTGTAAGAACCTAGTGCACAGAGGGAAACATGTCGAACAGCTCGCTTGCCATTCATACCGGACGTGAAGCGCGGCGCAGCACGCGCGTCAAGCAGGCCATTCGCCTCGCTGTCGTGGGAGTCGATTCTTACCGCGGGCCTTACCACGAGGAAGTATCCACCGTCACAGTCAATTGCCATGGTTGCATGTACGAGTCGAAATACGCGGTGTCGCCCAACTCCTTCGTGATGCTGGAATTGAACGGCAAAGGTCGGGATTCAGAGCGAATTTCTAGGCGCGGCCACGTCAAGTGGACCCAGCAACCTGCGGTACGCGGCGGCCTGTTCCAGACGGCCATCGAGTTCAACACACCAGGCAACATCTGGGCTATCGATTCACCACCCAGCGATTGGTTACCGTTCTGTGGGCCTCGCAGTCCCGAAGCCGACGAGTCGAATGCAAAGGCAGTCGCAGTTCTCAGGCCGGAGTCAGCTCCAACCACAACCAAAGAGCAGAGCGGCAAAGCGAACGCACGCGCGGCTGAGTCCGCGTCGCCGCCGTCTTTCGGGATGCGGCCGGTGGGCCAGCCAGTCGGCGATCCTCATCAAGAGCTGGAGACGATGCGGTACGAAGGAGCGGAGGCTATTGTTCGAGAAAGAGCGACAGTTCTTCTAAGCAACATGCGAGCCGGGCTCCGGGAAGAAGCGAAGCGCATCGTCGCCATCTCCTCCCAGGCTGGTTCGTGGATCGACGAGTCGCTCAAGCACATGCACCAGATCGGCGAGGAGAGTGCGCGAGCCCGTCACGCCAAGTGGACGAAAAAGATCGAAACGGACCTTCAGCAGGCACTCACGCAAATGGAGATGCGCCATCGTGAACTCGAGGAGGCTTCGGAGAGGCTGATGACAAAGACTCAGTACCAGCTGCAGAGATTTCTCGAAGCATCGCGCGAAGACGCGGTGAGTCGCATCATTGCCCGTCTGAAGGAACAGTTGGCGCCACTGATTGACTGTGCCCAGAAAGCTGCGGCGGAGTTAACAAAGCGCGAAGAGGAGTTGGAAAAGATTTGCCAGTATTACGTGGAGAAGTCCGCGGCTCAGATCGAAGAGAGCTGCACGCAGCTCGACAAACAGTTCGAAATGATCGTTCGGGAGCGGCTCGATAGTGCTCGCGAAGAACTCGATCGTGCCGCCAGCGCTGCCGCGACCTCGGCTCTCAACGGTATCCGAACTTCCGCACAGAACGAGGCGGAGGCGCAAGGCCGCCTGGTTCGCTAGACAGACGCGAGTGCGATGATCCCGAGTACAAGCACGAGACATAGTTGTTCAACGAAAAGATCTCCTTTTTCGACCAACACTGCTGCGTCAGCTATTTGCTCGCGTAGCTGCGCCGACGCAACTACCCGGCGCCTTGCTGAAATCCCATTCATCAGTCTAGGTGCTTCTTCTTTACTGCTTCACATAGCTAACAGCGACATTCTTTGTCGCCCGGAGATACGACAACATAATGTCCCACACTATTTGGCCCAACAGGCTCGTGTTGCTGTCTTGTCTCCTTGGATTTGTGTTCTTGTTGCCCGGGGTTTCCGGGCAGACAAGCGTGTGGACCAATCGTTACGACAACGCTCGTACCGGTCCAAATGTCAACGAAACGGTGCTCAATCCCACTAACGTAAATGTCAGTCAATTCGGGAAGCTCTATAGCTACTCGATAGACGGATCCGTCTACGCTCAGCCTCTCTACATTCCCGGTGTGACTATTAATGGGGGTGTCCACAACGTTTTGTTCGTGGCAACGATGAATGACAAGGTCTATGCGTTCGACGCCGATAGCAATCTTCCCGCTCTTTGGACCCGCGATTTCACGAGCCCGCCGGGCGTAGTTCCTGTGCCCATCACCGACATTGTTGCACCGAATTTGAATATCGTAGGCAACGTGGGTGTGGAGGGTACTCCGGTCAACGATCGCCTGTTTCAACTGGGTTACTGATCGACGTCCTGAGCACTGGCGCAACGGACACTACACCCCGACTCGGACTTGTGCGACGCAGGCAGTGGCGCATCGCGCAGACTAATCGTCTCGTCAGTCAGGCCCAAAAGTTCCTTCGCACTCGTTGTAATGCGGCTTGTGAGCGATTCCCTCCGTCGGAAGATCCGGTTTGAACTGCTTGTGACAGCCTTCGCAGGTCATTACCAGATCATCACCAGCCGTCCGCAGTGCCTTCTGGTCTTTGGCTTCGACCGCGCGCCTTGCGGTGATTGCCCCCTGCATCATTTTACGTGTCCACTGCTGAAACGCTGGTGAAGCCACCCAGCCTGGGTCGTCCTTCCCCGTTCCACCAAGCGAGACAAGTGTTGCCGCAGCCTGCAGTTGATAGGTGTGTTCTTCGATCGTTTGCCATTGTCCATCGTTGAGAGGTTTCGTCGCGTTTCCGCCATTCCAAATCGTATGGGCCGAGTCCTCTACCACGGCATCCATAAGACGATTGAGGCTCATTGAGAGCGGCACGGCCGGATGCTGACGTGCGGGTTGTTGCGCGGCGCTGCTACTCCATCCAATCACAATCGAAGAACCTAAAGCAGCCACGGATAGTGCAGTAGCAATCTTGCTACGCAGGGAAAATATGATTCCCATTTTCTAAATCCTCCCATCTAGACAAATCTGGGCAGCACAGCTGGCTCGGCCTAGTGGATCATGCCAAGCGAAAATAGCCCTAAGGGCCTACGGGCAATGTAATCCACCAACCATCGTCTGTCTGTTCAAAATTGAGCACTTCCCATGGGATCATCATCTCGCCTACGCTGCCACTCGATTGTGAGTCAAGGGAGCTATATTCCGCGCTGAGCAGTAGGTTGCGGTGCATCTGCCCGATGTGATCGGGTTATCCAACTAATCAAGGGCGT
>Ga0206795_1047_pt1 | contig 24577 bp, 26 predicted proteins | sample Alteio_BWOrgCont_71_FD_152872 | JGI IMG/M metagenome (GOLD analysis project Ga0206795, IMG submission 152872) | Enriched cells from forest soil in Barre Woods Harvard Forest LTER site, Petersham, Massachusetts, United States -... | ecosystem: Environmental > Terrestrial > Soil > Temperate forest >... | reverse complement strand
TATTGTAAATGCCTTTGCTCGAGTCACTGAAAAAGATTTACGCATTTCGATCTTGAGTCATAGTGAATTACTTTATGGCGCTTTTTATTCTGAACAGCAGGATAAAAACCTCCAAAAGATTACAAGCATTTTCAAATATATAGAGATACTTCCGTATGATGAAAAGACTTCTTATATTTTTGCCGAACAAAAAGCAAAGCTGCGTAGAGCCGGAACCCTTTTAATGGATTTTGATTTGATGATTGGATCAATTGCACTGCAGCATAATCTTATTTTGGTGACGAACAATCAAAAACATTTCCAGAAAATTTCGAACCTTGTCTTAGAAAATTGGTACCAGTAAATAACGACCAAGCTCCTTTTCCAGGAATATTCCTAAACTCATGAGTGAATCTCATTCATTTTCGAACAACGTTTCAATCTGATACAACGCATCCGGTAAAGGCAAAATCGGAGTATTTTCAATTTGACCGATCTGCTTGGTTTTCGCGTAAATTACGCCATTGGGGTATTTAAGAATTTGCTTTAAATCGCTTGATCTTTGCTGATTACGCCATTTGATCTCAATGGGCCAAAATGTTTTGTTTTGAACATAGGCCACATCAACTTCTCCTTCTGACTTAATGTAATAAGTCGGCGCATATCGTCGAAAGTGTGAGACAACCATTGCTTCGATCAGCTGCGACTGTCGCTGCATGTCCGACAAAGTCAGCACAATCTGTTGTTCATACGCAGATAGGCTGGGTTCTAACCAAGAGTACATAGCGTGATAAATAAACGGATCGCTAAAAATCACTTTTTTACGCTTCTTGGGTGCAGCCCTGAGCTTGTCTTCCAAGAGGGCGTATTGAATAAAACAAGCATCCATGGAAACCAGCAAATTCATATAGTCAGCAATTGTCGCCGTATGATTAATTGTTAATTCTTTGGCCAAATTATCCCAAGAAATCTGACTGCCATAATATTTAATAATCCCCGAAATAATGTCGCGTAAGTAATGCTCTTGTTTATTACGCTTACTCATATCTCCCCTGATCCAATCCGAATACGTCGCCAGAGTTGCCGTAGAGATTTTTTTATTTTTTGCATAGTCATTAATGGCAGTCATGAAGCCCCCATGAATTAAGTAATCTTCCAAATAGGGGTAACAATCATCTGGTTTTGTTTTCTGTTGAGTTTTCAGGTCTACAAATTCTCTAAAAGAAAGGGGGTAATAATGAAAATCAACAACATCTGCCATGCCGCGCCTGCCAGGGAATCGTTTTCGCGCATCTTCCATGAGGAGTAAATCTGAACCTGTCAGTAAAACGATAACTTCTTCTAACTCTCCTGTGTCTGCGAGAAATTTAATCGCTTTATCCCACTCACGAATGTAGGTTACTTCGTCAATTAAAATGAACCTGAGACCTTTTGCTGAACCTGGCATAGACGCCAGCTGGTCTTTAATCAATCGATAAAGCGCATGGTGATCATCAATCATCTCTCCTGAAAAGAAAAAAATGGACTGAGGCGGGATGGATTGTTTCAATAACAATTCCATCCATTGTTTCAACAAGGTCGTCTTTCCAATTTGACGCCCCCCTCCCAAGGTATAAATCCCAGGCGTTTCTGTCGGTAAACGGTCTAAAAGACTGGATCTAAAAACATAGGGTTCGGCATAAAGTCTGCGCAGATTAATGTCTAATTTTGAGAATTCTTCTGAACTTTCCAAATGTGTGTTATTCGCTAAAAATCTCATATCCATGGAGTCAAAGCCTAAATTAGTTAATTTACGCACTCAATAATGAGTAAATTTACTCAGTAGTCAATGAGTAAATTTTTAAACTCCTGAATTCGAGCCTCAGCTTCCTCTTTCGAATAAGGCGTACAAACCTCTCCAAACACCGGCCGAGGCCAGGCAGAATCTTTTGAGGTTCGGGCGATAAGATGGATATGCAATTGAGAAACCACATTTCCGAAACTGGCCAAATTTAATTTCTCACAGGGAACGCTGTGTTTTAAGACCCGAGAAACGAGATTAATTTCTTCCAATAAAAGAATCTGATCTTCCTTCCTCAAATCTATCCACTCCAGAAGCGCAGGTCGCTTGGGAATCAAGATCAGCCAAGGAAATTCCCGGGAATTCATTAATCGACACTCACTCAGCGACAGATCGGTAATGAATAGGCTATCGGCGGCCAAACGTTCATGAAGTATAAAATTTCCCATACTTAAGAACTCCTCCTAAAACATACATCCCAAACCCCATGCCCTAAACCCCGCCCCCGCCGTTCAAATTTTGTCTCCGGACGTCCCTGGGGATCGGGGGCATAATTCCCTGCTCCAAAAACATTGATGAAATCCGAAGATTGAGAACACTCCCGCATCATCACCTCTGCGTAAGGCTGCCAGTCCGTCGCTGCATGAAAAATCCCCCCGGGACTTAACTTCTGTGCCAAAAGTTCTAAAAAACTGGACTGGACCATTCGACGCTTATGATGGCGCGTTTTAGGCCAGGGATCGGGAAAGAATAAATTTAAACCCATCAGACTGTGATCCAAGAATTGTTCTCGCAAAATTTCCAAGGCGTCCCCTTCCATGACTCGAAGATTGGATATTTTTTTCAATTCTATTTCCGCAAGAACTCGACCAATCCCTGGGCGATGGACTTCAATACCAATAAAATTTTTTTCTGGCGTTTGGCTTGCCAGATGAATCAAGGAATCCCCCATGCCAAAACCAATCTCTACAATTAAAGGCTGCTTATTCCCAAAAATGTTTTCTACGGAGATTTTTTCAGAGTTCCGAGGAATGCCGTAATGTTTCCATTGAAGCTCTAGGGCCTGAGATTGCCCTGCTGTGATACGACCAATACGTCGGGAAAAAGTTCGAATCGTTCGATGATGAATTGCTTCCTTCATAAGAACCACCAAACTCCCAATCCTCCCAAAATTCCTCCCAAAACCAGACCGAGAAAAAATTTTCCTTTTGAGCGTTTTACTGTGATTACAGGGCGATCCAGCTGATGCAAAATCCGATATAGCATGCCAGGAATTTGGGGTAGACGTTCACTCAAGATCGGAGCTTCTTCTTGCATGCGGCGCCATAATCCTCTCAAACCAATCTGCTGCTTCATCCATTTTTTAAAGAAGGGACGACAGGCTCCCCAAAGGTCTAATTCAGGATGCAAATATCGACCCAAAGACTCGATGTTTAATAAGGTCTTTTGAAGCAATAACAACTGAGGCTGTATTTCCATATCAAAGTCTTTAGCGACCTGGAACAAACGCCCCAAAGTCAGACCCAAAGAAATTTCCTGTAAAGGCCGCCCCAAAATTGGTTCACTCACCGTTCGCATCGCAGATTCAAAGGCCCCCAATTGAGCCTCTTTGGGAATCCATCCAGAATCGGAATGTAACTTAGCAACCCGCCGATAATCCCGTTCAAAAAATGCCAGAAAATTCGCTGCTAAATAATGCTGATCTTCACTCGATAAACTTCCCACAATCCCAAAATCCAAGAGCTGATAGCGAGGATTTTCAGGATCTTTGGCATCAATAAAAATATTCCCCGGATGTAAGTCCGCATGGAAAAAGGAAAACTCAAAAACTTGTCGGAAAAAAATCTCTATCCCAATGCTGGCAAGTTTTTTTAAATCCACGCCGGCTGCCAGCAATTCTGCTTTGTGAGCAATCGGAATCCCAAAGGCACGCTCAGAAACCAAAATATTTTTACGCGTCAAAGACCAGATTACTTCGGGGACAAAGACCTGCGGAAGCACCTGGAAATGTCGACGCAACACCGAAGCATTCGCTGCTTCTGCCATAAAATCTGTTTCTGCCAATAAGGTTCTTTCAATCTGAGAGACCACTTCCAACAAACGGAATCGACGCAAAGAGGGAAAAAAATTTGGTAACAATTTCGCTAAAAAATAGAGAAAGCCCAGATCCTTTTTGATCTGCTTTTCGATATTAGGCCTCAAGATTTTAACAACAACCGCTCGACCATCCTTTAAGGTCGCCCCATGCACTTGAGCCATCGAGGCCGAGGCCAGGGGCTCAGTATCAAAACTTCCAAAGAAAGTATCGAGCTTCGCTCCCAGAGATTGCTCAACCACTTCTTTTGCTTGTTCGGAATCAAAAGCAGCAACTCGGTCTTGGAGTCGAGAGAGACAAGCGGCAAATTCTTCCGAAAGCAAATCTCGACGAGTGGAAAGAAGTTGCCCCACTTTGACATACAAAGGCCCCAGGGCTTCTAAGGCCAGAGCAAATCGCTCTTCTAAAGGTAAATTCGATTTGAGTGAAAAAGAGATTCCTGAACATCGCCAAAACATTCTGGAAATCCAAGACAAGCTGGGCTGGATTCGAAGTACCCCTTCCCCTAAGCCGAATTTTCGGCAGACCCACCAGATTTGAAAGACCCGCAACTGAAACTCCATGCTAGCTCATCCACATGCCACCGTTCACATGTAAGGTTTCCCCCGTAATATAGGCTCCTGCGGATGAGACTAAGAATCCTACGGCTCCAGCAATATCTTCCGGAGAACCCATTCGCCCCATGGGCACAGTGCTTAAAATTGCCGCTTTTTGAGCTTCATTTAATTTTTCCGTCATATCCGTTTGAATAAAACCAGGGGATACGACATTCACGGTGATGCCCCGAGAAGCGACTTCTCTAGCGAGAGCTTTAGAAAATCCGATCAAGCCTGCTTTTGCCGCACAATAATTTGTCTGACCGGGATTCCCCAAACTTCCAACAACCGATCCTACATTAATGATTCGACCTTCTTTCGCTTTTAACATTCCCCGAATACAAGCTCGAGTGAGATAAAAAACCCCGCTTAAATTGGTTTGAATCACGGACTCCCATTCTTCGTCACTCATGCGCATGAATAAATTATCTCGGGTAATCCCGGCATTGTTTACAAGGGCAAAAGGCAGGCCCTTCTCTTCTATTAAATTTTTCATGAAAGTTTCTATTTCTTTGGGGTCTTGCATTCGCAGCACTCGACCCTCTCCTTCCAAGCCTATTTCTTCTAAGGTTTTTTTGATGGACTGAACCCCTAAATCGGAAGTCGCTGTCCCAACAACATAAAATCCTTGTCGCGCTAAATTCATTAAAATTGAACGCCCAATTCCACGAGAAGCTCCCGTCACCAAGGCAAGCTTTACTGACATTCTCATCCTCCTCTACGCCATTAAGTCTTGTAATGATTCCAGAGACCCTAAACTTGTCACGGGAAAATCCACAATTCGTTTATTTAATCCTGCGAGCACTCGACCGGGTCCACATTCTATAAATTCGTCGACTCCGGCTAAGGCACAACGTTCAATCGTCCTAACCCATTGCACGGGATGGTCTAACTGAGCACAGAGGGCCTTTCGAATCGCCTCTGGATCAGAATGTTCCTTGGCATCCACATTGTGAATGATGGGAATTTTAGGAGGATGAAATTTAACTTCCTTAAGCGCTTTTGAAAGTTCTTGGGCTGCAGAAGTCATGAGAGCGCAATGCGAAGGAACACTCACTGGTAAAAGTTGTGCGCGTTTCGCTCCAAAAGTCTTGCCGATTTCACAGGCTCGATTGACCGCATCGATTTCCCCGGCAATCACCACCTGTCCTTCACAATTAAAATTGACGGCACTGACAATCTGCCCTTGAGCGGCTTGCTCACAGGCTTGAATCGCCAGCGCATCCGATAATCCTAAAAACGCAGCCATCGCTCCTTTTCCCGGCTTGACTGCAGCTTGCATTAACTGACCTCGCTTAAAAACCAATTGAAGGGCATCAGAAAAGGAGATCCCCTCCGCACAGGCTAAAGCCGAATACTCGCCCAAACTATGTCCCGCTAAATGGCTGACTTTGGAAATAAGTTTTTCAGGTAAGAGACGCCATAGGGCAACTGAGCAGGCCAGAAGGGCTGGCTGGGTATATTCCGTTTGATTCAATTTCACTTCATCCATCTGAATCAAATCCCAGAGGTCAAATCCCAAGGCCCCCTTGGCTTCTTCAAATGTTTTTGCAAATGAAGGGAAAGCCGCATAAATCTCAGATAACATCCCCAATTTTTGCGATCCCTGTCCTGGAAAAATTAACGCGATACTCAAGCCATCACTCCTTAATTACATTCTCATCAGAGAGGCGCCCCAGACGAACCCGGAACCAATTGCTTCAAATAAAATTAAATCCCCCGAACGAACCTTCCCGGATCGGACAGCAACATCTAAAGCCAAGGGAATGGATGCCGCCGAAGTATTCCCATGTTCTGGTAAAGTCAGAATGACCTTATCCATCGATAGCTCTAATTTCTTAGCAGTTGCGGTAATAATCCTTTCATTCGCTTGATGAGGAATCAACCAATCCAAGTCCGAGGCTTCGACTCCGGCCTTCGCCATCACTTCCAGAGCGACCTCGGCCAAAGCATTAACGGCAAATTTAAAAACCCGACTCCCTTCCATTTTCAATACGGGAGGAACTTCAGAGAAATGACTTTCAATAAAAAGAGCTTCTTTATGCATTCCCTCGGAATGAAGACAAGTCGCCAAAATTCCCGGCACAGAAGAAGCTTCAAAAATGGCCGCTCCCGCTCCATCTCCAAACAAGACGCAGGTTGAACGATCTGTCCAATCCAAGACTCGACTCATTCGTTCAGCGCCAATTACCAACACTCTTTTCGCGGCTCCAGCTTTAATATATTGCTCCACCACACTCATGCCATAGAGAAATCCTGAACAGGCTGCGGATAAATCAAAGGCGGGACAACCGTGAATCCCGAGCTCTCGTTGTACTTGAGAGGCAACAGAGGGCATGAGATGGTCCCCCGTTGAGGTACAAACAATGATGAATTCTATAGAAGCTGGAGAGATTCCCGAATGGGATAAGGCTGCTTGGGCCGCTGCAATGGCCATACTTGAGGTCGTTTCTGAATCTTCTGCAATTCGACGAGACACAATGCCCACACGTTGGCGAATCCATTCATCTGAGGTATCCATTCGAGCAGCAAGATCATCATTCGTCACAATGGCACGGGGTAAATAGTGTCCCGTCCCTACTAATTTAGCGTACATCCTCTTTTCCCAATATCTCGTCGATAAGTGCGTGAATTTTGTTGGGAATATCTTTCTTTACTTCGTGAAAAGCCTCCCCAAGCGCAGTGGCGAAAGCTTCTGCTTTCGCTCCCCCATGAGACTTAACCACAATCCCTTTCAAACCCAACAAACTGGCTCCGTTATGACGACGAAGATCCAGTTTCTGGCGAATGACTCGAAAGACTGGCCAAGCCAAGAATCCACATAATCTGGTAAATAGGCTGTGATTGAACGCTAACTTCACATGAGAGGCAATATAACGCACAACCCCTTCCATGGTTTTTAAAGCAACATTCCCCACAAAACCATCACAGACAATCACATTGGCTTTGCCTTTAAGGATATCGGTACCTTCCACATATCCGATGTAGTTCAGAGCCTGACACTCTGAAATTTTCTGAGCGGCCCGCTTAATGACTTCCAGGCCCTTCATCTGTTCTTCACCAATATTTAAAAGCGCTACTTTTGGCGAGGCCAAACCATCCACCTGACTGGAAAGAACAGAACCCATCACTGCAAATTGAAAAAGATGTTCGTCTTTACAATCCACATTCGCTCCCAAGTCCAGCATGTGAACTCGGGCAGTTTGCTGGGAAATCGGATCCAAAGTCGGCAAAGAATACATAATGGCTGGGCGATCAATTCCCGGTAACATTTTCAAAACAAAACGGCTGGTTGCCATCAATGCCCCCGTATTGCCGGCACTTACACAAGCCTGAGCCTTAGCTTCTTTGACTAAATTCAATGCCACTCGCATCGAAGAGTCTTTTTTTCCTCGAAGCGCTGAAGCAGGAGATTCGTCCATTTCAACCACTTCGCTAGCATGAACCACTTGAACACGAGGATGATTTTCTAATTTATATTTTTGCAAAAAAGGACGAAGGCTTTCTTGTCGTCCGACCAATAGAATGAATAAATCTGGATAATTCTGTAGGGCGAGCTTAACCCCGGGAATAGTGATCGATGGGCCATAGTCCCCGCCCATCGCGTCTACCGCAACGCTTATCCAAACCGAATTGCTCACCGTTAGGCTTCAACTATCTTCTTGTCTAAATTGACAATTTTTCGCCCACGATAATATCCCGTTTCGGTCATGTGATGACGCAAATGCGTTTCACCTGTCGCGTTATCTACGGACACTTCCGGTGCTACCAAGAAATCATGTGCTCGACGCATTCCTCGCTTGGAACGTGTCACACGACTTTTCTGAACAGCCATTTTTTTCTCCTAATTCAATTTATTTAACAACTCAGCCAAACCCGAAAACGGTTTATGCGTCTCAGGCAGATCTTGAAGGTCTTTCTTTTCGGAATGACATTTCAAAGTTTCATGCATAGGACACATGGGCAGAGCCAGTAAAAGTTCGTCTTCTAGTATCTCGATCACATCTATATTTCCATTTTCATCCAGAACCAAAGGCTCTACTCCCTCCATGGGTTCCTGATCGTTTCCTCCCTCCGGGACTAATCGATGCTCAGAAACCAGTTCAAAGGGCAGTGGTTCTAAACAACGTTGGCATTCCAACAATAAATTTGCCTCAACCTGCAGATCCAAAAACATTTTTTTGTCTTCATCCATTCCAAACATCAAAGTCGCTTGGATATTCGAATCAACTTGAGGAAGTAAATTAACCAAGCGAGGAAGGCGCGAACCTTGGATAGAAAATTTCAGCTTACGCTGATTTTTAGCCTCTTTAGAAAAATCTAACTTCGAGGGTATGTGATCTACATTCATATTTAACCCACGCAGATTCTTTAACTGAGGTTAATCCAAAAGTTCTTTAATACGCGCAGCCTTTCCAGCCAATTTACGCATGTAGTACAACTTCGCACGATTTACATCCCCACGACGTTTCAACTCGATGCTATGCACCAAGGGACTATGCAGCTGAATGATTCGCTCAACCCCTACGCCATTTGAAATTTTACGAACCGTAAAAGCGGAGTTAAGGCCCCGATTACTACGACTGATAACAACTCCCTCGAATGCTTGAAGTCGTTCACGTTCACGTCCCTTCTCACCTTCTTTGACTTTAAACTGAACAACGACAGTATCTCCAGAACGAAAAGTCGGAATACCCGTTTTCATTTGGGAGGCTTCAAACGCCGCAATATGTTGATTTTTCATGATTTTACTTCCACCGGTTCAAAAGAATGGGCGATCATACTGAAAAGGGGGTCGCGCAAGCAAGAAATTTTCGCCAAGCCAAAAGGAACGGGAATAATTTCAGATCCATGCCCAATGAAGGGTGTTTTAAACACGGGAAAATGAGAGCGCTCTGAAAAACCTGCCAGGACTCCTTCAATCAAGGGAATTTCCTCTGGAGCAGCTTCTGCTAAAAAATCGCCCAAAATCACTGCCTCCACTCCTTCAAATTTTCCAATTCGTTCTAAATGTTTGAGTGTACGATTCAGGGCGTAGGCTCGTTCATGCCAATCTTCTATTAATAAAATTTTCCCCTTAGATTCCCATTCCCAAGTTTCTCGGAGACTCAATTGCAATAAAGTAAGATTTCCTCCCGTCACTTGGGCGCTTAAAACCTCTACTTTCTCAGCAAAAGCATTACAGGGAAAAAGCTTCATCGAAGAAAAAGATTGGGATAAAAAATCTCGAAAACTTTCATGTGTTTTATCGGACAACTCAGGTCGAGAAAAATGAACAGCAGCTTGCCCGTAAGAAACACTCCAACCACAAGATTGAAGAAAAAGAAGCAATGCCGTGTTATCCGAAATTCCCATCACAGGTTTTTTGGGGATAGTTTCCCAATAGGAACGGTCTTTCTCTAAAAATGGAATGAGATCTGCCGCCCCCTCTCCTCCTCGACAACACAATAACCCTTCTAAGGAAGGATCTTCTGCCATTGTTTTAATTTCTTGAGCTCGATCTTGAGGAAGAGAATTTGTCAAAACAGAAGGCGCCAGAGTCAAAGTTAATCCAAATTCTTTTTGCAAAACATCTACTGCCTTCGCTGCAAGTTCAGGACTCAATTTTGAAGAAGGAGCGATAAGACCTAAGCGCTTAATTTGAGCCATAAGATTCCTTTCGAATTGCTCCAAAAAACCCATCTTTCATTAATTGGTGATGCAACATTTCTAAACTTTTCTCAGAATCTTTAGGACCAAAATAAACCACATAATGAGAACCTTCCTGAGCAAACCTAGGGGAAAATCCCCATAGCATCAGTTTCGCGCGCAAAGATTCAGCCTGTGATTTTTTTATAAATGAACCGAGCTCCAAGATATACCGCTCTTTCGGAGAAGAGGATGAGACATTTATCGAAACAATCGGCGCTGCAACTGGGGCTGAAGCTACGGAGGGTGCAGCGGGAGGAACAGGGGAGGGAATCGAAGATTGAATGGGAGCAGAAGGAGCTTCTTCGGAAGTCGGCGTCGAAACCGCTGCTGGGCTTGGGGCAGATTCCGACACCGTCACTGAAGAAACTGGAACTTGTGATCCATCGGAAAGCACATGATAAAAATCAAATTGCACTGGAGGGGGGGGGACGACAGCTGCCGTATGAGTTGAAGTCACACTCATACTTTTAGGATGCTGCATCCAAGCATGAAATAATTTTGGGTGGGTCCAAAGGGCATACCCTCCCATAATCATCAAAACAATCCCCAATAAAATCCAACGCCCAATGGACAGGGGCGGAGTTTCGGTCCTTGTCGGATGGGACCGATTCCAGTCCATGTTGCGTGTTTTTCTACTTACGAAATCTTTCATATTTAAATCTCTGGGGTAATAAGTCGTCGAGCGTAAAGCTTCGCTGAATTCCCTCCAAGTTGGCACTCACAATTTTCGTTGTCCCTGTAGAAAATTCTGAGATACGTTGCAAACAATTTCCACAAGGTAGGATGCCTTCGGGAACTTCTCCCACCACTACTAAGGATTCAATACGGGCTTCGGGTCCCAGCTGGCTCACCATTGCACCGATAGCCGAGGCTTCCGCGCATTGTCCACAGGGAAAAGAAACATTTTCTACATTCACCCCGCAAAAAATTTCTCCCGTACTCGTTCTCAGACAGGCCCCAACCAGAAAATTGGAATATTTGGCATAGGCATTTTTACGAATCGCCTTTGCCTGCTCATACAGTTTTTGAATCATTTAAGCTTTCCGCATTAAAAAATGTCGGAGAATTCTATGTGGAAAAAGAACGGTGCGCACAATCAATCGGTGTAGAAGAGAAGAAACACCCAGAAAGACCCCTCCTGATGCGCGCACCGAAACACTTAGAACGACTTCACCCTAACAGGATCTACCGCCAAACTTTCGTCATAAATCATGCGAAACCAAAATCGACTCTGTTCAAAGGCTTGCTCCTCCAAGGGATCGCATTCCGGAGCAAAATTTTCCTCTGAAAGTTCTTTACAAATCACCAGAAGAGAAGCCAAATCCACCTGCCCTTGCTCATCCACGGCAATATCTTTTAATAAATACCGAGGCAGTTCACAGACCAAGGACCCAGCGTCCCCCGCCTCAATCTGCTCCAAGACACGAAGCAATTTCCTGTTCATTATCAAAACCTTATGAAACCTCTCTTGTGTACCCAGATTAAACACTATGCTTAATTTTTTGAAAATGAAAAAAAAATCCTGAAAATTTTTAAGGATTTTTTACCTATGCGCACTTGATCTATGCACCCAATATCGTATTTCTATTTGCCATCTTGAGTTAACCTTTTTTTTATGCCAATCAAAATTCACAAAAGATACTGGTCTGAAGTTCGCAAGAGCGTTCAGAAAATTCAACCTGAACTTGCTGCGCTCATTGATGAAATACAGCCGGGGGATGAATGTTTTTTTTATGAGGCTGAATATGATTATGCCGACCTGATGCTGGATAAAGGTTCCTGGTTTCTTCCCAAGGTAGGAGGAGGGACCATCCCCCTGACAGACCCCAGCATCCCTAAAAAAATCGTTCAAGAATTAAATTACAACATGTATACCAATCCGACTTTTATTGTCTTGAAAAAATCCATTGAATGTTTCATTGAAGTTCCCCACCAACCCCAGCCCCACTCTGTTTATCTTCTGAATCCTGGACAACTTTTGGGATTAAGTGGCGTGGTAAAAGGATTACCCTCCCCCTCAGAAATCCACCCCCAAAACTCTGTGTGGAATATTTCCGCTGGAGCCCGCAATACTTTTTTTACTCATAAAATTACGAATGCCGATGGAAACGCAAGACTGCATCGTCTGTTTGAGCTCCCTTTAAACAAACCCAAAACCTTGAATGATCATTGGCATTTTTTTAAAAGTATTTATCAACAATCGCCTCAGGAATGGAAATGCTCCTTATTAATGTTTTCTCGATCTTGGTTTACCCATTTACACGACAAGGCTTGGCGGGGTCTTAAATTATTTTTCTTAGAAAAGCTGCAAGAGTTACTGGGATTTTGGAGCAATACCCTCGCCTGGAACGTTGGATTTTCACAAATTCACTTCATGAAAAACATTAACACCTCTTCTCTGGCGGCTTTGGTCACCAAGCACATCTTGGCGGTGGGAACGGGGAAAGTTTTGGGATTTGCTCCTGCACAAAATAATCAACATCTCCCGGCTGAAACCCTTGTGAATACCTATCAGAATATTTATGGAGCCAGTGATTATGTTCCTATTTTGATGCAGCCAGAATCTCTGAATTACACGAGCAAACAACCCATTTATGTCTCTTTGCATCGACTCAACATTGAAGAAAATTATCTTTATCAAAACCTTCCTAGCAGCTTAAAACTCTTGGATGAAATTCAGTACACGCTCAAAAAATTCTTAGATGCCCTCAAAAAACAAAACGTCCTAATAGATGCCCCTCATCTTAAAAAAGTTGCCGAAAAAATCTCTTTCGATTTTTTCCACTCTGTTGAAAGTGAACACAAGGGAATCCTGGATTCCAACAAACTTAAAAAGGATGGTCGATTCGATAAATTTCGCAGCCACAAAAACCAGAAATTTCCTCGAGCAGGGAAGTTTTTCAGAGGATGTATTCGTCTCAACGTGAGGTAATTATGCTTTCTCGAAAATAACAAAACGGCGAGAAACTCCATTCACCTGATAACGCAATTGATCATAGGGTTTCAAACCAGATTTTAATGCCATCTCAAAGAGCTCTTGATTTGTGGGGGCCCAAAAGAAAAAACGATGACCTAAGAGTTCTGTCGAGACCATTTTCAATTCTTTGGATAATCTTCGATGAGGAGCTCGCGTAGAGGATTCAAATAGATCCACCGCAAATTTTCCTTTTGGCAAAAGAAGTTTCGAGGCTTGATGAAAACAAGCTTGTTGTTCTTGGGGAGAAAAGGACATTAAGGTCGTCCAAAACATTCCTATGAAATCAAATTTTCTGGAAATTTTTTGCTGAAGAAAATCAGACTGAAAAACACGCACATTGAAGTTGTTGATATATCTTTTTTGCATGAACTGGCACATATGTGGGCAGGCTTCCAAGGCCATAATTTCTGCTGTTGGCACGACACTGATTAAGGCATCTATAGCCCGACCAAATCCTGCACCAACCTCCAAAATGGATTCCGCTTTTAAAAGGTAAGGGAGCAAAACAAAGACATCTTCCCGTTCTAATAATCCACTCGCTTCAGCAAAGGACTCATAGTCGCGTAAATTTAGATGATTATAAGAATTCAAGTTCTGTTTATATCCTAAAGATTTTGTGTCTAATTTTTCGACAGTCTCAAAATATACTTCACTCATTCAACCCTTTCCTTCCTCTAGAGATTTCATTCTATTCTTGGCCGCATAATACAGAATATTATTTAGCAATCAAATAGTGTTATTTAGATACAAAAATAACCTTAAATAAATAAATTACGAGATCGAAATTTTACTACGGAAAGGAAATGGGCTTGGCTCAAAAAAATGCTCTGATTTCTGATTAATCGCATGACAAAATTGTCATTCTCTAGTCACAGTTCTGTCATCATCCTCTTATAGAATTTGCGCCGTGACACTCACGGGTTCTTGGTCTCCCTCTCAGTAGTTTGCGTGAGTGTCACTTCTTCTCAAATCCGATGACATAGCACTCTGGAGAGCGATCCCGGGAAGCTTCCGGTTTTCGCGTTACGACACGTTTAAAATTTTTCCGAGCCAGCTGAAGCAACTCTGGGAATCCCTCCCCCTGAAATGTTTTCGCCAACCACCCTCCTCCTGGAGATAAATAATTCATGGCGAAATCAAAAGATAATTCGACTAAATACATTGACCGAGGCTGATCAACGGCTTTATCCCCCGAAAAATTTGGGGCCATATCCGAAAGGACCCAATCTACGGTTTGACCTTCTAAAATTTCTGTTAACTGATCCAAGACTTCCTTTGACGCAAAATCCCCTTGAAGAAAATTCACCTGAGGCAAAGGATCCATCGACAAAAGATCTAAAGCGATAATTTTTCCTTGCGAGCCAATCCATCGCGGCAAGACTTGTGACCATCCTCCTGGCGCCGACCCCAAATCAACGACAATCTGCCCAGGCTTGAATAATCGATCCTTCTCTTGAAGCTCAATGAGCTTATAAGCCGAACGCGCTCGTAATCCTTCTTGATGAGATTTTTTGACATAAAAATCATCTTGATGCTCTTTTAACCAACGCTTTTGGGAACCTGTCTTTGACACATCTTTCTCATGCTTTTTTGAAAATGTAGTGTTTCAAAAATGCCGAACCCCGTCAATTTATTGTGTAAAGAACCTTCTTTCTCGTATCCTTGCGCCCTTTCAATCGAAGGCCGCCTGAATGACTTACATCGTCTTGCTTCTAGGAGTTTTCCTCAACGCATTAGCCTCCTTATTTCTCAAAGAAACGACCAATCAAGTTGGAGAGTTTTCTTTCAAAGCTGGAGCACTCGTACACGCAGGGATGAAAGTCGCCCTGGTTCCTTACTTTTGGTTGGGAATGACCTGCTACGCGATCTCAGTCGTTCTTTGGGTCATGGTTCTTTCAAGACTCCCCGTCAGCATCGCCTATCCCATGGTCAGTATTGGTTACGTGATGAATGCCATTCTTGCCTACTATTGGCTTGGCGAAGACCTTTCTTTGACACGCATTTTAGGCATCACTATTATCTGCGCCGGCGTCGTTTTGGTCGCCAGAAGTTAAGGATTTTTCGCATGCCATTGCCCCTCATTTCTGTAGTCATCCCGGTTTATAACGAAGAGGCTTGTTTAGAGACTCTTTTCACTCGTTTAATCGCTGTCATGGACGGCCTGAACCAAGCTTACGAAATCATTTTCACGAATGATGGAAGTCAAGATAAAAGCTCTGAAATACTAAAAGAACTCTATCATCGCCGACCTGAAAACATCATCGTCTTAGAGTTCAATCGAAATTACGGCCAGCATATGGCCATCATGGCCGGCTTCGAAAAAGCCCGAGGCGAGATAGTCATCACCATGGATGCCGATCTCCAAAATCTGCCTGAGGATATCCCCTTATTAATTGCAAAAATCCAAGAAGGTCATGATGTCGTCGGAGGAATTCGAATGAATCGCCAAGATAAACTTTGGCGCATTACCGTTTCCCGTTTACACAATTGGCTCAGAGAAAAACTCACCAAAATTCACATGGTCGATGAAGGCTGTATGCTCCGGGCTTATCGCAAAGAGATCGTCAAAGCCATGGTTGCCAGCGATGAACGCTCTACTTTCATTCCTGCTTTAGCGGTTACCTATGCTTCGAACCCTATTGATATTCCGGTTCGTCACGCAGAACGCCTGGCCGGAACGACGGGATACAATCTCTATAAATTGATTCGATACAACTTCGATTTTTTTGCTAACTTTTCCCGAGCGCCTCTAGAGGCCTTCACCTTGATAGGCTCCCTCGTCGCATTTTTCAGTGTTTTATTATTTCTATATCTCATTCTGGACCGCCTCTTTTATGGCCCAGACGTACAAGGGGTCTTCACCCTTTTTGCGATTCTCTTTTTCCTGATGGGAATTCTCTTAGTGGGCCTAGGAATCGTCGGAGAATATGTCGGACGTATTCATGAAGAAGTTCGTCAACGGCCTCGGTATCTCATTAAAACTGAACTCAATCGCTCAAAGGAATCCCACACATGACCGAAAAGATTTTGATCCTAGGCGTTAATGGCTTCATTGGTAGCTCCCTTTCCGAACGTATTTTGAAAGATACCGACTGGGAAATTTATGGAATGGATATCGGTACCCATAAAATTACCGAATTTTTAACGCAGCCCCGTTTTCATTTTGTTGAAGGCGACATCACTATCAATAAAGAATGGATTCAGTATCACATCAAAAAATGCGATGTTGTTTTGCCCTTGGTTGCCGTTGCAACGCCGAGTGTTTACGTTACCAATCCTCTCTATGTTTATGAACTCGATTTTGAAGCCAACATGTCGATTGTTCGGGAATGCGTTAAATATAAAAAGCATTTGATTTTCCCTTCAACCTCTGAAGTTTATGGAATGAGTGAAGATGTTCCTTTTGATGAAGAAACCTCTCGCCTCGTCTTAGGTCCTATTAACAAAACTCGTTGGATCTATGCCTGCTGCAAGCAATTACTCGATCGCGTTATTTACGCTTTTGGAGAAAAAGAAGGTTTAAATTACACCCTCTTTCGGCCTTTTAACTGGGTGGGTCCCAAGCTCGATAACATTTTGAGCGACAAGGAAGGCAGCGCTCGAGTACTCACTCAATTCATCAGCAATATTCTTCATGGGAAAGAATTACAACTGGTCGACGGAGGAGAGCAACGCCGCTGTTTTACGGATGTCGATGATGGAATTGATGGTCTCTTAAAAATCATTGAACGCCGCAAAACAACTGCCAATCGAAAGATTTTCAATCTAGGAAATCCCCAACATAATCTCTCCATCAAAGAATTGGCCCACCTTCTGGTCAAAGTGATTGCAAGATATCCCCTGTATCGCGCGAAAGCAGAGTCCACAAAGATTGTAGAAGTCTCTTCTGATCATTATTACGGAACGGGTTATCAGGATGTTCAGAATCGCGTTCCCTCCATTGAGAATGCAAAGAAATATTTAGACTGGGCTCCCAAAATTGGAATGGAGGAATCTCTCATTAAGAGCTTGGACTATCACCTCAATCATCCCAATGAGTCCTTGTCTTAAGATGCCTCTTAGAAAAATTTTCTGGACCTTTTTATGTCTTCAACTACTGCTTTGGACCTTAGTCCCGACTCTGGTTCGACTTTCTCTCCCCATGGATGCCATCGAAGGCTATGTCTGGGGACAGCATTTCCAATGGGGCTATGATCGCGATCCTTGGATGAATGCCCTTTTAACGCATATTGCCGTTTCACTCGGAGGGAAATCGGGCTGGCTGGTCTATGCCTGCAGCCAATTATTTGTCTGCTTGGGATATTGGTCGATTTGGAAATTATCCCATCGCATTTTTCATTCCGAGACTTACGCCTTAGTCGCGACACTTTCTCTGATTGGGGTTCAATACACTTCTCTGGCGACCACGGACTTCAACGATAACGTTATTGAACTGGGACTTTGGCCGCTGCTGATTTATCTCGGCTATGAAGCCTTTATTCAAGGCAAACTTCGGTTTTGGATTTTGGGAGGAATCGTCGCGGGACTCGCTCTCATGAGCAAATACTATTCCATCGTTCCTCTTAGCCTGCTTATTCTCTTTTTCTGCTTTGAACCCCAGGCACGAAAATATTGGAAAACCCCAGGACCTTATCTTGCAGGAGGGCTGATTTTTTTGATTTGCTTACCTCACCTTCTTTGGCTTCCTGAACACCATTTCATCACCATTGAATACGCCGATCTGAGGGTCCGAACAAGCGTGGGCAGATTTCATCATATCTATTACGCCCTACGTTTCTCGATCATTCAATTACTCGTTTTTTTAGGACCTTTAACCCTAATCGGCTTGGCAATATTCCCCCGAAAATCTCAATCTCCTTCCCTCAACATTCCCAAAAGTACCCAAAATTTTTTGAATTTTACAATTCCCGGAGTTTTCCTCGGAACCATTGCTATCTCTATTATTTTTACTTGGAAACTCAATACGCTTTGGGGCACGCCTCTACTCTCCCTCTGGCCGCTCTGGATCTTGGCAAAATACCAACCCCCCATTGCCCATCTTCTTCGGATGCTGGTCATCGGGGGAATCATTTTTTTATTGCTGCTCACAGGCTATGCCATCCACAACCTCAGAGATCAGGGTTCGCCTGAAAATCTGGATGGAAAACGCCTTTCTGAAAATTTTCTCGCTCATTATGAAAAAAGCCACGATGGAAAACTCCCCACTACCTTGAAAGGAAACCGCTACTTTATGGGCTATGTGGCCTTCTATGCGCCAGAGCCGATTTCTGTTGAGATTTCAGAGAATTGAAGATCAAGCTGCTCCAAATTGAATATGAACCTTTTGTCCCAGGGCCGCAGTGATGTTGACTAAAGCATCCAAGGAAAATCGAGAAATACGTCCCCGCATCATGTCATTCATCCGTGGTTGAGTAATACCACAGTGTTCTGCTGCCTCTGCTTGAGTCCATTTTTTTTGCTTGAGAAATTCAACAATCTGAGCAGTCAGCTCTGCCTTAGCCCTCATAACTGATATAAAATGTAAACGCTTTTTAACTTTACTGAGGCCCAATCCAGGGACATTGAGAGGGGCTATCATTGCTCACTCCAGTTAAGTTTTGACAGGTAACGACCCAGACGCCGTAAGCATTTGCGAAATGGTAATTGTGATCCCCGGGAGACTCTTTTTCAGCGTTGTTATGATCCTCCAAATCCTCAATATGCCAAGTCCCGCCCTGTGCATCTTCCGCCTGGAAGATATCTCCCCCGAAATTGTAACGCTGGTCGCCCCCAGGAGTTTGATTATTTGTCGATGGATTCGCGACCCCTTGGGCCATCGTAATTAAATACCAGGCTCCATAAAAATTATTCCCCACCATTAAATTAGATTGATATCCCGTCGGAAGAATTCCAATAAAGGAATTATTTTTTGCATAAGCTGTTAATGTTGCTGCATTCGAAAATGGAAGAGCCCCCGCAAATTTACTCCCTACTACCCCCGGCAGAGGATAAAGCGTGAAGACTGTTTGACAATCCTCATCCAGATTTATGAAATATTCGCAAGATGCCTGAGTCAGATCCGTTGTGGGCAAATTAAAAAAATTAACATTGTTTTGGTTTGCATCATTATCAGCAGACCAGTACATCCCCCAAACTTGATAGGCTACAGCCTCAGCTTGAGACACCATATCGTCTGGCCCCACGATAACTTCAGCCATTCCATGCATATCATCAGGAGAGCCTATTATGCCCGGCCACCCAGTAGTCATTATAGTTTTTGGAGTATCTGTCTGAGTAGTAGAGTTCGCAGGAACAGTCGCCGCGTAAGGATCATGGGTACCATAGCCTGGTCTTGAGGAGTCCATATAGATTTCTACCGGCTGAGTCGTGTAATTCAGAACAAGAGGATTGGCATTAATCCAATAACAATCTGGTATGCTTCCCGAGCAACTGTAGGCAGCCCTCACTCCGAAAAGACTAAAGCCTATCAAGCCCACATAGAAAAAATTTCGAAATTTTGACAAATTCATCATGGCTTCACCCCCGAACTTGAATTCAGTCCTTCAAGCAAAATCAAGTTAGTGATTAACATTCCCAACTCTTTTTGTTGTGCATAACTGGCATACATAACCTCTGTATTCAAAGCCAACAATTGATACATCGCTCTTTGAGCTTGGACACCTGACATGGCCCCAGCATTTAAAGAGGCATAACTTTGAATCTTTGAAGATAAATCACTAGAACCCTCACTAGCCTGTCCATTTTCAAGAACACTTAAAGAAGAACCTACAATTCGTTTCTTCAAAGATACCAAATCGCTATTTGAAAAAGTTCCATTCGAATTCTGAAAACTCTGATTAATGCTTTGATAAAAGCCTTGGTCATACATCGCCTCTCCTGAAGCTGAAACCTGGCCTAAAACTGAACGCCAACCCGGAAAAGGAACTGCAGGGTAAGCCAACTGAAGATCGGTTTGTTTATAAGTAGCTAGCTGAGCTTGCAATTGAGATTGATTCGTTGAAATAGTTTGCAGGGCCTGATTCATAGTTTGTAATTGCTGATTCATTGAGGTCAAAAGGGCAATGATTTGCGCAGAATTCCCCGAAGACCCCAGAGAACTTGCACTGACCACTCCAGCGAAACCACTAGCAATGAGAAAGGCCAAACTTTTTTTCATACTCTTAATCCTCATTCTTCTTTCTGACCTAATACACGTTCTGCAAATTCGGTTGCGTTGATTCGCTCGCCGGATTTTGCGCTTGTTGAATTTGAGACTGGCTAGGAACCTCTAAACCATAAGGCTTACAAGATGAAGCCGCTTGGCCCACGCACTGAGATTGATTAAACAATAAATCCCCATACAAACATCTCAGTAAGGCCGATTGATAAGCATCTCCATAAGGGTTCTGACTCGTCATTTGAATCGTCTGAACCATCCAATCAGCCTGAAGCTGGGCATTATTTTGGCAATTTTGAAGTTGCCGAGCCAAATCCCCTCCCTGCGATAACCATCCTTGTAGGGCCTGATCCGCGGGACTGGTATCGGCAAAAGCCAAACCTGAAAAGGTTCCCATTATGAAAATCCCTGTTAAACATTTTTGATAAAACTTTTTCATTAACTTGCTCCAATAACTGCGCCAACCACCTGAGTCGTTGCCTGACCCGGGGACTGAACGGCTTGAATTTCGGCAGAAGTATCTTGTTGCATTTGAGAGGCTTTGGCATCCCCCAGCCCTTTTTGCGCCTGCATTCCTTGTTGTAAGGATTGACCTCCGGCTTGAGCTCCTTGATTCGCTTGTTGCATGGTAGCGTTCTTCATTTCATCGGCTTCTTTTTCGCCAAACTTCATACCTTGTGAACCAATCCAAGACATCACGCGTTCTGGAATCACATAAATCATGGAGAAACTCTTATTGAAGGCCATGGTAATAAAGGTCGCGAACATAAAGAGCATAAAGGTCGACATGATCCCTTGAACCATCAATTGAGAATTATCTGTCACTAAGGTCGCATTCCCTCCTGAGCTACCTGAGCTTGTCACTCCCCCTTGAGAAGCGGCCATAGATAAGACCTGCATCCCGACCGTATGGAAAGAAACACAGGCGATATTTAAAACAAAATAAGTAATCGCCATAGCCGTTACCAAGCCTGCAATCATCAACATGGGCAAGAGGAGCAAGTTGAGTGAAATTTTCACACCTTGCTCTCCCATCCCCCAGATATCATGTCCATCAGGATAAGCCATGGCCAAAGCCACCAAAGGTGCTGCAAACATGGATTCCAAGACTAAAAAGAGCCAAGCCATTTTCCCCGCCCAGAATAAAACAAAGGGTGTCATTGGAATGATGATGGCCAGCATAACCCCTGTGGTGAACAAAACGGTTAAGACCACCATCACCAAAGGCAACCACATCATGCTGACAGAAAGACCTGCCAATTCCACTATCATTTGCTGGGTTTTGTCCGTCACACTTTGATTTTCAAAGGCTCCCGCAATCGAACCGACAACAGGAATTCCGGTCGCAATTAAATCTCCCACCGAAAGCCCACTGGAACCTTGTCCAATAATTGCATCGACCTTTTTCGAAAAAGTAGTGTACATATTCGTCATGGCATCGGCTGTTCCAGAGATCAAATTCACGCCCACCAACTGCGCATTGGCGATCACGCTTAAGTGATTCCCCACAATATTAGAAATCAAATCCTGAGGATTTCCTGGTACCGGATTATTGGACGCAGGCGTCCCATTTGAAGCCAAGCAAGAAGCAAAATTGGCTTCCCCGATACACCAAATTTCTCCCATCAAACCATTAATGGAAGGGGAAGTAGAATTTCCTAACAATCCTGAGAACAAATACCCCATCACTCCGCCCATGGGAGAGTTTGGCCCAAATTCGATCATGGGATTTTCCTGTCCGACAGGAGTGCATTGAGAAGAATCGTTCGGATTAGGAATACAAATCGGCTCCCCTTCTACCGCCAGATTAAAATTCAAAATTTCATCCAAGACGTAGATATTCTCGGGTACCGTCGCATCAGAATTTCCATTGAAAAATTTTTTCGCCCCTAAGTAAAAACTCAAATAGTCCCTAATGACATTTAAGGGAGGATTATTCCAACCGGTTTGCGCTGTAGGAATGCTGCCTGCTGGAACCATGTAGCCTTTGGCGGCCGTACAATAACTGGGCCCTGCTCCTAAATTGCAAAGCAAATCCTGAAAGGCCAAATATCCCGTGGTTCCTGGAGCGGGCCTAGGATTCAATTGATTAAAGAGAGCCTCTAATTCTTGCGCCAAAGCCACTGGATCATCGGTATTTTCTCCGGACAGGGGAACTTGTGTGTTGTTAGGAATTGCAAGCATCGGATTTTTTGAAGTGAACAAAACAGCCATGATGGGATGAAGTGCACTTCCATAGGTCGTGTAGTTATCGCTTTGAGGATTCATCATATCCTCGTTCACTAAGGTAACCGCATCCATGTCAGCGCTGACAGAGGCATTGTTCAGAGTAATCATGGGAACGCCATTCACCGCCGACAAAAACTCCCCTGAAATCTTATCCAACTCTCCATCTTCTTGAGCAAATAATTCTTGGAGATAAAGATATTCATCCCCGGCATTCCACCAACTCGTCCCAAAGTTCTGGGGAAGGACATCTGGGCTCGGATTAATCGTATTTTGACTATCGTATTGCTTCTTCAGAGCATCCAATATGTTGCTCACATATTGATTCTCAAAAGTTTGAGTTATGCTTTGTAAGAGAGTCGCAGCGTCTCCAGGATTTTCATCTGAAGCGGATCCTTCTAATTGAGAAACAAAACCCTGGGCATAACCATCTGCCAGCGCAACAGGGGGCTGACTTAAATCTGGAGTCGGCAAAGTGATGTAACTACCCGAAGCACTTGCATCCAAGAAAAATCGACTTTCTAAATATGTAGTTGGCGAACTTGGCAGGGAAAAATTTAAATCGCCTATTCGGGTGGTATTCTGAATCAATCCTATTGGACTGTTATTATTCAAAACATTACTCGGATCCCTTAGATTGGCCTGAATCTGCGTCAATACCGCTTCGCAATTAGGAATTTGACTGCCGGCAACATTAGAAACTGGCAAGGTGTTACAAGATTCTGAAAGGGCATTTAAGAAATTATTTTGGTAGGGGGTCCCAGTGTTTGGAAAAGCAGATCCCAGTTGAGAAAACCAAATATTCGTCAGACCCAAGATTCCGGAAAAAGGAACTTGATTATTGGAATCAGAAGAACTTCCTAAAAGTGAGGAAGTATTGTGATTAGGGAAATTGAATTGAATCGAATTGGAAGCTCCTAAACGAGGCCCTGAAGAGGGGGCTTTTGCACTTAGGGAAGAAGGTTGTTCCGCATCTTGAATGGCATGATAAAACATAAGTTCGCTCATCCCATCGGTAATATTATTCAAGACTGTACTCGACAAAGCCCCCGCCGTTCCCCCTGCGGCAACGTCTCCCGCAACGGTACTCCACAACTTATCTGCAGCGGCAACGCCGGTATAGGTCATTAAATAGATGAGATATTGCGCAATCCCAAATCCACTCGCCCCTAAAGGGAAAACAGCAATGACTCCAAAAATCATTCTTAGAGGTAAGAAGGTTTTAGCCCACTTTCTTCCTAAAAAGATTCCGTCCTGGGCGGTGTAGAGGGTCCCCAAAATAGCGGTAAAACCAAAAAGAATAACAGCCGCGCCCACCAGGATCAGATTAAACGTCTGGATCAAAATAGGGAAGATGAAAGTTGAAGAAACCGAGCCGGAGAGCGAACCGCCTAAAGTCGTGGTAAAGAGTTGGTACAACAGTCCAACAGAAGGATCTGAATTTGTTTCTGAAGCGATGTCGACGCTGCTGCATCCTGAAAGTAAAAAGCCAAACCCGAACACACAAAATAGCGACAAGATCCTACGCAACATATTCGCCCTTAGAAAATTCAAGCCAAAAACTGTGCCGAAATATAGCCGAGTTTTCCCCAGATGCTGAGCAGTACATTGGCTACTGCAACTGAATATTCTCTGCATTCTCAAATCGACCCCTCGGTAAAATTTGGGGAGAGCTTATGAAATTGCAGGCTTAGGAAAATCTCATGAGGTAACAAAATGTTACTTTTTCAAAATTCATCTCCTCAGAACCTGCCTGAGCTCCATTGAATCTATTAGGATTAACGCAAGTTCTCTGCGTAACAAAAAGCTAGAGGAAGGAAGTGAATTGAGAAAGCTGTAGTAACACGCCAATTCCAAAGTACGATAAAGAAATTCTCGTCTAATCTCACCCATGCTAGGATCCTTCCATGACGAATCTCGACGAAAAGTAAATGACTTCAAAAATCCTTCCCTATCTCAAACTCATACGCCTGCATCGCCCCCTCCCCATTTTGCTGAGCCTCTGGCCAGCGCTTTGGGGTTTATGGCTGGCTGCCGGAGGATTTCCCGGAATCAAACTTCTCGTGATTTTTATTCT
>Ga0206795_1046_pt1 | contig 25524 bp, 18 predicted proteins | sample Alteio_BWOrgCont_71_FD_152872 | JGI IMG/M metagenome (GOLD analysis project Ga0206795, IMG submission 152872) | Enriched cells from forest soil in Barre Woods Harvard Forest LTER site, Petersham, Massachusetts, United States -... | ecosystem: Environmental > Terrestrial > Soil > Temperate forest >... | reverse complement strand
TTCGGTGATCGAGGGCGTAATGATTGCGGCGCTGGCGGTCGGCGCGCAGAGCGGCTACATCTACATTCGCGGCGAATATCGATATCTGTCGATCATCATGCAGAAGGCGATCCGCGATGCTTATGCCAAGGGATTTTGCGGCAAGAATATTTTTGGCAGCGGCCGCACCCTCGACATTTACTGGCACGGTGGCGCCGGGGCTTACGAAGTGGGCGAAGAGTCGGCGCTGATGGAGTCGCTGGAAGGCAAGCGCGGCATCCCGCGCATCCGGCCACCCTTCCCTGCCGTCGTTGGACTGTGGGGCGGGCCTACGGTCATTAATAATGCTGAGACGCTGGCCAACGTTCCGCACATTATGCTTAACGGTGGAGATTGGTTCGCGAAGCTGGGCACGCCTAAGAATGGCGGCACGCGGCTGTTTTGCCTGAGCGGCAACATCGCCAAGCCCGGCGTCTACGAATTGCCGATGGGCTACAACCTGAAGAAGATGCTCTACGACGTCGGCGGCGGCATTCCGAATGGACGCAAATTGAAGGCTGTCGTTCCCGGTGGATCTTCTTGTCCATGCTTGACCGCAGACGAAGTTGACGTTGCCATGGATTTTGATTCCGTCGCCAAGGCCGGATCGATGCTTGGCTCGGGTGGTGTTGTCGTAGTCGATGACGCGCAGTGCATCGTGAAGTTTGCGCTGCGGACGATGAAGTTTTACAAGCACGAAAGCTGTGGATGGTGCATTCCCTGCCGCGAGGGTACCGACTGGCTGGAGAAGACGCTCACGCGCTTCCATCGCGGCGGCGGCATGATGAAAGACATAGACAACATGCAGTATCTGTCGGAGAACATGCTGGGGCGGACATTTTGTCCGCTGGGCGATGCGGCCGCGATGCCGACCATCGCCTTCGTGAAAAAGTTCAGAAAAGAATTCGAAGATCACCTGGAAGGCCGACCGTGCCCTTATGAAAAAGCGGGCGCAGCGGAGTTGGTGTTCGCGCACTGAGTAACAGGAGACGTAACATGCATCCTGAGTCGGGACTTGGATTGTTGAGTCACATCGGCTTCGCTGTCCTCGGACTCGTTTGTGCTTTACGTGGTTTACGGGGATCGTCGCTGCATTGGTCCTTGCCAATGCGATTAAGCGGCAAGCCGGCAGTACCGATGAACCTCGGGTGGCGCATCGTATCGGTTTCGTTGGGATTGTTTTTGGCAGTAGTATCAACCCTGCTCGCGCTCGGGCTAGTGAAGTAGCTCAGGAAAATCGACCTACAAGAACTCCGGATTTCGTATTCAAGTTATGGCTGACGTAACACTCACTGTCGACGGCAAAAAAGTCACCGCTCCCGCGGGCACGTTGCTCATTGAAGCGTGCAAGAGCGCGGGAATCGAAGTCCCTTCGTTCTGCTACTACCCCAACCTCTCTTTGTGCGGCGCGTGCCGTATGTGCGTGGTGAAAGTCGAGAAGATGCCGAAGCTGCAGACCGCGTGCACTACCGTGGTCGGCGAGGGCATGGTCGTTACCACCGACAGCGACGAAGTGAAACAGGCGCGCAAGGCGACGGTCGAGATTTTGCTTGGCAACCATCCGCTCGACTGCCCGGTGTGCGACGCGGGCGGCGAGTGCGAGTTGCAGGACATGACGTTCAGCTACGGCGCGGCTGAATCGAGGTTCATGGAAGCGAAGAATCATAAAGAAGAGCAGCAGTGGTCGCCGGTTGTCTATTTCGACCGGCCGCGCTGCATTCTTTGCTTCCGTTGCGTGCGCGTCTGTGGCGAGGGAATGGACGTGTGGGCTCTCGGCGTGCAGAACCGCGGCGTCAGTTCGATCATCGCGCCGAATAAAGAAGATCATCTGGAGTGCGAAGAGTGTGGCATGTGCATCGACATTTGCCCGGTGGGCGCGCTTACCTCCGGCGCATATCGTTACAAGACGCGCCCGTGGGAGATGAAGCACGTGGGCACGGTCTGCACGCATTGCGGCGACGGATGCAAGACGACCTTGGGCGTGCGCCGGTCGGATACGGGGATGGAGATTGTCCGCGGCGACAACCGCGATAAGAGCGGCACCAACGGGGATTTTCTCTGCATTAAAGGCCGCTACGGATTTGACTTCGCCAATCACGAAGACCGGTTGACGCAACCGCTGATTCGCAGGAATGGCAAGCTGACTCCGGCTACATGGGAAGAAGCATTTGAATTGGTCGGGAAAAAGCTTGCCGAAGTTCGCGATCAGCAGGGCGGCCAGGCGATTGGCGTGATCGGCTCCACGCGCACGACCAACGAAGAAGCGTATTTGCTTTCGAAGTTCGCGCGCACGGTGCTGAAGACGAATAATATCGATCACCACCGCACCGCCGACTTCCCTGCCTTGGCCGCGGCGCTACGCGGAAAACCTGATGCGACCGCGAGCATGGCCGACGTTTATACCGCGCCGGCGATTCTGCTGATTGGCAACGATCCGACGGAGCAGCATCCGCTGCTGGCCTGGCAGATTCGCAACGATGTTCGCCTGCACCACGCGAAGTTGTATCTCGTGAATTCGCAGCGCATCAAGCTGACGCGGCAGGCGACCGCGTTCGCTCAAGTGAGCGAAGACAACGGTGAAGCGGAGTTCGTATCGTTCTTATCAGGCAATGAGGCAGCCCCTGATTCTCTAGGAACCAACGGAACCACTTCCGCGACGCTTAGCCAGCTTCGCGACGCCGTTCGCGCCGAAAAAGAACTGGTTGTCATCTTCGGATCAGACGTTCGCGGGGCGAGCATTACACAGCTCATCGGTGCGCTGCCGCAGGCTAAATTCATTTGCCTCGCCGATTACGCCAACTCGCGTGGTGCAGCCGATATGGGGCTGTATCCGGAGTTGCTGCCGGGTTATCACGCGACGTCGGGCAACAGCGCATTCCATCACGAATGGGGCGAGATTCCACAGACTGCGGGACTCGACGCTGCCGGCATGTTTAGCGCGGCGAAAAACGGAAAACTGAAGGCGCTGTACATCGTCGGCTCCAATCCGGTGGCGCGAATGACCGTCGATCCCTTCGCGTGCTCGCAGACATTCACCGTCGTGCAGGACATGTTCCTGACCGAGACCGCGATGATCGCCGACGTGGTTCTTCCCGCAGGTAATGCCTACGAAAAGTCCGGCAGCATGACGAATACGTGCGGCGACGTTCAGTTGGTAAAGAAGGCGGGCGAGGTTTCCGGCACGAAGCCGGATTTTGAAATGATTGTCCGCATCGCCGACGCAATGGGCGTCGATGTTCGCAAGCTGGTCCCCTTCGGCGGGGGAGTTCACGCCGACATGGGGCAGTCGCGCGGAGCGCAGTCGGGTGAGGCCGACCGACATGCCGTGTGGCTCGAGATGCAGGGACTGGAGCCGAAACTCAGCCCGCTCGATCCCATGGCAATTCTGGACGAGATCCAGCGTCTGGTTCCCGGCTACGACTTTTCGCGCGTGAATCTGCTGGCGGGAAATTCCGAGCATACTTCGCTCACCGACAGCGGGACGGGCGTGGCGCACAATCCCGAGTCGATCGCCCCGGCGAACGACACTCTGTTCACATCGGGCACTCTGGGACGGTATTCGCATGCATTGAAATCGGTAATGGAGAGCCACGAGGCGAAGCATTCGGAAGTCGCGGCAGATTGAATGAGTCGTGGATCCCGAGTCCTGAGCCGCGAGGCCTTGCGCAGTTGAGAGAATTCTAAAAAGTGGACTTGAGCACTGCGGAGTGAGCACTCGGAATTTAGTGATGCTCACGACTCGAAGCTCACGACTCACGACTAAAAAAGGAAGCAAGCGTTGCCTATCTGGATTTACATTCTGTCTTCGGTGATCAAGTCGGCGCTGGTTCTGTTTATTTTGCTGACGGCCGTGGCGTATACCGTCTGGCTGGAGCGCAAAGTCGTGGGCCACATGCAGAATCGCTGGGGACCCACGCGGGTGGGCCCGTTCGGATTGCTGCAGCCCGCCGCCGACGGAATCAAGTTTTTATTCAAAGAAGATCTGACGCCGCCGCACGTCTACAAACCGCTGTTTCTCGCGGCACCGCTGATTGCGGTGATTTTCGCGTTGACCTCGATTGCGGTGATTCCGTTCGGGAATTCGATCCGGCTTTTCGGCTATGACATTCCGCTGCAGATTGCGGATGTGAATACCGGCCTGCTGCTGATTCTCGGCATCACCTCGATTGGCGTCTATGGCGTGGCCCTGGCCGGATGGTCGTCGAACAACAAATATTCCCTGCTCGGCGGATTGCGCGCCAGCGCGCAGATGGTGAGCTATGAAATCTCGCTTGGGCTGTCGCTGGTCGGAGTGCTGATACTCTCCGGAAGTTTGAGCTTACGCGAAATTGTCGATGCGCAAGGCGGGCACTTCTGGGGATTCATTCCGCACTGGAATATTTTCACTCAGCCCATCGGGTTCTTCTGCTACCTGATGGCGGCATATGCGGAAACCAATCGCATCCCTTTTGATTTGCCGGAAGCTGAAACTGAACTCGTCGCGGGATACCACACCGAATACAGCGCCATGAAGTTTGCCATGTTTTTCATGGCGGAATACGCCAACATGATCACGGTCGCTTGCCTGGCGACACTGCTATTTTTCGGCGGATGGCATGGCCCGATTTTCGGTCCCATACTTCTGCAGGATCTGTTGCCGGTGTTCTGGTTTGCCGCGAAGATTTTTGTTTTTCTCTTTGTTTATATCTGGGTGCGGGGCACGCTGCCACGCTTCCGTTATGACCAGTTGATGGCGTTCGGCTGGAAGTTCCTGCTGCCGCTCGCGCTGGTGAATTTGATTGCCACTGCAATCGCCGTGGCGTGGTGAGTGGTTTAGCAAGAAAGACTCGCAACTGAATTCATGATCAGCGTTCACTTAATCCTGTTTCTGGCCTTCGGAGCCGTCGCTCTGGCAGGGGCGATCAATCTGCTGGCGCAGACGCATCCCATCAACAGCGCGCTATCGCTGATCGCTGTGATGGCCGCGCTGGCGGGTGAATATCTGTTGCTGGGAGCGGAGTTCGTCGCCGCCGTGCAGGTGATCGTTTATGCCGGGGCGGTGATGGTGTTGTTCGTTTTCACCATCATGCTTTTGAACGCCGGAGTTGAAGAAAATACCAAGGGCAGCAAAGTCGCCATCATGTTTGGCGTTCCGGGAGTACTGATTGGCAGCCTGCTGGTTGCGTGGGTTGTGTTGCGGCACTCCGGCACCGAAGCCGTGGCAGCGGGCGCTCTTCCCGGCTCACCGAAGACACTCGGGTCTTTGCTATTCCACGAATTTTTGCTGCCATTCGAAATCACTTCCATCCTGATCCTCATCGCGATCATGGGCGCGGTCGTTTTGGCGAGCAAGCCGCCGACGTCCCCGGCAGCCCCCACGCTCACGGAGGTTGTGGACTAATGGTTCCCCTCTCTTATTACCTCGTGTTGAGCGGCATTTTGTTTGCCTGCGGCGTGGCGGGATTTCTGATCAAGCGCAACATCATCACCATCTTTATGTCGATTGAGCTGATGCTCAACGGCGTTAATCTTTCATTCGTCGCATTTGCCGCTCACTGGCATGCGCTGGCCGGCCAGGTTTTCGTCTTCTTCGTAATGGTGGTGGCCGCCGCGGAAGCGGCTGTCGGACTCGCCATCATCATCGCCGTCTACCGCACGCGCGAAACTCTGAACGTCGATCAGGTGAATCTGCTCAAACTATGACGGCGAATCTCAATCTCTGGCTGATTCCGGTGCTGCCGCTGGCGGGCACCGCCATCAATGGCTTTCTCGGGAAGAAGTCGTCGCGCACGGCGGTCAGCGCCGTCGGCCTGTTTTTTTCGGGCGCGGCATTTCTGTGGGCGCTCAAGGTAGCCTGGCAGGCATCTTCGATCGACCTTCCCTATCAGGAATTTTTGGCGCACTGGATTCGCTCGGGCGCCTTCAGCGTTGACTTCGCGTTCTACCTCGATCAACTCTCTCTGATCATGCTGCTGGTCGTTACCGGCGTCGGATTCCTCATTCACATCTACTCCGTGGGCTACATGTGGGAGGACCCGAGCTACTACAGGTTCTTCACCTACCTGAACCTGTTCATGTTTTTCATGCTGACGCTGATCCTGGCCAACAACTATCTGCAGATGTTCATTGGCTGGGAGGGCGTAGGGCTGGTGTCGTATCTGCTGGTCGGGTTCTGGTTCACGAAAGACTCTGCGGCATCGGCGGGTAAGAAGGCATTCATCGTCAACCGCATCGGCGACTTCGGATTTCTGATCGCCCTGTTTCTGATCATCCAGCACTTCGGATCTCTGAATTTCACGCAGGTCTTCGATCGAGTTCATCCCCTCGCGCCGGAAACAGCTGGAGCCGGGCTTCTCACCGCAATCGCACTCCTGCTGATGGTCGGAGCCGCGGGCAAATCGGCGCAGATCCCGCTTTATGTCTGGCTGCCGGACGCGATGGAAGGCCCGACGCCGGTTTCCGCACTGATTCACGCGGCGACCATGGTCACCGCCGGTGTTTACATGGTTTCGCGCTCACACGTCATCTTTGAACGCGCGCCCGTGGCGCTGACCGTCGTCGCGATCATCGGCACGCTGACTGCGCTATTCGCGGCGACGATCGGCATCGTGCAGACTGACATCAAGAAGGTGCTTGCCTACTCCACGATCTCGCAGCTTGGGTACATGTTCATGGCCTGCGGCGTGGGAGCGTTTTCGGCTGGCATCTTCCATCTGATGACGCACGCATTTTTCAAAGGCTTGCTCTTCCTCGCCGCGGGCTCGGTCATCCATGCGGTTGGCGGCGAGCAGGACATGCGCAAGATGGGCGGCCTGAAGTCGTACATCCCGTGGACATTCATGACGATGGGGATCGCGACGCTGGCGATCTCGGGAATCCCGCCGTTCGCGGGTTTCTGGAGCAAAGACGAGATCTTGTGGAAGGCCTTTTCGAGCGAGCATGGAAGCTGGATTTATTGGCTGATCGGATTGATCACCGCTTTCATTACTTCGTTCTATATGTTCCGTCTGCTGTTCATGACGTTTTGGGGGGATTATCGCGGCGCGCAGGGTGACGATCACGGACACGACTCGCATGGAAGTTCTCACGGTCACGACGGCCATGGCCACGGCGAGCCGCATGAAAGTCCGATGGTCATGCTGGTGCCGTTGATGATTCTTGCGCTGCTCTCGGTGGTTGGAGGATTGGTTGGAATTGGCGATCGCTTCGATCATTTTCTGTCGCCGGTTTTTGGAACAGGTATAGCCGAGGCCGCGGGCGAGGCAGCCAGCAAAGCAACGGAATACATCTTGATGGGCATCTCGGTTTTGGTGGCTGTCCTTGGCCTGTTGCTCGCTTACTTTCTTTATGTCAGCAGACCTCACCTGCCCCAGAGGATCGCCGCTTCGCTCAATGGGTTCTACGAAACGGTTCTCCACAAGTACTACGTCGACGAAATCTATGCTGCGCTTTTTGTGAAGCCTCTGATCGAGGGTTCGACCCAAATTCTGTGGCAAGGCATCGACCGGAAAGTCATCGACGACACGATTAACAACGCCGCCGACGGCGCGAAGCATGTATCCGATGAAGTTCGCCACATGCAATCTGGCAATCTGCGTTCCTATGCCGGATGGATCGCTGCCGGCGCAGCCTGCGTGATTGCGTGGATGCTCTGGCTTGGGATGGGACTGGGAGCCGGAAAATGAACCCCGCGATGAATATCGACAACCTCAGCCCCTATATCGTGAGCCTGGTGACGTTTGCGCCGCTTGTGGGCGCGTTGTTCCTCACAGTTCTGCCCCGCCGCGATCGTGATATTCGCATCATCGCGCTGGTCGTCTCGTTGCTGACCTTTGTGCTCTCGCTGCATTTGCCGGTTTATTTTCATCGCGCGCAGACGGGATTTCAGTACGAAATTGACAAGCCATGGATCTCGAGTCCCAACATCCACTACCACATGGGCATCGACGGCATCTCTCTGTGGCTGGTGGTGCTGACCACGTTCCTCACGCCGCTGTGCGTGCTGATTTCGTGGAAGTCGATTCATGACCGGGTCAAAGAATTTTTTATCCTGCTGCTGATTCTTGAAACAGCTCTCATCGGCGTCTTCACCTCGCTCGATCTCTTCCTCTTCTATTTCTTCTGGGAAGCCACGCTGATCCCGATGGCGCTGCTGATCGGCGTTTTCGGGCACGATCGCAAAATTTATGCTGCCGTGAGGTTTTTCATGTACACCATGATCGCCTCCGTCTTTATGCTGGCGGCGATTCTCTGGCTCTATTCGCATACGGGAAGCTTCGATTTCGTTGTGATTCGCGATCAGATTGCGCGTGGCGCAGTGCCGAATTTTCCCGCTGCCGCGCAGTGGCTCTTCCTTGGATTCTTCGTCGCATTTGCCGTCAAAGTTCCATTGTTCCCGTTCCACACTTGGCTGCCGGATGCGCACGTTGAAGCGCCCACGGCCGGCTCCGTGTTGCTAGCTGGAGTTCTGCTGAAGATGGGAACCTACGGCATGCTGCGCTTCAACCTCGGACTGTTCCCAGAGCAAGCGCACCGCAATGCGTCGTGGATCATGATTCTGGCGCTGATCGGCATCATCTACGGAGCGCTGGTCGCGCTGGTTCAGCCCAACATGAAGAAGCTGATCGCATATTCTTCGGTCAGTCATCTTGGTTTTGTCGTGCTCGGCATCTTTAGCTTCACGCAGTTGGGATTGAATGGCGCCATGTTCGTGATGCTGGCTCACGGAATTTCCACCGGCGGACTTTTCATGCTAGCGGGAATTCTTCACGAACGGCGGCATACCTACGAAATCAGTGAGTTCGGCGGGCTGGCTGCCATCACGCCCGTCTATGCGGCCACATATCTTTTCATGGTGCTCGCCTCGGTGGGATTGCCTTTGCTCAACGGCTTCATCGGCGAGTTTCTTGTGCTGAGCGGAGCGTTTCAGGCGCGGGCCGTCTATGGAATTCTCGGCGCCACGGGCGTGATTTGGAGTGCGGGCTATTTGTTGTGGATGTATCAGCGCGTTTTTTACGGCAAGGTGACGAATCCCATTAACAATTCTATCGGCGACATGATTGGAGTGGAAAAGGCTGCGGTGTGGCCCTGCGCCGTGGCAGCGCTGGTCATGGGCGTTGCGCCGATTCTGTGGCTGGGCTCGATCGATCCCGCCGTGTACGCCGTGCTGCATCCAGTCGCGCAGGTGCTGAGCAAGGTGGTGGGCCAATGACAACGATGGCGACCACATTCCAAATCTTCCCTGCGCTGCTGCAAGTCATCCCGCAAAGTGTCGACTATGTGCGAATTCTGCCGGAGCTGATTCTGTCTGCATTCGGCATCCTCGTGATGGTGCTTGAGCCTCTGGTGGACGAAGAAAAGAGCCAGAAGACGCTTGGCCTGATTGCTTTCGTCGGCACAATTGCCGGCCTTCTTTCCACGTGGTATATGGCGCAGTCGCCCGGCCTCGCATTTTCGAACATGGTGCGGGTGGATCACTTCAGCGTCTTCTTTCACTATCTGGTCATCGGTATTGCGGCTGTCGTTATTCTCAGTTCGTTCGAGTACATGACCGTGCAGAAGATTCGCGCCGGCGAATATTACGCGCTGCTTCTCTTCGGCACAGTGGGCATGGCCCTGATGTCGTCTGCAGTCGAACTGGTGCTGATCTTTATCGCACTCGAAATCTCATCGATCTCTACTTACATTCTGGCTGGCTTCCGGCGCAACGAAGCATCGAGCAGCGAATCTTCGCTGAAATATTTCCTGCTCGGTTCCTTTGCTACCGCGTTTTTCCTTTATGGCGTCGCGCTGATGTTCGGCGCAACGGGATCGACCAATATTGACATCATCGCGCAGGCTCTTCTGGCTGGACCGGCGCAACCGCTGGTCTATGCGGCGATGGCTCTAATGTTCGTCGGACTCGGCTTTAAAGTCGCGGCCGCGCCCTTCCATGTCTGGACGCCCGACGTTTACGAAGGTGCGCCGGCGCCCATCACCGGATTTATGTCGACCGGGCCCAAAGCGGCAGCGTTCGCCGTGCTGCTGCGTGTCGTTTACGCCATCAATGCCCCGGGACGTTTCTGGTTCCTCTGGGTTGCGGCGGCGTTCTCCATGACCCTGGGCAATGTGAGCGCGCTGGTGCAGACCAACATAAAGCGCATGCTCGCTTATTCGTCGATTGCGCATGCCGGGTACACGCTCCTCGCTTTTACGATGATCAGTTCCAGCAATGCATCGACTGGAATTGCCGCGGCAATGTTCTACAGCGCTGCGTACGCGGCGATGAATGTTGGGGCATTCGCCGTGGTAAGCCACTTCGCCAACTCCGGTGAACGCTACGTTACCCTGGAGGATTACGCCGGGCTGGGCCGCAGCTCCCCGCTGCTTGCGGCTACGCTCACCATCTTTCTTCTTTCGCTGATCGGCATTCCTATGACCGGCGGCTTTTTCGCCAAGTTTTACATTTTCAGCGCGGTGTCCAAGGCAAATTTCATCGGACTTCTGCTCATCGGCGTGGCCAACAGCGCAATTGGGGCCTACTATTACCTGCGCATTATAGTTGTCATGTATATGCGCGAGGCACGCCACGAAGTCCCAGTGGCGCGGATATCCCCGGCAATGGGCTTGGCGCTTGCGATCACCGTTTTCGCCACGCTATATCTCGGCATCCTGCCTGATAGCGTTTTGCGCGACGCGCAACAGTCGGCTCAGGATCTGCTTTCCGCGCCGGTTACAGCCCCGTCTATCGCTCCGCAGGCCTTGTCGGACGCCACGCATCATTAGATCAATTAAGATAGTTTTGTGTAAGAATCGCAGAAACCGCGATTGACAAGGCCCTCGGGAGACGTGCATTATGTCTGCACAAGTTCCCTCCCCTCTCGAGGAACTGATAAATCCTGGAGGAAGTACATGCTCAAACTGATACAGAGGTTGTGGTCTGAAGATTCGGGCCAAGACATTGCCGAATATGCGGTTATGCTGGCGGTGATCCTTGTGCTGGTGGTCGGAACGGTGCGCTTGATCGGATCGAATGCCAACACCGTATTCTCTAACGTAGCCAGCTCGATTCAATAGCTTTTCGGTTTATTAAATAAATTCAATCTGCACGGGCAGTTCAAAGTGTGTTTGAATTGCGCCGGATAAGATGCCCATGACTCGATTTACTCCGAGCACGTTGTTTGCCGCCTACTACTGGTTTCCAGCGGAGCGGCTGCGGCCCAGCTTGGGGAGGATGAGCCACTAACGGCCACCTGAGATTCAACAAGCTAAGAGCCGCAAGCCGCGATCAAAGATCGCGGTTTTTGTTTTTGGCGTAAAACAAATTAGTCCCCGAAGGAGACGTCTCATGATCGTCAACATGTCCGAGAAAGCCACCGAGCAGGAAATCAACCATGTAATTGAACGCATCCGCGAAGCGGGCTACCAGCCTCACGTCACGCGTGGTACTGAACGTGCCATCGTCGCCGCGGTGGGCAGCGGACGCCGGCACGAGATCGAAGCTCTCCAGGTCGCACCCGGCGTCGACAACGTGGTCGCCATTGCGCAGCCATTCAAGCTGGTGAGCCGGCAGGTTCATCCCGAGCGCTCGGTGATCAACATCAACGGCGTGGCGATTGGAGGGCCAGAGGTCGTGGTGATTGCCGGACCCTGTTCCGTCGAATCGCGCGAGCAACTGCTCGACACCGCGCATGCCGTCAGGCGCGCCGGAGCGTCCATGCTGCGCGGCGGAGCTTACAAGCCGCGCACGTCGCCGTATGACTTCCAGGGGCTCGGCGTTGAGGCGCTGAAGATTCTTCGCGAAGCTCGCGAACAGACCGGCCTGCCTATCGTCACGGAAGTCATGAGCACCGAAGACATCGACCTGATCTGCGAATACGCAGACATGCTGCAGGTGGGCGCGCGCAACATGCAGAATTTCGCCCTGCTGCGCCGCCTCGCCACCATCAACAAGCCGATCTTGCTGAAGCGCGGCCCTTCCGCCACGGTAAAAGAATGGCTTCTTGCGGCCGAATATCTTCTCTCCGGCGGCAATCATCAGGTTGTGCTGTGCGAACGCGGTATCAAGACCTTTGAAAGCGAGATGCGAAATACTTTCGATCTCGCAGCCATCGCGCTCGCCCGCGATCTCTCGCATCTTCCTGTGATCGCCGATCCCTCGCACGGAACCGGCAAGCAGAGCCTGATTGCGGCGGTTTCCCGCGCCGCTGTCGCCGTTGGAGCCGATGGATTGATCATCGAAGTGCATCCGTGCCCGGAGCGGGCGTTATCGGACGGCGCGCAGTCTCTGGATTTCGCCGGATTCGGACGGGTGATGCGTGCCTTAGGTGAACCGCTGCGGGCGACGGCTACGCCTCGCACAGCCGTGCCGGCCGCTCAGTAGAGTGCCAGGAAATTTGAAGCGACAGAGGAAGGATTATTGCAGTCCCGCCTGCGTCAGCTTCACCGCGCAATAAGGAGTTGCGGTCCCACTCGCTTTACAATTCTGACTGTTCACCGACCCCGCAGCCATGGTCGAGAAGTAAATATTCGTGCCACCGTTCGACAGCTGATTGTCGACGATGATGCCGCTGGTTCCGCCCAGAGCGTCCGGCGCAGTCACGCAGGTTGAGGTTGCGGTGGTGGTGCAATTCGGCGTGGAGAGTGAGGTCGTAATGGTAGAGCTTTCGATGTACGCCTGCTTCGTCGCGCTACCAACGCCGAAAAATAGCATATCGGACGTGCCGTTGTAGAACTCGGTGAGCGGCGTGCACTCCTCTCCGGCGTTCGTGTTGATCTGAAAAAGCGAAGAGCCTGTGCTGGTAATCGTGTGGCTCGCGAAAGGAAAGAAATACATCTCGGGATTCGCGGGGACGCCGCCGTTGTCGACAAATCCGCACGCGATGAAATGTCCCGACGCCGATCCATTCAGCCAAAATGCGTTGTCGAAGGCTCCCGAGTGCACGTTATTGCCCGTGCAGGATCCATCTCCCTTGGCGGATCCCAGATCCACCGTGTTGGCGGTCGTAGGCGTGCCGGTTGAGAAATTAGCCGGAACCTGAGTGACGGCCCCACCAATACCGAGGACAAAGCTGCATCCGGTAAAAGCAAATACCTGATCGGTCCCTGGATTCGCTGGGTCGGCCACGGCAATGGGCGGGTCCACAACGCCCGTGCCCGCTTTTCCACTTCCATCGGTCGATCCGTCGTAAGCCCAGCCGATGGTCTGTGTGGCTGCGATCGTCTTACCCGGGCTCGCAAGCTTCACGGAATAGAGATAGCCCTCGCCGTCCCCGAGGAAGATCAACCCCGCCCGGTCATCGACAACCGGAGACGTCAGGACATTGTTGGTCGCGTTGGTCGAGACCGTCACCGGCCAATTGCTGGCATCGTTCACCAGAGCCGGCGCACCGCCCAGAAAAACCGGCGTGATCTTATAAAGAATGCCATTGTCCGAGCCAACATAGGCCGTGTCGTTGTTGTAGTCCACCCACACCGAGGAATTCGAATCGGTCGCGCTGGTTTGGATCTTCAGCGTGCTCATGCAACTTGCCGTCGTGGGATTGGTGCATGATGTTGGTGTCTGCGGCGCCAGCACTGTTCCGGTTTTTGAAGGGGGTGTCGGAATCGGATTCGGCAGCACTAGGACATGGAAATACGAACCGCCGGTTGTGCTTTCCACAAAAGCGACTTTGGTTCCGTCTTGCGAGATGGTCGGGGAGGTCTTGATCTGCCCGCCCGTCTGCGTCACCGTGTTATAGGCAAAAGACACCCAGGGCGTTCCGCCATTGCACGCCGGGCTTCCCGAGGTATAGAGCTCGTTGATTCCCACCAGATTGGCCTGCGTTTGCGAAGTGGTCAGCCCAAACACCACGTAGTCGGAGCTGCAACTTTCTGCAGTCACATTGAACTGATATTTCGCCGGAAATTGGCTCTGTGGAACGAACCCTTTCTCCAGCGATACCGCCCAATCGATATGCGGTTTCACCTTGGGCACAGTCCGGCGAATAGGATTTCCTATCGCGATCTTATGATTGTCTACCGCGACCTGGCGCATCACCATGTTGTAAACATGGCGTGGATCGTGATCTCCCGCCGCCAGCATTTCGTCGGCCCGCATCCCAGGCATCACGAGATGCCGCGAACTCCAATCGTGAGGATAGCCCAAATGGGTCGATTCCCCGCCAGTCTCATCTCCAAGCGGCACGTCGCTGACTGCACGCTGCCCAACGAGCGGAAGCGCCAAAACCACCAGAACAGCAATCATGTAAAGCCAGCGGAAGCTGCGACCTGCCATCACCGAATACCTCGTTGTTGGAGTTGTGCGAGACTCATTCCCATTCTTAATGTTCGCTTAAAAACCGGGAATTTCGGCCTTACTTTCGTAACTTCGAGCGACCGACTGGAAGCTCCATTGGTTACCGACGTGCCTGGAAACGCTCCTAAGAAATGTGCGCAGGCATCGAATTGCGATCCGCAAGCCCTTGAATCTGAATGAGCGGTCCAACCGATCTCTCTTGCGCCTTCTTCAACATGTTGGCCGAGGCGATGCCGGTCCGCGTGAAAGACTTCTGACAGTCTGCCGTTGAAGGCCCGCGCATGTTTCCCTCCATGTAGGCCAATCCAGGGCAGCGCGTGCAAGTCCCGACGTGCGCGCAGGAAGAGCAAGTCGGCAAATCTTTCGCGCGAATGGAGCGAACTTCGTTCAGTTGCGGCGAGCCTTGCCAGATGTCGATAAATCTCTGCTGCCTCACATTCCCGCTTGGCAGAGGAAATGCCACACATGGATAAACATCTCCGTAGGGCGAAATGTAGCAGGCCGTATGCCCTGCGCTGCAGGGATAGCCTTCCATGATGTCTTCGCCGGGCGCAGGCGGCGGAGCGCAGAAGCTCTCCACGTCTCCCACCAGGGTTGAATCGTGAAAAATTCGATCCAGCGCCGGCGCCCCAACGCCAAGACTGACGATGGAACGGTCGCCATCCATTTTCGGCGTGATGGTGGGATCGAGCGTATACGTAACACCCAGTTCCCTTGCCAATTCCTGCACGCCCTCATAGTCGGAAAAATTCGATGCCATGAGCACGTTAGCAATCATCACCTTCAGCCCTTGCGCGCGTAGAAAACGAATCCCCTCGATCGAGCGCCGGAGCGACCCCGGTAGCTTCGTGATCGCATCGTGAACCTCGGGGCGATGCGAATACACGCTGACCTGGACCTGGTCGACTCCCAGTTCACGCAGACGCCTCGCCTCCGCCTCGCGAACCATGACTGCGTTCGTCTTCAGCTTTACATCGAAGAGCAGTCCGCGCGCATATTCGATGATCTCGAAAAGATCACGGCGCATCAGCACTTCACCACCACTAATCGTAAGAAAAAAAACTCCGGCCTCGGAAAGCTGCGCGAGTACGTTCTTGATCTCTGCCGTCGTCATCTCGCCGTGATCGTCGTGGTCAAGATAGCAGTGCACGCAGCGCTCGTTGCAGCGATAGGTAACATCCAGGTGCACACTGAGAGGAACGCCCAGATCTAGCGCCCTCTGATTCATCGCGGCCATCAAGCTCATTGAATCCCTCGCGGCGGTTGAGAATTGGCAATCGAATAGCTAGAAGTGGGATGGCTTGGAATCGGACGCTCAGCAACGGGCTGATCGGAAATCAGCAAAATGCCGTGTGCGGCCAGTTCTTCCGCAAGCTGTTCCGCATCGGCCATGGCGGTCTCCTGACTGACATCGAATTCGGTGCAAATACGGGTGGCAACAATTTCCGACAGAGAAGTGCATCCATCTGCCGCTTGCCATATCGCAGTCGCCACCGGGTCGAGTGTGAAGAACGTCGAATCTTTCACCGACATGATCATCATTTCTCCGCCCAGCATGCGGGCGGCGATGGCCGAACTCCGCGCGATGTACTTCGCTGAAATCTGTGAATTTGTCATGCCTCTTGATCCAACCCGTAGAAAAAAGCGTGTGCCCGGAGATAGACGCTGCGAAATCGGTCCCAATGGCAAAATAGCCACGCAAAAACTCTGGCGATGGAAGAAACTTGCCTACTCGGAGAAAAAGTACGCTTGGCCCGACAAATCGAAGTGACTCGTCCCAGAAGCGTGGATGCCGATGTAGAAGGATCGTCGTGCGGCATAGCGTCGCCTCTGGTGAGGCATGTGGTTCGATCCGAATGTTCCTCCATTCGCACGAACCGATGAATGATGAAGCGACTCTCTTGCAGAATTACAACAATGTCTCCGGGAACTACCTGTTCCAAGTTTGCGCTTTCAATCGTGAGCCGATCTCCTGGCCAAATGGAAGGAAGCATACTGGCGCCCCAAGCCCGCAACCGTACAGTGCCGCCGCAGCGCAGAACTTCCGCAGCAAGATCAAGCTTGAGACTCGCACGGGATAAGGGCATCGTAGACATAAGCGTTAACCCTTATGAAGTATGGCGATTAAAGAAGCAATTTCTCTGGGTGGGCTGTATCTTTCCGCAGGACAGCGCCATGGTTTCAAAGACCTTTTCATGCCGGTAAGAGGGTTTCCGGTATGACTTCTTCGCATGTGGTGCTGGCGTCTCTTCGCTCGCGGCGCAATCCTGCTGAGTCGCAGAACGATCATCGAAACCGTTCCATCCGCCTTGCGATACTGCCGGCTCGAAGGATGAAACCTGTTCTTTGTCGTCTCTCATTTTTCGCGTAACCTCGTGTCGCGTCAATTTCAGCGATATTCGCACCAGACGCGATCGCCCCGCGCGCCGTCTGCGCCTTGCTAAATCCACCTCCATCGAAGAGCAGCGGATACTTTTCGGGCATCCGCTGCCCCTTACTATCCCGCCCCACTGGTCTCCGATTGTCAGTCGCCAGCCATCGCCGCGACTGCCGCAACCTCGACCAGACCAACCGCCTTCATCTCACTCACAAACTCCACAACATCGTGCTCTGCCCGCGCGGGCTCAACTTGATATTCCGTTGCCAAGGCCTTCACCAACTGGCTCACGGTGCGCGAGGACTCGAGCATTTCCCATATCCACGCTCCCGTGCCGTTGAAGCTGTACACCGTGGCTAAATCGCCCGCCTTCGCGTTTGCGGGGACGATCAACGTTTCTCCGTCAACATGCCTCGCTACAACCGATTGCGACCGAACCAGCGTCTCGCCTCTAAGCGTTTCGTCTCTCAATGTGGTTGGCAAAGATCCATCCCTCATTTCTCGAGCGGCGTCCGGGTTTCGTAAAACGCTATGCTTCGAAACCGGCTACCTTTCGTCCCACTTTGAGACTACGGCAAACCATACCTGTGAAAGCAATTGGACTTTCGGGATAGGTATTGCGTTGGTTATCACCTGCAATGGTTCGCAATCCCGCATAAACGGCGGGGATTCGGGTTTATGGCGGGCCGGGTCGGAACGACGAAAGAGTTGGCTGGCGTAAGCTCGCGCCTATGCCGCGCTAACGAAGGACGCAAGATTTCCAGTGGACAAACGAAATGAAACGCTATAAAAAGAAAGGCGGCGTTTCGATATTAATTTAGCCAATTCTATCGCGTGTTTTGGATTTCCCGTGCTTAACGAAGAGCGACGCCGAGCCATTCTCGATCTGCTGACGCATCAGGGCCGAGTCTTGGTTACGGAACTCGCCAAACAATTCGAAACTTCGCAGGTTACGATTCGCAAGGATCTCGAGATCCTGCACGCGCATGGATTAGTTCATCGCACGCATGGAGGCGCGCTGCCCTCGCGCGACGGCGCACTCGAAGATCCCACGCTGCGAGAAAAAGAAAAACTTCACCGGCAGGAAAAGTTGCACATTGCCGAAAGCGCCATGTCGCAGGTGAAGGAAGGCCAGGTTCTGATTCTGGATTCGGGCACAACAACCACAGCGATTGCCCGCGCACTGCGCAACTTTCAAAATCTGACCATCATCACGAACGCCGTAAATATCGCCGCCGAGCTTGCCGGAACGGCCGTCGAAGTCATCCTCACCGGCGGCACGCTGCGCAAGAATTCTTTTTCTCTGGTCGGGCCGATTGCAGAAGAAACACTGCGCCGGCTCAATGCCGACCTGCTTTTTTTGGGCGTGGACGGCTTCGACGTGCATTACGGATTGAGCACGCCGAATCTGCTGGAAGCGAAGGTAAACCGAGTGATGGTTGAAGTCGCGAAAAAAACCGTCGCCGTCTGTGACTCCAGCAAATTCGGACGTCGCAGTCTGTCGCTGATCGCGCCTCCGTCATCATTGCAAGCCGTCATCACGGATCGCGGCGCGCCGAAATCCGATCTGCGTATCCTGAAGCAGGCGGGAATTGAAGTGACGCTGGTCTGAAGTAGTCTGTGGCAAAGCAGTCTGTCATTCTGAGCGGAGCGAACTCGAATGAGTTCGCGTAGTCGAAGAATCCCTACCGAATCGCAAATCCTATGCCCCGCTTCGACGTCACCATTGCCGGCGAACTCAACCTCGATCTGATCCTCTATGGACTGCCCGAGCAAATGCCTCCCGAGCGCGAACTTCTTGCCGACCGCATGATGCTCACGCTCGGCTCATCCTCGGCGATCGTAGCGCACAATCTCGCTGCGCTCGGCAGCCGCGTGGGATTTCAATCCCGCATCGGCGACGATCCGCTCGGCAAAATCGCGCTCGAACGCCTCGCACAGGGTAAAGTCGACGTTTCCCAGGTGCGCCTGGTCCCCGGCGCAACTACGACCGGCCTGACCGTAATCCTCCATCACGAAGCCTGGCGCAACATTCTGACTTACTCCGGCACGATCGCCGAACTATCGTGGGACGATCTCGACCTCGACTATCTGGCGGACTCGCGCCACTTTCATTTCTCCTCTTACTATTTGCAGCGCGCTCTGCGCCCGCGCGCAGCTGAACTTTTTCAGCGGTTGAAGTCCAAGGGGCTCACGGTTTCACTCGACACCAACGACGATCCCGACGATCGCTGGGATTCCGATCTCCGCGACATCCTGCACCATGTTGACGTTTTTCTGCCGAACGAACGCGAAGCCTGCAAAGCCGCCGGAACGGAAGACCTGGAAGCCGCGATTCGCAAACTTTCCGGCTGGGTACCGCTCCTGGTGGTGAAGCTTGGAAAGAAGGGTGCAGTCGCGCTGCGCGGCGGCGACCGCTTCACCAGCCCGCCGCTTCAGGTGACGCCTATCGATACTATTGGCGCGGGCGACAGCTTCGACGCCGGCTTCCTCCACGAATTCGTTCGAGGATCCGATCTGGCAACTTGCCTCGCCAGCGGCAACCGCGCCGGGGCGCTATCGACTACTCGTCCCGGCGGGACCGAAGCCTTTCGTGATGCAGAGCACCGGCAGGAGTTTTTTCGGAAGCAAGCCATCTAAGTGGCATGGCGGTATCTTGGAAGTTGCCCTAAAATCCGCATTGTGGATGCCGCCCGTCAGAAGCTGATAGACAGAGCAAAAGAGCTAAGCATCCCTACCTTACCGGTCGACGAGATGCAAGACCGCATTCATGAAGTTTGCACAGAGTGTCTGATTGAAGCAAAGGTTGACGTGGACCGGCTTCTCAAACACGACGACTGGCGCGTTCGCGAGAGCGCCTTGGAAATCGTCGCGTAGGGTCTGGGTGCAACTGACGGAATAGAAACATCAATCGAGCTTCTGACTCACGATCCTGATGAGGAGGTGCGTGCTTCTGCGTCGCGTGCATTATGGGAAGCTTCGGGGGAACACCAAAGCAGAATCGAGTTAGCTCAGCATTCCAGCGCGTTTGGGAGAGCGACGAGTCCGATTACGTGCGCGAGTCAGTTTCGAGATACCTACTCAAATTCAACGAGCGCACCGACTAAAATAGTTGAGAAAATCAGGCGTTTACACTTAGCCAGCGGCATTTATTTCCCACTCACCTCCAGCAGCAAATGCTCCTTGAACTCTGTCTTCAACTTCGTAGCCTTCCCTCCCTCGGCCTGCACCGTGCCTAGGTCTTTTCCGTCGACATAGTCCTGAACGTGATATGTTCCCGGCTTCAATCCGCGCAATTCGATCTCGCCATCAAATGAACTGTTCTCAGGAGCAAAAAAAGCATAGTACATCGCGCCGTCCTTTTCGATCGCGTACGCTTCCGGCACGTCGTACCCGTACACATACAGATCGCGGAATTCGCCCTTCGACAGCATCTTCTGGTTGTATAACCCAATCCATTTTTTCCAGTGTGCGTCCTTCTCGGCCGTGAGCGCCACTGGCCTGAATTTCGCGCCCGGATCAGGCCAGACAAATTTCGTTCCCGGCACGCCGCCCGCTCCCAGCGTCGAGGCGAAATCGGTTCCGTGCTCGCTCCAATTGTTGTTGCCAATTGGCGTCATCGCAGAGAGTTCCACGTGATCTCCGTACACGGCGGATTGCGGCCCCAGCAGCGCTTTGTACATTTTGATGCGCCGGCGAACCTGCGTCGCGCCCACCGGATCGGCCGTTACCGCCTGATCGATGAATGGCAGCCACGCAAGCGATGGCGGCGTTCCGCACGGACACGCCTGGGTCACGCTCTCCGGCTTGATGGCCCGTGTGGTTTGGAAAATTGTTTTGTAGACTTCGCCCATCGCGTTCACCGACTCTTGCGGCGACTTGTGATGATGGGCCGGGTTGTAGCACGCCGGCACACTATAAATGTTGTCGAGCTTCGATCCATCAAAGCCCCAGTCGCGAATAAATTTCCCCGTGAGCTGCTTGTAATACGCCTGCACTTCGGGCAGCGACGGATCGAGTACAGCCAGATCGCGCGTCATGCGCGCATGCTTGCCCTCTTTGGTGAGAATCAGCCAATCCGGATGCTCCTGCACAACTTTCGAAATCGCATACTTGTGGGATTCATATTTTCCCTCGCCATCCTCAACGGCCAGCGGAAGCCACCAAAGCTGCGCGAGCATTCCCTGCTGGTGAAAATCGTCCACCATCTTCTTGATCGAATCGCCGGGGAACGTGTCGCTGCGCGGATTCCAGTCGCCGTAGGTATCAAACCAGCGGTCATCGAGCGTCGCCCACTTGATGCCAAGGTCCTTCAGCTTGGGAATCGTCCCCACCATCTGTGCCGGCGTGACGTTGAACTCATATCCCCAGCCGCACCAGCTCACGTTGTAGGCTTCGTTTGATGGCTTCGGAATATCCCAGCCTTCTTTTTGCAGCACGCTCGACCACATACGCAGCGGCTCATAAAAATCTCCGCTGTAGACAGCCGCGAAACTTCGCGGGGTGGAATAACTTTCTCCCGGCTTCAATACCGCGTTCACGGGAATTTTTATTCCCGCTCGCACTCGTCCGTCGGCTTCTGTCTTCACCGGAATCGAGAGCGTCCAGGGCAGTGTCTCTACGTGACCGATCGCTTCGCCGACGGAAGCGGTCCACATTGCTACCACGGGAATCCCGCCACCGTAGCCACCTTTCACCTGTTCGCCCATTGCGTTGGGTTGCGCAGAAGTTTTCGTTAGCTTCAGTACATCATCTTTGCCCCAGTCATAGCTCGATCCCTCAAACGCCCACATGTCATAGGGCTGGGCGTTCGCATCGGCTTGCTTCGCATTGAAGCGATGCTGCTGCGTGATCACCTCGTCGAGACGATAGTCCGCGGTGCCGGTGTTCTTGTAAGTCACCGTGCCGAGCGCAATGTTGGGGAAATCGTCGTATACCTCCATAACAATCGTGCGTTCAACCGACACACCCGAAGGCGCCAGCGGATGGCCGGGAATTTCAATGCGCTTGCCGCGTCCGAGTTTTCCCGCAGCTTCGCTGATCTTCGCCTGCGAAAAGTCGGGGATGAATTCCAGGTCTTTTCCTTCATTCATGATGTGACCGCTGCCGGCAGCCGAGCCGGGTTCGGGCTCGTCCAGCGTCAGGCGCTTGCCGTCTTTGAGAAGGGTGGCTTGCAGATAGCCCGCAGGAAGAATCTGAAATTCCGCTGTGGGAGTGGTGACCACGACGGGTCCGCCGTCGCGCACTTCCACCTTGATTTCTGAAAGCTTGGAGCCGGTATCCTTGGGCGTGGAGGGCTTGCTGCAGCTCAGCGTGAGCCCAGCAAATCCGACAAGGACACTCGCCAAGATGGAAGACGAGAGTGAATGCGAGAACAGGAAAGGACGGCTGCCAACACGGGGGCGCTTCATGATTCCCTCCAAAACTACCGCAGCATAACGAAAGAAAAAGTAATCGTTCGTAATATACAGCAAAAGAGGGGTTTCCGCTTTTATCCGTGCATGCAACGATCTTAGCGAATCTCGGCCAGCGAGTTCTCCAGCGCTCCTCGCTTCGGCGTGGGCATTGCGCCCACTTCGCTCGCCACCCAAGCTCCGACGAGATTCGCCACTTCGTTCATCAGATCGAGCGATGCGCCATGCAGATACTCATGCACAAGTCCGGCGGTGAAGGCGTCGCCCGCCCCCACGGTGTCGGCGACTTTCACTCGAAAGCCGCGATGCTCACTGACTTGGCCGTCGCGCAGCAGCAGGCTGCCACGTTCGCCTCGCGTGATGCAGACCAGTTTCAGCCTGTACGCTTCGGCCAGCCGCTGCGCCGACGCGCGTTCATCTTTGTCTTTATGCGGAAGTCCGCACAAACTCATGACGCGCGGCAACTCCTCGTCATTCAGTTTGACCATGTCGGCCAGCTTCATGGATTCAACAATCGTATCTGCCGAAAAAAAGTTCTGCCGCAAGTTCACGTCGAATACTTTGACTGTGGTCGCCGGAGTTGACTGCAAGAATCTTCGAATCGTTGCCCGGCTCCCTTCCGACCGTTGCGCCAGGGATCCGAAACAGACCGCGTCCACTTTGCCGGCCAGACGCTGCCAATCGAGCGTCCAGTCGAGATGATCCCACGCGACGGGACGAGCGATCTCATAGCACGCAATTCCCTTCCCGTCGACCTTCACCTGCACGCGGCCGGTTTCATGCCCGCCGTCGGTTTGTACGTGGTCGATGTCGAGACCGAGGCCATCCATCACGCGCAACGCTTCCACGCCGCGCGAGTCCTCTCCCACGCGGCTGGCGACGATGCCCTGATCGCCCATCAATGTCGTGATATAAGCAAAATTCGCCGGCGCTCCTCCCAGGCATGTGCGCTCCGGCAAGATGTCCCACAACACTTCGCCCAGTCCGACAACCTTTTTCTTCATGGCCGCTCACCTGACAAACGCCGGCCTCAACATCGCTTCACAAGTGATCAATGAACAACAAGGGAAAGCAAATCAAGATACGTCGCAGGATACTCAGCAAAAAAATCCTGTCGAGATAAAAAGAGGGACTCCCGAAGGAATCCCTCTGTCCTTGCTTCCGTGAGAGCCCTAGAAGCTGAACTTCAAAGCGAACTCGATCTGGCGCATGCCGGTGGTCGAGCCCGGCGACGCGTCTGCTTCGATGTCAGTAATGTTGCCGTTGCCGACGCAATCGATACATGTGCCAGATCCGCCCTGGTTGCCGCTAAAGCCGAGCACCGGATGGTTGAACACGTTGAAGATGTCGGTACGGAACTGCGCTTTCACTCGCTCGGTGATGGAGAAGTTCTTCATCACCGCAGAATCGGCAAAGAACGCTCGCGGCCCACGCAAGCTGAATAAGCCCGCATTTCCGAAACTTCCGCAAGCTGGCATTGCCCATCCCGGTCCAGTGGGCCGAGCCAAGGTGCAAGTGTCGACTCCCGGCGCCAAATCAGCGGCCGGATATGCGAGGGTTGGAATTGGTGTAAAGAACGGTACGGTATGGGTTTGTGGATTGAAGCTGCCTGGGCCCACGTGGAAGCCGCCATTCTTATTCGGTTCGCACGCCCCGATGTCATTAACCTGGCCGCAATTCGAGAAGCTTGGCGTCCAGGGTAGCCCGCCGCTCCAGTTCGTCGTGCCGGTAATTTGCCATCCTCCGATGACCGCGTCTTCCAACCTACCAGCGTTGCCGGCAAAAGCATGGGCTCTGCCGAAAGGAAGTTCGTAAACGAAGCTGGTCACCCACACATGATGCCGAACCTGATCGTCCGGCCCATATGCATAGGGATGGTTGACCGCGTAATAACCGCTGTTATAAGTGTTGGCATGCGCGAAAGTGTAGTGAGACAGGAACTGCAGGCCATGAGTGAAGCGCCGGTCCACTTTGATTTGTAGTGCGTTGTAGATGCTGTCTCCGTCGTTGCCTAAGTAGTTCCCTTGATCGGTGGAGCAACACATGAGGAAGCCCGAGGTACTGCTCGGATCCACAATGGTTGGATAAGTAAACTTGTTGTACAAGGGGCGACGCTGAACCTGGGGAACAGTGCCCGCAAAGCTTGGCGTTGCGCATCCCGTGTTGATCGTTCCGTCGCAGTTGGTTCCACTCTGAACAACTGCGGTGCCGGCCCCAATTCCAATCGGGTTGATGTTATAGGTCGGTCCGTCACCGTCGAATACATTCGTACCCTTATTCCCGATGTAAGCCACTTCAATCGACGTGGATCTGTCCAACTGGCGTTGCAGCGTGGCGTTCCACGCGTCAAGAGTTGGCAACCGCTGGTAGGTCGGGCGAATGTGAGGCTGCGTGCAGTTCTGCGTGTACGTAGTTCCGCTGATCACAACCGACGACGCCTGGAAGCACGAGGGCCCGGCAACCGGGAACGTCCCGCTGGACGGGATGGCCGGGAAGTTAAAAATAATCGGACCTTGGTCGAGGGTAAAAGGTGAGAACCGCTGAGGAACTGACGGTTGAGCCAGTTGAGCCGCCAGGACGGGCAGGTTCTGCGTGACGGCGTGGCCGAAGTTTGAACCGAAGACGCCCATATCGTAGCTGCGTCCATATCCCATACGGACAACCGTCTTTTCATTCAGTTGATAAGCCATGCCAACGCGCGGAGCAAAATAACTCCATTTATTGTCGATGTTTCCATTCAGGCCAAACCCGCCCTCTCCAGCGACGCGCACAACACCCTGCACGATATTGGCGAAACCGCCGTGGTCCTTACCGTTGACGTATTCAGGGAAATACACTTCCCAGCGCAGACCCAAGTTCAGCGTAAACTTCGGCGTGAGGCGCCAGGTGTCTTGACCGTAGTAGAACATTCGATGCTGGCGCTCAGCGGCGTCCGTGCTGGTACTCACGTAGCGGCTTAGGCTGGTGACATCCCCCAGCAGGAACGTTGCCAGGTCGAGTCCTCCGGAACCGCCGTCTCCCGTCAGGGCACTGCTGAATTGGTAGACGCCGGTGCGGTTCGAGTCGCTCGGGACGCGTAAATTCTGCGCGAAGCGTACATCCGCACCAAATTTGAATTGGTGGTTTCCGTGTATTTTCGTCATGTTGCCCACCCACTGGTACTGACGCTCCTTCTCGATCAATGGGCAGTTGCACCTTGCCACTCCGAGTCCGTCTCCAAAGTAAGAGAGATCGTTCGCATTGTTGCCAGCCGCATTCACCATGTCGAACTCGCCCAAACCGGAGGTGAAATTGTCTCCCTGGTTCGCCGGACCGGTCACCCCTGGAATCGGGGTAGCGCCGACGCCGAAATTATTCATCGCAGACACACCCGCATCCGGTTTGTTGGTCATCGGGTTGTACTGGAAAAATCCGAAGCGGAAGTCGCCCAGCAGGCTCGAACTGAATGTCTTAGTGAAGCC
>Ga0206795_1043_pt1 | contig 26890 bp, 25 predicted proteins | sample Alteio_BWOrgCont_71_FD_152872 | JGI IMG/M metagenome (GOLD analysis project Ga0206795, IMG submission 152872) | Enriched cells from forest soil in Barre Woods Harvard Forest LTER site, Petersham, Massachusetts, United States -... | ecosystem: Environmental > Terrestrial > Soil > Temperate forest >... | reverse complement strand
CGGCAGACTTTGCTGGGCAGCGGAGGGAGTTGTGGCGGGGCGGAGGCGGTTTGGTCGCCGTTTGCGGCGTTCAATGCGACGACATCCTTGCAGGCGGGATCGTTCAACCTGAATCACTGGGCGATGATGAATTCTCATGTCATCAACCTGGGGCAGAACTCTGGAATCAACGGCGGTTTTACCGGAGGAGCGTACACGCAGTTGATTCCGCTGGCGAATCCTGCGGCGACGCCTTTCGTGACGTGGGAAGTGGGCGCGCCTTATACCAATCCTTGCGATACGTCGTGGGTTCCGAACGATCCTGACCCGCCCTGCAACTACCCGCTGGTGTATGACTCGCACATGGGGAGCGCTTATAACCCCGGTGGGATGGATAGTTCTCCGGTATGCGGCAGCGTCTACAACATTGCGACACTGGCGCCTCCGGCCGTGGCTCCTGACCAGGGAGAGGAAGTCTGCATCTCGACTTCGCCAAGCTGGAATTATGGGAGCGCGATTGGGGCGTACCAGGTATGGCGGTTCACGCATTCGTTCAATACGGGCGCAAACGCATTCTTCGATGTGCAGTTTGCCATTAGCCAGATGTCTGGCGATGGACGGTTTCTGGCTTTCTCTTCGGACTGGGACTGCACCCTGGGAAACACTTCAGGGACGATGTCGCCGGTGAATTGCGGAGCTCCGTGGGTGCCGGGAGCGGCTTATGCGGCGGGACAGATGGTGAACCCGTTCTCGTCGACCGGCGGCTCGGGAACCAACTATGGCGTGTACCAAGTGACGACGGGAGGGACGGCAGCGTCGACGGCTCCGGCATGGTTTGTGTGCAACTCCGGGACGGCAGGGAACACGGTGACTGACGCAAATGGAGTGGTCTATACGTGCCTGGGAACGAGCAATGGCAAAGGGGAAGTGTTTGTGGTGGAACTGGCGCGGCAGCAGAATTCCGGGCCGGTGGTCAGCGCGGCGAACTTTGGAATGCAGTGCGGGCTGGGGCAGTTGAGTAATTGCGAGGGATCGGGATCGACGCCGATTGCCTGGCCGCAGACGCAGGCGCAGCCTGGATTTCTCCGGCTGCACGACGCGGGAACGTATTGGGCGATTCTGAATCCGGCCAGTGCGACGTATAGCTGGACGAATCTGGACAACTGGCTGGACATGATCGCGCAGGAAGAGCCGGTTGCGGTGAGCCAGGTGTTTACGTGGGTGCCGTGTTGGGATGCGCCGGCGTGCTCCGCGCCGCCGACTGCGCCGACGGGAACGAATGCACCGCCGAATGATCTGGTGGCGAGCGGGAGCCCGACGTTCAATGCGTTTGTGACCGCGTTCGTGAACCATTGCAGTCCGCACGGTAACTGCGTGAAGAACCTGATCAAGTATTACGAGATGTGGAACGAGTGGGACCTCACGTTTCACTGGACCGGGACGATGGCGCAGATCTACGAAATGGTGGCGCCGGCGGCTGCGATTATTCGCGCGAATGTTCCGGGCGCGGTGATCCTGATGCCTTCGACTACGCCGGAGAGTGCGACGTATCAGACGGATTTTCAGAACTGGTTGAATTATGAGACGGCGAACGGGCGAATCTCCGATTGGGTGAACTGGCATGTGTATCTGACGAATACGAACACGACGACATTCACGCCGGAGCAGCAATGGATCAATTACAACCAGAATTTCTTGAACATCCAGAGAGCGACGCCGGGGTGGACGACTGCGCCGTGGGCGGATACGGAGACGAACTTCAACGGCTCGCCGGAGTTGGAGTATACGTGCCCGATCGCGGAGTACACGGCGCAGGATTGCGCCGGGCAGGTGGTGCGGTGGCAGATTCTGCACGACTCGAACGGGGCGGCGGGATTGTTTTGGTACTACTGGAACACGACGATCGGCGGGAACTCGACAAATGAGACGGCTTACTACTGGATGATGCAGTACCTGGTGGGCGGGCGCTTTTCGAGTGCGGCGACGTATACGACGACGGCAGGAGTGCAGACGTGGATCGCTCCATTTGTGGAAGCGAATGGGACGGCGGCATTGTGGGTCTGGAGTCCGAGTGAGGCGGGTACGAATTTTGTGGTGCCGGCGGGATATGGAGACTATCGGGATTTGGGCGGTGGGACTACTACGGTGAGCGCGGGACAGAGTGTTGCGATTGGGGTGCAGCCGATTTTGTTGGAGCAGTGAGTCAAGCGTCGTTGGTCGTTAGTCGTTAGTCGTCGGCCTTGCCGTTGGCGCATGGGGAAAGCAGATTCCTCGGTCGCCGGAATGACAAGACTTTATGGGTTTTCGTGAGAACGAAGCATTTTTCTGGAATGGGGATGAGACATGGGGCATTTGGTACGGCAGGTACGGCGGGCGGCGCGAGTGGCGATTGTTTACCGGAATTTTGCGCTGAATCGGAATGTGTCACACATTGGGCTGGGGGTTTCGGCGATGCAGAACACACGCGCGCTGCGATCGGCCGGATATATGGCGGAGGTGCATGCGATCGGGAATGGGGCGGAATTACTTGGGCTGCTCGATGACGACCGGGAGACGGCGACGCTGGCGCATCATGTGCCGATTTCGCATGTGGTGGTTTCGGCGCCATGGATTCCGACGACGGAACTTTCGTTGATGGCGCACAAATATCCGGATGTGGAATTTTCGGTGCTGTCGCATTCGAATGTGGGATTTCTGCAGGCCGATCCGCGGGCGATAGCGTTGCTCCGCGAGGGCGCGGACCTGGAGCGGGCGCTGCCAAATTTCCACATCGCGGCCAATTCAAAAGAGCTGCGGAACTGGTGGCAGGCTGCGTATCAGACGCCGATGCTGTTGCTGCCGAACATGTATCCGTTTGAGGCGGTGAAGGCGAAGCAGAGTTGGAGCGGCGGGACGCTGCGGATTGGATGCTTTTGCGCAATTCGTCCATATAAGAATGTATTGACGGCTGCGGCGGCGGCGCTGGAAGTCGGAGTGAGGCTGCGGGCCGCGGATCTGGAGTTCTGGATTTCGGGCGGGCGCACGGAAGGCGGCGGAACGATGACTGAGGCGATTCATCAGATGTATATGAATGTGCCGCGCGCGAAGGTGGTGCAGAACCATTGGGAGAGCTGGCCGCAGTTTCTGGGGACGGTGGGGTCGATGGATTTGCTGATGCAGCCGTCGTACACGGAGACGTTCAACATGGTGACAGCGGATGGGATTGCACGGGGCGTGCCTTCGGTGGTGGGCGACGCGATCGCATGGGCTCCGAAAAACTGGATAGCTGCGACGGACTCGGCGTGCGACCTGGCGGACCGGGCGGTGGCGTTGTTGCATGATCCGAGGGCGATCGATCAGGGTGTGGACGCGCTGATTGCGAGCAACGAGGCGGCGATGAGGGATTGGGTTACGTTTTTGGAGTGAGAGCCCGGCGAGCGGTGCAGGGAGGAAGAGCAGATTCCTCGGGCGGAATGACAACGCTGGGGTTATGGGCTCGGCATAATGCCGGGCTTTTTTATTGGAGTTGGATTTGGAGGAGTCGACATGAGGAAGAGTGGTTTGGGAGCGGCGGGGCTGGCGGTGGTGTTGTGTTGCACGGTTTTCATGGAGGGGTGTTCAACGGCGTGGCTTGGCGAGGCGGAAGAGATTGTGGCGGCGCTGATTCCGGCGGCGGCGAATATCTTGACGCTGGTGGCGACGCTCGAAGGGAAGGGAGTGTCGGCGGGCGATCTGGCGACGATTCAGAGTGCCGGGACGCAGGCAGGGGCAGACTTGCAGCTGATCCAGTCTCTGATGGCGGCGTATGAAAAAGCTGATGCGTCGGCGCAGCCGGGCATTTTGAATCAGATTGCGACTGCGATTGGGACGGTCGAGAGCAATCTGACGAATTTGCTGCCGGCGCTACATATAAAGGATGCGACGACCCAGGCGAAGATTACGGCGGTGGTGGGGATTGTGCTGGCGGAGGTGCAGTCTCTGGCGGGGATGATCCCGCTGGTGAAAAACCAGTTGTCAGTTGTCAGGGGTCAGTGGACAGACAAACCGTTGACGGCGAAGGAGTTTGTGGAGTCTTACAACGCTACGATGACGGCGAAGACGGGGAATGCGGCGCTGGATCGAGCGACCGCCGGGTTGAAGATTCACCGGCATAGGAAGGGTTGATGAGCGGACGATCGGCTGAGCGGGGCCTATGGACGGATCTGCAACTGGTGGAGCAGCTGGGGCCGCATCTGGATCAGAGGCTGGGGGAGATGACGGTGCGGGATTTGCTGATCCAGAGTTTGGTGAAGATCCGGCCGAAGGTGGGGTGGGTGCGGTTTTTGAAACTGAACCGGGCCCAGCAAGAGTATTCGCGGCGATGCTCGAAGCGAAATGTTGTGCTGAAGGCGCGGCAGGTGGGGATTTCTACGTATATCGCGGCGCGATTTTTCATTCAGACGATTACGCGGCCGGGAACACTGACGCTGCAGGTCGCGCACAACGATGAGTCGGCGCAGGCTTTGTTTCGCATGGTGCACCGGTTCTGGGAGCAGTTGCCGAATTCGCGGGTGCAGCGCGGGGCGCTGATCAAGTCGCGATCGAATATTTCGCAGATCGTGTTTCCGAAGCTCGACAGCGAGTACCGCATCGTGACGGCGAATGACGATGCGGGGCGAGGGATGACGGTACACAATCTGCACTGCTCGGAGGTTTCGCGATGGCCGAATGGCGGACACGAAACGCTGGCCTCGCTGCGGGCGGGCGTGGTTCCGGATGGAGAGATCGTGCTGGAGTCGACGGCGAACGGAGCCGTCGGGTTGTTTTATGAAGAGTGGCAGAAGGCTGCGGAGACGGGATATACGCAACACTTTTTTCCCTGGTGGTATGACACTTCCTATAAAGAGGATGTGAAGGCAGGGACGGTTTATCCGTATACCGAGGAAGAAAAAGTGCTGGCGGAGAAACATGAGCTGACGGAAGAGCAGATTGCGTGGCGGCGGACGCGGTGGAAGGTGATGCGAGGGCAGGCGGCGCAGGAGTACGCGGAGGATCCGGTGGCGTGCTTTTTGGCGTCGGGCGATTGTGTTTTTAACATGGCCTCGGTGGAACAAGCGGCGGCGCATGCGGGCAAGCCGGCGGAAGCTCAAGAGAATGGGAGGACGCTGATCTGGTTTCCGCCGAATCGCGGCGGAGAGTGGCAGTACATCATTGGTGTGGATACGGCGGGCGGAGGCACGGAGGGAGATTATTCGTGCGCGCAGGTGATCGAGCGAAGGATGGGATTGCAGTGCGCGGAGCTGCATGGACATTTTCCTCCGTATGAACTGGCACGCCGCGTGGTGTCGCTGGGACGCATGTATGAGAACGCGCTAGTGGCGGTGGAGCGGAACAATCATGGATATGGCGTGCTGGCACATTTGAAGGATCAGCACTATGAAAATCTTTATGAGGCGGGCGGTCAGGAGGGATGGCTGACGAATGTGGTGACGCGTCCGGCGATGATTGAGAACCTGGCGGGGGTGCTGATGGCGCAACCGGAGCTGTTCCACAGTCCGCGGCTGCTGGGGGAAATGAAGACATTTGTACGGCACGCCGATGGGCATGGTGGGGCGGCCGATGGAGCACATGACGATTGCGTGATCGCGATGGCGATCGCGCTAGCGGTGCGGCGCGAAGATTCGGGGCGGCTTCGAAAGAGGGTGGAGTTAGCCAGCGTGAATATGGGGTGAAAGGCAGTGATTCGTGATCAGTGGTTAGGGCTCAGAAAAAACTGTGCGAATGTTCATCCGTCACAGCGCGGATGGGGTGGATTGGGGTAAGATGGCCCGCTTTGTTTTAGAGAAGTAGGACAGGGAGTCAAAATCAGCTGTCCCTGGGCGATCGAATTGTGGTCGACGCGGTCCAACACGTACGGCGGATGCGGGGCGGGGCGCAGGGTCACTTGATGCGCTGCTCCGATGGGCACTATTACGTAGTGAAGTTCCGCAACAATCCGCAGCACTTGCGAGTGCTGGCGAATGAAATGTTGGCGACGCGGCTGGCCGAGCGGGCGGGGCTGCCGGTTCCGGCGACGGAGGTCGTCGAGGTCGATGAGTGGCTGGTGGAGAAAACGCCGGAGTTAAGTATTCAGCTGGCGCATAATACGATCCGGTGCCAGGCGGGGCTGCAGTTTGGGTCTCGGTATGTTGTGGATCCGATGCTGGGGCAGGTGTTTGACTATGTGCCGGTTGAGATGCTGGGGCGGGTGAGAAATCTGGAGACATTCGCGGGAATGCTGGCGCTGGATAAGTGGACCGGCAACGCGAATGGACGGCAGGCGGCGTTTTGGCGGAAGTCACGGGAGAAGCTTTATACGGCATCGTTTATCGATCAGGGATATTGTTTCAACGCGGGGGAGTGGACGTTTCCGGATTATCCGCTGCGCGGGGTGTATGCGCGGAATGAGGTGTATGCGGGCGTGTGCGGGTGGGAGTCGTTTGAACCGTGGCTGTCGAATATTGAGCGGATGGATCCGGATTTGATTTGCGAAATTGCGAACGCGATACCGCCGGAGTGGTATGGCAGCGATTGGGATGTCCTGGACAAGCTACTCAAGGAATTAATCGCGCGGCGCGAGATGGTGCGAGGGTTGATTGAATTATTTCGCGTGTCGATGAGAAGGCCGTTTCCGGAGTGGAGGGAGATGGCGTAGATGGCGGAGAAGCGCAAATTCGAATTTTTTCTGCTGCGTTACGTGCCGGACGCAGTGAAGGGGGAGTTTGTCAATTTCGGGCTGGTTGCGATTGGGGACGGAGCGAGCGGAGCCGAATTGATCGACGTGCGGTTTACGAAAGATCGAGAGCGGCTGTTGTGTCTTGATCCGCAAGCGGATGTTGATTTGCTGGAAGCGTTGCATCGCGAAGTAATGGGAGAAATTGGGCAGATACGAGATCGGGCAGTTCTGTTGCGCAGGATGGAGGATTCGTTTTCCGGAGCGATTCAGATTTCTCCGGTAATGCCGGCGTTGACGGAACAAACTGCGGTGATGGAAATCGATGAGGTTGCTCGGATGTTTCTGGAAAGTCCGAAGGTCCGCCGCGTGCGCGAAACGGCGGGACGGCAAAAGATCTTGCAAACCATGCGAAGCGAGTTCGAGAAAGCGGGAGTGTTGGGGCTTTTGAATGCGGTCCCGGCGGAGCCGTACACGAAGCCGGGTGATCCATTTGAGTTTGATTTTGGATACAGGGTGGGAGCGGAGATCAAATTGTTTCATGCGGTATCTCTGAAGGCGAGCGTGGATGCGGCGGTGACGCTGGCTGCAAGGTATCCGAAGATCCAACCGGCCATGGCGCAGTTGACGGCAACCACGCCGATGCTGACGGCGGTCGTAGAGGCGGAATTGGATCGAACGAGGACCGAAGTTGGGTTTGCGCTGGAGATGATGGAAGAGAGCAGCATTCGTTTGGCGAACACGGGCGAGATGCAGGCGATCGCGGAGAGAGCACGGGTGGAATTGGGCGCGTGATGTAACACGAGATTGTTTTGTGAGCCTCCGCAACGGCGGGGCTTTTTTGTTTGGGGGCAGCCTATTTGGTGCGCTGGTTCGTTAATAGAGACACGAGATCGGCGGGTGTAACGATCCGGGTTGATTTGTAGCGATTGAGGCGAAGCAACGGCTTGTCGCCGGTTATGAGGAGCTGAGCCTCGCCCGCTTCGGCGAGAGCAAGAAGGTAATTGTCACCGGGATCGGGAGATCGATCGACCTTCGGCAGTTTCTCGACAACGATGGCCAGGTCACGAATGCGATTGATGAGCCTTCCAGCAAGCGCTGGGGCGAGCCGGGTGCGAATTTTAGGATAGCGAGTGATGCGTGCGATTTCGTCAATTTGTTCGGCGCAAGTGAGGAGGTCAAATTTACGGCTGCGCCAGAGTGCGAAGAGTTGTGCAGGCGGCGAGGCGGACGACATTGCTGCGCTGAGCAACACGTTGGTATCGATTACCAGCCGCATTGATTATTTGTGGGAGCGGACGTTGCGTTCGCGGCGCTTTTCTCTACGGGCGCTGGTAACTGCGTCTTCAATCAGACTGCGCAGTTCCCGGGCCGGCAGATCGGCAAAAGCTTTACGTACCTGGCTGACAGTTTGATCGAGCAAGCGCCATTTGACGGCATCCTCAACGAACTTTGAGAGTGCACCTTTCTTTAGACCCTGAGCGCCCAGATGGGAGCGCAGAGCTACGTCGGTATCTTTAGACCAAGTAATAGTCAGGCGGGTGAGTTCAGTTTGAGACATAGTGTTGGTTGTCGGATAAGCACATATCCACTTATCAGTATATGTGCTTATGCTGGAATTTAGAAGATTCGCGGGCTCCGTGCCCGTGCCACACGAGAAAAATCATCATGAAAATTTCAGAGACGTTGCGCGGCGCATTGCGCCGGATGGCAGGAGTGTCTGCGGGCGCGCCCACAGATCAACAATTGGCGAAGCGGCGGCGGACTTCAGCGCTGCCGTCGATCTTCAATTCGTATGGACCGTTGAACGATGCGATGCCGAAGCCGACGCCTTATAACCTGCGCCGGTTTTCGGAGACGCCGATTGCGCGGCGCGCGATCAACTGCATTAAGGATCGAATCGCAGGGATGCGGTGGAGGGTGCAGCCTCGGCCAGGGTACACGCTGGAACAGATTCCGAATGGCGCGGAGCGGATCAGGATCCTGACGGAGAATTTTCATGCGCCGAATCCGGATGATTCGTTCCGCTCCTTTTCGGAGCAGGTGCTTGAGGACATTATCGTGGGAGGGTTTGGGGCGGTTGAAGTGCAGGTGAATCCGGGATGGGATGAAAGCGCCTCGCTTCGCCCGGCGGGACGGACGAATGCGTCCGTCCCCACACGAACTGTTCCTACGCGAACTACGCCCACACAAGCGCTGCCGCTGGTGTTGTGGCCGGTGGATGGTGCATCGATACGGATCAATCTGCAGTGGGATGGGTCGCCGACGTCGCAGCGGTATATGCAGATCAACGACCAGGCAGCGGGGACGCAGCAGATCAAACTGGATGACGATGAGCTAATGTACATCCGGCTGAATCCGCGTACGTTCACGCCATTTGGATTGGGAAAATTGGAAGTTGCATTCGAGACGATTAACGCGTTTCTGGGCGCGCATCGCTACGCATCGCGACTGGCGTCGAACACAGTGGTGCAGTACGCGCTGTGGCTGCAGGATCTGACGCCGGAGCATCACGAGCGGCTGATTCGATGGTGGCAGGACGAGATCGAGGGCACGGGGAAGGTGCCCATCCTATCGGTCGAGAGCAAACCGGAGGTGCTGAGGTTCGGTGGAGGCACCGATGCAGACTTGCGATTGCAGTGGCAGGAATTCCTGCTGCGAATCGTCGCCGATGCTTTCGACCTTCCTCCGTTTTATCTCGGGGTGGAGCGGGATGTGAACCGCTCCACCGCGGAGGAATACAACGATCTGGCATTTCGCCAGGCGATTGTGCCGACGGCGCGGCTGCTGGCAGAGTCGCTGACGCGGGATGCGATCGCGAAGAAGCTGGGATGGAACGATCTGGAATTTGCGTTTGCGGAGTTAGATACGACTGATCCGCTGGAGGAGGTGCAGATTCAGCAGATCCTGTTGCAGAACGGAGTGCTGACTGTGAATGAAGTGAGGCGGATGCGGGGGTTGGGTGAGTTAAGCAGTGGTCAGTAGGTGAGTGACATGGGGGAGATCAGGATGATTGAGTTACAGAGCATGGCGGTGGAGATGCCGGAGGTTGAGGGGCATCCGAACCGGGCGGCGTTTCGAGGTGTATTGACGGTGGTCGATGCAGCGTCGCAGCGGGCTCCGGAAGGAGCGAAGGGACGCCGGGTCGTCCTGACACGGAAGGCGGCGGAGGCGGCGCTACCATCGCTACTGGGAATGGCGCTGGATTATGCGCCGTCGTATGACCGGCATGATCAGCGGAGAAAAGTTGGGGTCATTACGTCAGCGGAGGTCGCGGGGAAAAATTTGGAAGTTGGCGGGTATTTGTACGCGAAAGATTTTCCTGAAGTCGTGGAAGAGATTGCGCGGAGCGGGCGACGCATTGCGGCGGGCACGGATTTCCTGAGTTCAAAATCTCAACTTCTGGCAAACGCGACCAGGAATTGGGCACCCAGGAGATGGAGCGATGGAAGCAGGATGAGATCGGAGTTGTCGCAGGCGGTGGAGCGGTTGCGGGAGCTGACCGCGGGAGTGACGGGCCGACGGGTTGACTCGTTACGCGCTGTCAATGATTTGGCCGCGGGAGCGGATGCGGGATTGGGGATGTCGTTTGAAGTGGCGAACGCGATTCTGGCGGATTCAAAGGCAAAAGTTTGGACCCTGACGAAAGTGATATTTACCGGGGCTGCAATTCTGCGAAGGAATTGCGCGGCTTATCAGGACACTTGGATTGAGATGGTGCCTTAGTCCTGAGTTGTGAGTCGCGAGTCATGAACATCAAAATCTCACTTCTGGCAAAGGTGGCGAGAAGTGGGGTAACCGCACTCGGAGTGGTTGATTGGATTTTCGAAGGAGGAAGAGATGAATGAAGAGACGATGCAGCAGTTGATGGCGACGGCGGAGCGGCTGGCGAATGCGGCTGAAGCGCTGGATCGCGTGTTGGGGCGGCTGGATGCGCAGCAGGAATCGTTGAGCGCGAAGGTCGACCGGATTGTGGCGGCGGTGGATGAGCAGGCGGTGCATCCGGCATTTGACGGCGGATCGCGGCAGTTGCAGGAGCGTTTGGCCGATCTAGAAAAATCGAATGCGGATTTGAAGGCGCAGGCCGCGCGGGCGATGCGGAAAACGCTGCCTCCGATGGTGTCGGCGCTGCTGGCGAAGAGCGAGGAGTCCGGGAACGAGAAGATCGAGAAGGCAGTGCTCGACAAGACGCTGGCCGCGCTGAGCGTGGAGCAGCGGATTGCGGTGAAGGCGGAACTGGCGCGGGCGGGAGTGATCGAGTAGCCAGGGGAGTTAGCGTGGTCATAGGAAGCGCGACATTTCGTCGCGCTTTTTATTTTTGGCGGAAAAGTTTTAGTGCTGAGGGATCTGTAACTGAAATGCCCACCCTGTCGCAAAGAACGCGACAAGGGTGAGGCAACAGAGAGCAGAAAAGCAGATTCCTCGGTCGGTCGCAATGACAAAAGTGTGGAGTACTTCAACTTCGCTCAGGATGGCAAAAGTTTGAACTGATAACAGGAAAAATTCAGAAGAGGAGAAAACATGAAGGGACAATTTGTGGATTTGATGGCGGCGGCGGATTTTCTGGGGCCGGGCGCGATCGAGATCAACCGGTATCAAACAGAGATCTTCGACATTGTGCGGCGGCGCGGAGCGTTTGGGCAGCGAATCAAGCAGGTGCCGGCGACGGGGCACCCTTCGAGATTCTTTGAGGAGACGGCGATCGCATCGCCCTCGGCGACGCAAGCGTTTGTCGATCCGCGAAACATTGCGCCGACGGTGCAGGCGCCGACCCGCGTGGAGATGTCTGTGCCGCTGAAGTGCCTGGTGTCGCAGATCAACTACAACCTGTTCGATCTGGAAGTGACGGCACAGCAATCACAGTTCGCTTATTTGCAGGCGAAGGACCTCGCGGACACGATCGATGGATTGCTGCGAACGCACGATGTGTCGCTGTGGAGCGGCAACGATACTTCTCTGAGTTCGCCGACGACGCAGCAATATTTCGGCGTGATCGGACAGATTCAGGCCGGCGGAAATTCGACGACGGTTGCGGTGGGCGCGAGCATCGTGAACGGGCTGAAGACGACGATCGCGAACATGGTGTCGAGTTCGGCGTATCAGGTGAAGCCGACGGCGATTTATGCGAACCCGGTGCTGCTGGACTTGATCGACCAGGAGATGAAGACGGAGTTCAACGTGGTGATGGAAACAACGACCATCACGGGTGGACTGCGGGTGAAGTCGCTGAGCACGCAGGCCGGCGATCTGCCGCTGATTCCGGAGTGGGCGGTTCCGTACACGGGCGTTGTGGGATCGGGCAGCGCGGTTCTGCCGGCGTACATCGTGACCGAGGATTTGATCGAGTATCACTGGCTGACCGATCCAAATCCGCGGGTGTTCAAGCTCGGACTGCCGACTGCGTTGACGCAGCAGATGGTGGTGGTGAAGTTCGGAGCTCCGGTGGTGAAGGGCGCGAACTTCGCACATTACCAGGTGAACGTGCAGCGGTAGTCGGTTGTCAGTTCTGAGTACCGAGTACCAAGTACCAAGTACCGAGTACCGAGTACCAAGTACCAAGTACCAAGTACCGAGTACCAAGTACTAGATCGATCGTCGTTGGTTTTGTGCTGGGCGGCGGGAAAAATCCCCACTTCTGGCAAAGTCGGCCAGAAGTGGGGCGCCCGACTTCGATGGACTGCTCCCGACTTGAAGACCAACGACATTGTTTCAGCGAAGAGAACTCTTATGAATTATTTGGCGACGACGGACTATCAGACGTATGGGTTGGATCCAGCGACGGATCCTTCGTGGGTGACGGCGGCGTCGGCAATGATCGACGCGCATTGTCGACGACAGACTATTGGAATCATGCAATACGAAGAGCGATTGAAGATGCCGCCGGAGCTGAATACCGTGCGGTTGAGTGTTCTGCCGCTGGTGACGGTGGCTCCGAATTCGACACCGATTGTGTCGCTGCAGGGGCGTTACGGGATTCCGCGGCGCGGCGAGTGGCCATTTCCGGAATTGAGTTTGGAATTTACACTGGTGTTCGCGCTGCCGGGGATGTGGACGACGATCGATCCGACGACGATCGATATCTGGAATGATGCGGGCGAGTTGACGTTTCCGATCAATGCGCTCGGATTATTTTTCAACGAAGTCGATGTGGTCTACAACGCGGGCTACAGCACGATTCCTACGCCGGTGCAGGTGGCGTGCGCGCAGATCGTCAAGAACGCGCAGATTACGCCGGGACTCAATGTGCAGTCGAGCCAGGTGGACCAGTTGCGGCTGCAATATTTCGGGCCGTCGCTGATCGATGACATGGTGAAAAGTCTGCTGAAGCCTTATGTGAGTCTGAAGGGCGCGTAGGGACGGGCGCTGTCGACGAAATTCCCACCCTGTCGCAAACAACGCGACGAGGGTGGGGCAACCACGGATTTTTTAATTTCTCAATCCGCGCAATTGCGAGGAGGAGCGATGGGGACTGGAATTTGTCCGGATGCGGTGCTGCGAGCGGCGACAGCGATGCTGAACGCGCTGGGAGCGGATCAGGTGAGCTTGCTGTTGCCGGCGACGGCGACAGCGGCGGATGCGGGCGGGCAGTTGGGGTTGGTCGATCCGGGAGTGCAGGTGGTGACGATCTCTCCGGTAGTGGTGCGGAATTTGCCGGTGGGAAATCTGGGACCGCGGCGAAGGATTGAAGTCACGCTGCCGGCGTCGGCGGTAACGGAGCAGCTTCCGAGTTTGGGGATAGGAACGGCAGATGACTTGTTCAACGCGGTGCTTGGGCTGACTTATGGGCCGGACATGTTTCACATCGAGTTGGTGACGCCGGAGAACTTTGCGGGGACGGCATATTTGTATGTGGTTACGGCGGTGGAGTGAGGATCGCTATCAGCTGTCAGGAAAAGCAGATTTCTCGGGCGCCGTCGCTGGCGCTCCGGCTTGGTGGGAATGACAACGTAGGGCACCCGGTTTAAGGCCGAGGGCGGAGTTTTATGCAATTTGCTAAGGACAGTTTTTTTCTGGCGCTGCAGGCGCGGCTGGCGGCGTTGAATCCGGCGCGGACGGTGACGATCAACGGAGCGACCGTGCCGGCCGTGGTCGTGGTGGAGAATCTGCCGCCCTCGTCGGCAGAGCCGCTGGCGAACGCGTTTTACATCGAGTGGGGCGCAGCGGACGTAATCGATGGACACGCGGGCAACAATGCACTGATGAGCCTCGACGTGGTGATTTCGTATTACACGCTGGGATCGGTGCAAAGCGGCGTCGATCGTGGGCGATTGCTGGCGCAGCTTGATGATGAGCTGCTTGGGATTTGCCAACCGACGTACACGGAGAAGATGGATTACACGCAATCTCCAGCGGCGGATTTGGGGACGAGCGTGATCTGGGGGCAGCCCTCATTTTCGGAGGGCAAGGGCTCGTCGCAATTCTGGGGGCGAGTGTCGTTTCCGCAGCGCGCGCAGAGCGGCGTGACGGACGCGGCGGAGAATGTGCAAGACGCGCGCGTGGAGCGCAAAGGGCGGTTGACAATTTATTTCTTCTCGGAGGTGACGCTGCTATGAGCACGTCTCCGTTGCGCGCGGCGATGATTCCGCTGACCAGGCAGATGCGCGTTTATTTTGCGCCGGTGAACCGGGCGAATGAAACGCCGACAATTTTCGATCCGGGAATTTGTGGAGTGTTTCCGCTCAATGCGCCGCCGGCGCCGTGGCTGGACTTGGGATGGATCGATAACTTTGAGCGGTCGTATGACACGCCGACGGATGTAGTGCGATCGGGCGCGCTGGCGCTAGGGACGGCGCAGTTTCGCGGACCGCTTGAGGCGAGAGTGGAGTTTGATTTCCGGCAGTGGGGCAAGTTGCAGATGGCGTTGGCCGGCGGATCGGAGCACATGAATGTGCTGGCACCAGCGTCTTCGAGTGTGACGCCGGTGCCTTCGGGGGGAACGCCTGCGCCGGGAGTGGCCGTGCTGGCGGGGTCGACGGCGAGCCAGCTTGTGTTCGGCGAGGGAGTGGCGAGTGCGTTTGCGGTTGGGGAGTTGATCGCGGTGGATGTCGATTATCAGGAGCAGATTGGATATGTCGGGTCGGGGATTGCGGCGGCGTATGTTTCGAATGCGGCGGCAGTGAATGAAGACGCGAATTATGTGCGGCGAGTGACGTTCAATGTGGGACGCGTGGCGGAAATTACGGCGAGCTCGGTTTTGCTGGCGCAACCGTTGCTGGGCGGCGCTCCGGCGACGGGCGCGTCGGCGCAGGTGGTGGTGGCGTTTGTGGATCGCGAAGGCGGGTCGTTTTTTCAGGAGTGGTCGGCGCTGTTTGTCGCGGAGCAGGAGTCGGGCGGGAGAGTTTGTTTTTATTATCCGCGGCTGAGCCCGAATCCGGGAGCGCGATCGAGCGGGGTGAAATGGGATGTGGGCGGAGGGTCGGCGGCGGTGAGCGTGAGCGACGCTAAGGGGAGTGGCGCGAGCGGCGACGCGAAGACAGTGAAAGGCGCGGGAGATTTTGCACGCGAAGATCTTACGGCGATCGATAAGACTGCATCGGCGATGTCGCTGCGGGCATCGTTTTTGGCGCTCCCGTATGTCGATCCGAATGATGGGCAGACGGTGCTGTGCTACCGGAGTTATTTTCCAGCCGGGATGGCGGCGGTGTACTGAGGAGTACCGAGTGTCGAGTACCGAGTAGCGAGTAGCGAGAGACGAGTGCTGAGTAGAACCTTTGGTTTTCGGGGGAGAGCTGCTTTACCACGGAGACGTTGGGGTACGGAGAAGTCAAAAGCCGGGCCTAAATTAGGACCTAAGAATTTCATCATGAATCTGACGATCGACAATTTGCAGGGGGCGGGGCCGGTGGACTACACGGCGGCCCTCGATGGGACGATTGCGCCGCGCGTGGTGCGGAAGATGAATGCGCCGGCGCAGATGCGTTGCAGTCTGGTCGCGCATGGAACTTCATTTGTGACGCCGGTGATTGGGGCGCGAGTCGTTCTGGTGAAAAGCGATGGGAGCTTTTTGTTTACCGGTTATCTGACTCAGGCGCCGCAACTGGAATATGTGGGGTGGGGCGAGGGTGCGGCGGTATATCGATATGACCTGGTGGCGGAGAGCGACGAGGTGTTGCTCGACCAGAAAGCGCTGCCGAATCGCGCTCCGTATGTGGAGCGGACGGCAGGCTCGGCGTTGACACAATTGGCGCAGGATTTGTTACCGGGCGAGTTTGATACGAGCGCGGTCGAGGCGCTGGATGCGATCGCGTCGTATGCGGTGAATCCGCAGAACAAGTTTTCGTATCACGCGGGCGAGATTGCGCTGGCGGCGCGGGCGAGTTATCGCGCGATGAATCGAGCGCTGACGCTGGCTTCGGTGGGCGCGGCGACGTATGCGCTGAATGAGAGCGATGCAAATTTCTCTCCGATGGGGCTGAAGCTAGCTTCGCCGAATCTGCTGGTGAATGATGCGACCGTGATTGGGTTGGATGAGCCGCAGGCATATGTACGGGACTACTTTGTTGGGGACGGTGAGACGCTCAATTTTTATCTATCCCAGACGCCGTTCGCGCAGGCGCGGCCCGCGCTGATTGATGAGGAATATTTGGGACCGGGGCTGGATACGACGACGTGGGTGGTGAACGATCCGTCGTCGGCGGTGTCGGTGGCGGCGCAGACGCTGGTGGTGAATGGCGGAACGGGACAGGACGGGCAGACGACGGTTTCGTTTATCGAGCAGGTTGAATTGGGCGGCGCGCTTGAGTTGCAACATGGCGATGTGAGTTTTGCGGGAGCGTCGCAGGGGGTGCTGGGCGGGCTTTATGCCGGAGCGGTTTCTGTGGCGGGATGCTTGGCCGGGTTTCAGGTGACGCCGACGACCGCGGGATTAAATATCCAGGCGCTGATTCAGGGTGCTTTGACCGGGCCCGTGATGGCGACGACGGCCGGACATCGATATGTGCTGACGACTTATTTGTATTCGATGGAAGTGTATCGAGCAGAGGAGACGTTTCATTCGTCGTCGCATCCGGCAGGGAGTGGATGGGGCGGGGCGGCGGTAGCGGCGGATGTGCGGTTTGTGCTGGTGGTGCAGGATATTGATCCGGCGAATCCGGAGACGATGGTCGCGCCGGGTACGGTGTTGTATGACGGTGTGATTGCGAATGCGCCGGGGTTTTGTACGTACGCGCTGGTGAATGCGGTGAATATGCAGTGCAGCATTGCGTACACCTATGCGGCACACATTTCGCTGGCGGAGGTGGGGACGGCGCTGCCCGACGAAAACTATGTGACGCAACTGGTGGCGTCACTGTCGAATGGGGGCGAGTGCGAGATTGTGAGCGCGACGACGCTTAATTTCTATCCGGAGTATGTGCCGCCGTTGAACACGCTGATCGTCGCGAGCTATCGGGGATCGGGCAGGGCAGTGGCGGAGGTGGTGAATGAGGCCAGCGTAACAAGTCTGGCGAGCGGAGCGGATAACGGTTCGCGCGGGATCGTGCGGACGATGAAAGTTCCGAGCGCGCGGACGCAGGTGGATTGCGAGAACGCGGCGCTGGCAATTCTGGATGATGCGGGCACGGCGGCGTGGATGGGCACGTACCAGACATGGAGCGATTTTCTGCCGGGAGCGGCAGCGGATATTTTCCCGGGAGATGGGATCGCGGTGAATGTTCCGTCGCGGAATGCGGTGTTCTCGGCGATTGTGCGGAGCGTGGCAATCGATGTGGTTGATCTGCCGCATGATCGCGGGATGTACGCGATCGAGTTCGCTAACGACCTGGCCGCGCCGCTGGGATATCAGAATGAGGGGACGGCGACCACGGTTTCGCTGGGAGACATGCCGTTGCCGCAAACGACGGCGCAGGTTGGAAATTACTATCTGCAGAATCTGAACGAGGCGCAGATTACGTCGGTGAGTGCGACCACGGTTGCCGTGGATGCCGGGATGGCTCCGTCGAGTGGGTGGGGAATCGAAGTGAGAATGCACGATTACGGCTGGGGTGTAGCGAACGACCGGAATCTAATCGGCCGATTCAATACGGAGACGTTTAGTTTGGCGCGGCTGGCAAAAACGCAGAATTACTTTATGCGGCTGTATGACGGTTCTTCGCCGCCGCGTTACAGCAGGTATGCGGCTTGCTTGCATGTGGATTATCCGCTGTAAACAAGCTGCCAGCTGTCAGCAGAGTTCGGGCGAATGGAATAGCCCCCAATCGATTCCAAACACATTTCAATTCAGGAGAAAAAAATATGAGCACAGTACCTAGCACTACGATTGTTACGAATCTCAAGAATGTTTCGACGCCGACGGCCAACACGATTGCGAATTCGGTCGCGTATGGACTGGATGTGAATGGCATGCTGGCAGAGGCGCTGACCAAGGCGTACGAGTTGAAGAATTGCCTGACGCTGCTGGCGGCACACACGGATTCGGCCGATCCGAATTTGACTACGCTGAATGATGTGCTGGCGAGTTTGACGTAGGTAAGGGCGAATGCCCACCATGTCCGGGCCTGTCGTAATAAGGTCCCGCGACAAGGGTGGGGTGGCCGGAGGCGGGAAAAGCAGATTCCTCGGGCGCCGTCGCTGGCGTTCCGGCTTGGTTGGAATGACAAAGATTGTGGTTTAGGAGGCAGCGTGAATTTTCTGAGTCAGTTGTTGCGGGGGATTTCTTTTATCCCGGCTCTGGTGAGCGGGATTGAAGGGTTGTTGGGCGGGCGTACCGGAGCGCAGAAGAAAGATGCGGCGATGTCGTTTCTGGAGAATGCGTTGAATATGACCGACGCTATCGCGAGGCGCGAGATCGTTAACCCGGAGCAATTTAGTCAGGGTGTGTCTCAAATTGTGGACGGAGTGGTGACTTGTATGAATTCGTCCGCCTGGGCGAAGAGCGGGACGCAGACGCCGACGGTCAGTCCACAAACTTAACGCAATAAGAAAAAATCCCCACTTCTGGCAAAGGCGGCCAGAAGTGGGGCACCCATCTATCTTTCGATTCTTCTATTTTTTCTAGCCGACTTCTTCGTTCCATTGTTCCAGGTTCTTTTTGACCTGGGCCATGAACTGGTCGGCTACTGCGCCGTCGATGAGGCGGTGATCGTAGCCCAGCGTGAGGTGAACTACGCTGCGGATGGCGATGGAGTCGTTGCCGTCTTTGTCGGTGACGACGAGCGGCATTTTGGTGATGCCACCCACGCCCATGATGGCGGAGTTCGGCTGGTTGATGATCGGGAGGCCGAACACGGCTCCGAACTGGCCGGGGTTGGTGACGGTGAAGGTAGAGCCGTCGACGTCATCGGGTTTGAGTTTCTTGCTGCGGGCGCGTTCGCCGAGGTCGGTGATGCCGCGCTGGAGGCCGAGGAAGTTGAGGTCTCCCGCGTTTTTGACGACGGGGACGATGAGGCCCCAGTCGAGGGCGACGGCGATGCCGACGTTAATATTGCGGTGGTAGCGGATGTTGTCGCCTTCGAGGGACGCGTTGATGATGGGCCACTGCTGCAGGGCCATGATGGCGGCGCGAACGAAGAACGGCATCATAGTGAGGCGGACGCCGTGGCGCTGCTCGAATCCGTTTTTCTGTTTATTGCGCAGGTTCACGATGCGGGTAAAGTCAACTTCGTACATACAGTGAACGTGAGCGCTGGTGCGGCGGGACTCGATCATGTGCTTGGCGATCAGCTTGCGCATGTTCGTCAAGGGAACGAGATCGCCGGGAATCGGCGCAGGAGCTGCGGGCCGCGGAGCCGGTGCGGCGGCTGCGGGCTGAGCAGGAGCCGATGGAGCAGCAGAGGGGGCCGGTTGCGAAGATCCCTGACCCTCGATGAACTGCATGATGTCCTGCTTGGTGATGCGGCCGCCGAGTCCGGTGCCTGGGATTTGCGAGAGGCTGACGCCGTGCTCGCGGGCGATTTTGCGGACGAGCGGGGAGGAGCGAGCTTCTTCCTGGTCGTCGTCGTGGGCGGCGGGAGCTGGTGCGGACGGCGCAGGCGCCGGCGCGGATTGTTTTTCTTCTTCTTTCGCAGGCGCTTTTTCGGCGGGTTTCTGCGGCGCGGGGGCCGCTTTGGCCGGGGCCGGTTTCGCGGCAGCGGCTTCGCCGTCGGCGGCGATGGTGCCGACGACCGTGTTCACTCCGACGGTGGTTCCTTCCGTGACTTTGATTTCCTGCAGCACGCCGGAGGCGGGCGCGGGGATTTCGGCGTCCACTTTGTCGGTGGAGATTTCGAAGAGAGGCTCGTCGCGCTGGACTTTGTCTCCGGGCTTCTTGAGCCATTTGGTGATGGTGCCTTCAACGATGGATTCGCCCATCTGGGGCATGATGATGTCAGTTGGCATGATTTCCTTCCAATGCGCCCCTGCGTTTGGCGGCGGGGCGAAAGCAAACAAAATATTATAGCGGGAGTGAGCGGGTGAGGGCGATTGGCCTGCGATTGAGAATCTCCCCCGCGGCTAAAGCCGAAGCTTAAAGTGCCGACTAACGGCACGACTGGAAGTCGTGCCCTTCCCGAGTGTGGTTTCCTTCCAATTCAGTGATGGAGGCTGTCCTTACTTGAGCATCGCGAGATTAGTGATGCTCGTGTTTTTCGTCTTTCTTGTCTTTGTCGTCGTCTTTCTTTTCGTCGGCTGCGGCTGGGGCGACGTTGAAAGTGGTCTTCCAATATTCCTGGACGGTGGGCGGAAGTTTATCCATGTGAGAGAGGAAGGTAGTTATCTTCCAGATATCTTGCTCGGAAAGAGTTTTATCCCAGGCGGGCATGCCGGTATAACGCACGCCGGTGCGGATCGTATAGAAGATGTGCCACTCGGGATCGTCGGGAGGATCGGAAATGAGATTCGGCGCGGGCGGATAGAAGGAGTGGCCGAAGTCGGTGGGCTTGCGATCGAGGCCGCCGTGACATCCGGCGCAATTCACGGTGTAGATCTTCATGCCGTCTTCGAGATTTTGATCGGTGGCCGAGAGCGGGTTGGTGACGCGCGGCGCATGACGTTCCATGGAAGCGTCGACGGCTTCGTTGGCAAGGTGGCGCTCCCAGTGCGGCGGCTCGACGTTGGCAGGAGTAGGAAACATGCCGAGCATGGCGAAGCCCAGTCCGCCGAGGATGATGATAAGAAGCGTAACGATGACGCCGAAAAGAAACTTACCCATGAGGCCTCCGTGCAAACGAATGAATATTGTGGCAGATTGGCGGGTCGGGGCGCTAGTTTTCGGCGGGATAGAGAAACCAGGCTGGGATCGGTTCACAGGCATCGAGCCAGGATTTCGGAATGGCTTCGGCTCCTGCGGACATAGCTACGATGCCGCCGACGATAGCGCATGTTGTGTCGCGGTCGCCGAGGCCGCTGACGGTCGTCCATAAGGCTTCTTCATAATCGTCGAGATGATGTGTGGCGACCCACAGACAAAAAGGCACGGTATCTTGCGCGCTAATCTTTGCGCCATTTCCTAAAACATTGACCGCCTCTTCTACAGGGACATTTTGCGGAAGTTGAATCGCTCTTGCGATTCCGGAATGGACTTCACCCGCAGGAGTTTGCTCTAAGATTTCCTGCAGGAATTGTTGAGCGCTGATTTTTGAATTCGCGCTTTTGAACGCCAAGCCTGCCGCAAGCGCAACCGCGATTGCGCCGGCGATTCCTTCCGAATGGCTATGAGTGATTCGGGCAGACAATTCGGCTTGCCTGACTAAAGCTTCAAAATCATCGGCAAAAAACGCGCCAATGGGGCTAGCGCGCATGGCGGCACCGTTACCAAAAGAGCCTGTGCCTTTAAACAATTGCGGAGCGAGATATTTCCAAGATGCGGGCCGCATTGCAAGTTCTGGCAGCAGAGAATGCATCGCGGGTCCGTAGCCCCGATGTGGATCTGCAAGGAAACGTCGGCCAAAATTCTCGGCGAGCCGTTCCGGATAAATCTCGCCGAACTCTTCCAGGATTTCTGCGATCGAGATCGCCATCGCCGTGTCATCGGTAAAGCGCCAAGGTTTTGAGGGAACCACTCGTTGCGAGATCAAGGATTTTGCGACTTCCGGGTGAACAAAAAATCTCTCGCCGAAAGCATCGCCACAGTTCAAACCCTGTAATGACCGAACTGCTCTGGCCATTCTCTCGGTGTGTGGTGATTGCGGCATGTTAATACGCTTTCAGTCGCCTCGATTCGCGGACAATATCTTCGACTTTAGGCAGATAGTGGTGCTCTTGCGGAGGCGAGAAAGGGATCGCGCTGTCGAGGCCGGCGATGCGGACGATGGGGCCGTCGAGGTCATCGAAGGCTTCTTCATTGATGATGGCGGCGATTTCTCCGGCGAGGCCTCCGGTTTTGGAATGCTCGTGGAGGATGATGACTTTGTTTGTCTTCTTTACCGTCGCGGCGATGGCTTCGCGATCGATGGGAACGAGCGAGCGCAGATCGAGGATTTCGATATCGATATTTTCTTTCGCAAGGATGTCGGCGGCTTCTAACGCGGAGTGGACCATGGCGGCGTAGGTGATCACGCTGAGGTCGCGGCCTTCGCGGACGATATTCGCTTTGCCAATGGGGACAACGTAATCTTCGGCGGGGACTTCGCCTTTGATGCGACGGTAGAGATATTTGTGCTCGAAAAAGATGCAGGGGTTGTTGTCGCGGATGGCGGCTTTGATTAGACCCTTCGCGTCATAGGGCGTGGCCGGGCAGATGACTTTGAGTCCGGGATTGTGGACGAACCACATCTCGGGATTCTGCGAGTGGAAGGGGCCGCCGTGGACGTATCCGCCGCTGGGGCCGCGGAGAACGATGGGCGCGGGCGCACCCCAGAGGTAATGCGTCTTTGCGACCATGTTTGAAATCTGGTTCATGGCGCAGGGGATGAAATCCATGAACTGAAATTCGGCGACGGGGCGCATGCCAGTAAGGGATGCTCCGAAGGCCGCGCCGACGATGGCGGACTCGGCGATCGGCGTGTCGATGACGCGCTCGGGGCCGAAGCGGTCGATGAATCCGTCGGTGACTTTGAATGCGCCGCCGTAAATGCCGATGTCTTCGCCGAGGCAGAAGACGGAGGGGTCGCGGTCCATTTCTTCCCAGATTCCCTGGCGGATGGCTTCGAGATAGGTGAGTTGCATAGTTAGTCCTGAGTGGCGAGTGCCGAGCTGCGAGTTCAAATCTCTGACGCCGCAGATTCAGCGGATTGTATCGTTACTCATCTATGGTACAAATTGTACAAAATGTGTTATTATATGTTTAATACAGATTTATTGAACAAGCCTATGCCGACAAAACTGACTGCCAGCCTCGCCCGACAAAACTTCTCCGACATTCTTAGTCGCGCCGAGTATCGGGGGGAAAGAGTTATCGTACACCGCGGCAAGAAAGCTGTCGCCGCCGTCGTGCCCATTGAGGACCTGGAACTCTTGGAAAAGCTGGAAGATGAAATCGATGTTGCGGCGGCGCGCGAGGCGCTGAAAGATCCGCGCACGATTCCCTGGGAGAAAATTAAGAAAGACCTCAAGTTGTAGGATCGGCGGCAATTGTGGTCTATACGATTCAGTTCAAGCCTCTCGCTCTGCGGCAACTGGAAAAACTCCCGCGCGAAGCTCAACGGCGATTGTCCATCAAGATTGAATCTCTGCGAGACGATCCATTTCCTGCGGGCTGCAAGAAAATGGCCGCCGTCCCTGACGCTTGGCGGATTCGGGCCGGCGATTATCGAGTTGTTTATCAGGTCCATCGTGGAATCTTGCTGGTACTGGTGCTCACGGTTGGGCATCGGAAGGACGTCTATCGCTGAACTTTTGCAGGTTTAAAGAAATTTATCCAGCCGACGAGCGTTACGATGACCCAAGCCCAGAAGCAGACAGCGAGTACCGTTGGAGGCTTAACGGTCGGTCTGTGGAAAATTCCGATTCCGCCATAGATCAACTCGGCGGTGATAAGGGTTTGCGCTGCGAAGACTGCATACGGCCACTTTGCCCGTCCGCTGGCAAAATGGTCGAAGCGATATGCAATAAAGTACCAAAGCAAAAATACGAAACATGCCCACGGAATGTAGACGATCAACTGGTGGTCGTCGAGTGCATACGTGAACCGATTCGCTAACAGCCGACATCATCAGAATCGGAAGAGTGGCGGGAAGGTTCAGACCCGCGGCCAAGGTCCAAATCGCAGGATCGTCAATTTGCCAACCTCCTAGCTCGTGACGTGGGGGCGGTGGCCACCGTGGTGAGGAACGGATTTGATACTCCGCGACCGCCATCATAGAGAGGAATACGATTACCGCTACGAATGGCCAAAGGATTCTGTGTTGATGAATAGACAGATTCACTTCAAGTGCACCGCTGCTTCCGTCTCTTTGTACCCGCTCGTACCCTTCTTCACCTTCGGCATGCCGTATTTTGGCTTGATGGTGTGACAGCCATCTTCGCAGTAGACGCCGCCCTCGGCGGATTCGGGTGTGGGCATCGGGCTGTTTACTGCGATTTCTCTTTCCGCTTCGATTACTCTTTCGACTTCTGCGATCAGCTTTTCATTCTCTTTCTGCGTCAGCCATTTTTTTTCTTTCACCAAATAATTTTCGAATCTTGCGATCGGGTCGCGCTTTTTCCAGAAGTCGAACATTTCTTTGGGCACGTAGGTCGCGGAGTCGTGGATGGCATGCCCCTTCATGCGCATCATTTTTGCTTCGATCAATGTGGGACCTTCGCCGCGGTGGGCGCGTTCGACGGCTTCTCGGGCGGCGTCGTAGACCTGGCAGGCGTCGGTGCCGTCGATGATGACGCCGGGGATGCCGTATCCGATGGCGCGTTCGGCGAGATCTTTGCAGCGATATTGCATCTCGCTGGGCGTCGAGTAGGCCCATTCGTTGCTCTCGACGAAGAGCACGAGGCCGAGATTTTGCACGGCGGCGAAGTTGATGCCTTCGTAGGTAACGCCGGTGGATTGGCCTCCGTCGCCGATGTAGGTCATGACGGCGACGTTGCGGCCTTGCAGGCGCGCGCCGAGCGCTACGCCGCTGAGCACGGGAATCAGATCGCCGAGCATGGAGATGGGCGAGACCATGTTGCGCTTTTCGATGTCGCCGAAGTGGCTGGTGCCGTCGCGGCCTTTGGTGGGCGAATCGGCTTTGGCCATGTACTGCATCATGGTGTCGCGGGCGGCGAATCCGCGGACGAGCAGCGCTCCTTGATTGCGGATCATGGGCGCGAACCAGTCGTCTTTCTCCAATGCGTAAGAAGACGCGCAGGAGCAGGCTTCCTGGCCGAGTCCGAAATAGACTCCGCCGACGACTTTGCCCTGCTTGTAGAGATTTTCGAGCGCGACCTCCATTTTGCGGTTGAGCAGCATGAAGCGGTAGATCGCGATGGCTTGCTGCTTGCTCAGATATTTCGAATCGCGGATGGGCGGGACGGGGGCGTTCAGGTCGCCTTCGACTTCGTAGCGGACGTGGCCGTCTTTTTCTGTGTGCTGGCGGATGGAGAGGTTTGGGTGCTCCTGGCGCATGTCGGGGATGGAGTAGGTGCGGATGTGATGGCCGGGAGAGCCTGTCGAGCTTTGCTCGACTGGACGGGCGGGAGCGCCCGTCCCCACACGGGCATGGCCGGGGCGAGAGCCGTTGCGCGGGCGGTTTCCGTTAGAGCTGGGCTTCGAGGATTTTTTCTTTTTGATTGCCATGAGGATGCGGCGCTGGCGAGGCGCAACATTTGATGGTATCGCGACGGAGGGTGGAAGGGCTAGGGGACAGCGACAGTCCGGGCAGGAAGAGCGTCGAGGGTGTCGACCCAGAGGATCTGGCTTTGAAAGACGACGCCGAAGTTGCGGGAGATGGATTCGGCGACTGTGTTCAGGTCGAGAGGCTTGCTGAGTTCTTTTTGCATCGAGGTTACGGGCTTTGTGGTGATGCCGCAGGGGATGATTAGATCAAAGTAGCTGAGGTCGGGATTTACGTTGAGGGCGAAGCCGTGCGAGGTGACGAAGCGGGAGATGTGAACTCCGATGGCGGCGAGTTTGGCCTCGGGGGCCGCAGCGGCTGAAGCCGCTTCTTTTTCCTGGCTGTTTGCGGCACGACTTAAGTCGTGCCCTTCCCGGTCATGCCCGCTGGTCCAGACGCCGGTTAGGCCGGGGATGCGTTTGGTGGGGAGGGCGAAGTCGGCGCAGGTGCGGATCAGGACTTCTTCGAGGCGGCGGACGAAGTCGACGGCGCCGAGATGCTTGCGGGTTATGCCCTCAGCGGCTGAAACCGCTCCGATTTCTTGGCTGATTTCGGCACGACTTAAGTCGTGCCCTACCCGGTCGTTGTGCTTATCCAAATTCTTAGCGCTGTCGGCAACTGCTGTCGAGCTTCGCTCGACTGGACGGGCAGGAGTGCCCGTCCCCACACGAGCAAAACAGCGGAGGTCGAAGATGGGGTAGCCGACGATTTGGCCGGGGCCGTGGAAGGTGACGTCGCCGCCCCGGTCGGTTTCGAAGAGTTCGACGCCGCGCTGGGCCAGGAGTTCGGAGCTCGCGACTACATTTGTGGTTTTGGCGTTGCGTCCAAGGGTGATGACCGGAGAGTGTTCGAGCAGGAGAAGCACGTCGCCGATTTTTTCTTCTTTGCGGAGGGCGACTAGATGCTGTTGCAGTTTTAGGCCGGTGGCGTAGTCAATGGTGCCGAGTTGGATTAGGGAGATCAAATTCTTTTTGCCACGGATTTACGCGGATTTGCACGGATCAAACAAATCTTACCCACAGAGGACACGGAGGGTTGCACAGGTCCTTGGCGCAAAGTGCGCGCTCAGAATGGCAAGGTATTTTTTCGCTCGTGCCTTGATCCGTGTTTATCTGTGCAAATCCGTGGCAAAGAACGTCACGCGTTAATCGCCATTCCATATACGCTGTTCGCCGCGTCCAGCATGGCTTCGGCCAGCGTGGGGTGGGCGTGGATCGTCCACATTAGGTCTTCGACCGTGGCCTCGAGTTCCATGGCCGCGACGGCTTCGGCGATCAATTCAGTGGCTTGCGGGCCGATGATGTGGACGCCGAGAATCTCTCCGTAGTCGGCGTCGCTGACAATCTTGATGAAGCCCTCGTGCTGGCCGACGATCGAGGCACGCGAATTCGCGGTGAAAGGGAACTTGCCGATCTTGACGTTGTATCCGGCTTCGCGGGCCTTGGTTTCGGTGAGACCGACGCTGCCGATTTCGGGATGGCAATAGGTCGCGCCGGGAATGTGTTCGGGATTGATTGGCTTGGTCGGCTTGCCCGCAATTTTCGCCACCGCGACGAGCGCTTCCATCGCTCCGACGTGG
>Ga0206795_1037_pt2 | contig 27485 bp, 24 predicted proteins | sample Alteio_BWOrgCont_71_FD_152872 | JGI IMG/M metagenome (GOLD analysis project Ga0206795, IMG submission 152872) | Enriched cells from forest soil in Barre Woods Harvard Forest LTER site, Petersham, Massachusetts, United States -... | ecosystem: Environmental > Terrestrial > Soil > Temperate forest >... | reverse complement strand
AGGAATTTCAACTTTGAAAAAACAAGTGGCGATTATCATGGGTAGCCAATCCGATGCCCGACAAATGAAGGAAGCGGCGCGCGTGCTAAAGGAATTCGGCGTCGGTTTTGAAATGAAAGTGGTTTCGGCCCATCGCACTCCGGAATTTATGCAGGACTATGCGCTCAAAGCGGAATCGCGCGGCATCCAGGTGATCATTGCCGGTGCGGGCGGCGCGGCTCATTTACCTGGAATGGTGGCCTCTTACACTTCACTTCCCGTAATTGGTGTCCCCATTGGCATCAATGCGCTGAAAGGCCTGGATAGCTTGCTCAGCATCGCGCAAATGCCCAAAGGTGTGCCGGTGGCGACGGTGGCCATTGACAACGCTCACAATGCTGGACTTTTGGCTGTGCGTATTTTGGGATTGAGCCAGGCAAAACTCAGACGCGCTTTACATCAACACCGCAAGACCATGGGACGAAAGGTCAGGCAGAGCCAAAACGCGCTTAAACGCTTTCTAAAATAACCGCCCAAGCTACACTCTCCGCCCAGATTTTCCGAAAAGATTTCGAGAGCTTTCGCTCGAGGAGTCAGGCTATGTCCAGCGACCAACCCGCAGCCCAACCCGAACTCGACACGATCATCATCGCCGAGGATTCTCCTCCCAACCGCAAAATCTTGGCCCACCTGCTCACCAAACTCGGATTCAACGTGGTGGCTTGCGAGAACGGCGAAGAAGCATGGAAAGCGCTGAGCGGCGGAGAACATCCGCGCGTGGTCGCAGTGATTTCGGACATCATGATGCCCTTGATGGACGGCCTTGCCTTCCTCAAGAACGTGCGCGGACATGAAACCTGGTCCAAGTTGCCGTTCGTGCTGGTCACGGCAGTCTCGGAAAAAGAATACATCGTGCAAGCCAAAGAATTGAACGTGAACGGCTACATTCTCAAGCCCGTAACCTTTCAACGTGTGACCAATAAGCTGCAAGAGCTTTTTCCGTCACGCATATTCCCTAAGATGGCGGGGTAATTCATATGGCAGCTAAAGAAATCACCCAAGATCAAATCGTCAATCGGCTTGATGAGTTGCCCACTCTCCCGACGGTGGTCTACGAGCTGACCAAGATTATCAATGATCCGATGTCGTCAACCAATGACGTGGAAAAGGTCATGAACAGTGACTTAAGCTTAACCACTAAAGTACTCAAGCTCGCCAACTCCGCGTACTATGCAATACCGGGTGGGGTCACCTCACTCAGCCGTGCCATCGGTTATTTGGGATTTGATACGGTCAATCAGTTGGTGCTTTCCGCCAGTATTTTTGAAGCCCTCGATGTAAAAGGTCCACAACGTTTCGACATGAATGAATTTTGGAGACACTCAATCGGTGTCGCCATCGCCTCCGAAGTGGTGGCTAAGAAAGTGCACCATCCTACTCCATCGGATATGTTTACGGCCGGACTGATTCACGACATGGGAAAGGTGGCGCTCTACACACTTGAACAAGACACCATGCTCGCGATCGTGGAAAAAGCCGAAAAGGAAAATCTATCCTACAACGACGCCGAAATTCAGATGAAAATTCCGGCGCATACCGTGATCGGACAAGCGCTGTCAAAGAAATGGGCGCTGCCGCCCGTGATTCCGGCGGTGATTCGCTTTCACCACGACAAGGTTCACAATCAGCGCGCCTATTTGCCCTCCGACACCAATCGCAACATCGACATTGTGTATTTGGCCAATATTCTGGTTCATGCCCTGAAATTTGGTTATTCCGGTCACAAAAAGATTTTGGGTGCACCCATCGACGTCATTGAACGTTTAGGAATGAAGCCCGAGACGGACTTCAAACCGCTTTTGGCGGAAGTGAAAATTTCTCTCGATCGCGGATCCGATTTTCTAAGAGTCTTGGGAACATCCGGCAAATGAAGTCGAACAAGGCGCTTCCCCTCCTCTATCGCATCATTGCGGAGGAGGCTATGCTGGGCTTTTTAATTTTCAATCGCACGGGCCGCTGTCTGTTCATCAATGCCCATGGCGAACAGCTCCTGGGAATTGCGAAACCCAAACTCAAAGAACTCTTCACAGCGACAGACCGTCCGCCCTTTCGCAGTTTCAATGTGGACCTACTCAAGCATGACGGCTTTTATCAGGACGTGATGGTGCAAAAGGCTGACGGCGGCTTTGTGGCTAATGTCGGCGTGAAACGCGTGAATGTGAGCGGAGTTCATGCCGTGCTCATCATGTTGCAAGATGTAACCTTGCAAAAGAAACTGCAACGTGAAATCTCCGCCAAACAAAATGAAATTAAAGCGGCATTTGAAGAACTACTCAAACAAAATCAACAGCTCAAAGAACTGGATCTGGCCAAAGACCGCTTTATCGCATTGACCAGCCACGAACTGCGTACGCCGCTAGCCGCGATTTACGCCTCCGCGGAAATTTTGAAAATGAAACTCTACGATACTCCGGAACAGATGACCGAGTTTATCGAAATGATTTACGAACAAGGTCATCATCTTCAGGAACTGGTCAACGACATTTTGGATTTCGCCAAGATTCAAGCCGGCAAAATGGATTTTTTCGTCGGCCAGTACGATCTGATTCCCTTCGTCGATGCCATCATGAATCACTATGTCGGCATGGCGGAGGCGAACAACGTGAAATTAGAATGTCAAAAGCCATCCGCTCCCCTGCCCTGCTATTTCGATGACGTTCGCCTGCGCCAAGTGCTCTCCAATATCATCAACAACGCGATCAAGTACAATCGCCAGGGCGGTTCTGTTAAAATTCACTTTGAGTCGAGCGCGGATATGGTGAAAGTTTTCGTGGAAGACTCAGGTAAGGGAATCCCGGCCGACCAATTCGACAAAGTATTCAACGAATTTGAAACTGTCGGAAACATGTCTCAGCACCATAAGGGCACCGGACTCGGCATGCCGATCAGTCGCAAACTCACCGAAGCCATGGGTGGAAAACTCCTGCTCAAATCAACAGTGGGTGTAGGATCGACATTTTGGGTGGAAGTTCCGGCGCAAAAGGTGCTCGAAGAATCTTTCTATCAAAAACGCCCCGATGCCTCAGCGGACTTTGCGGCTTGATTCAGTACAGTAGAAAAGGCTTTCTCTCTTGTTCCCAGGAGCGCTCATCTTTAAGCAAAGACTCATTCCACTCGTCGCAAGCCGGGCGGGAATCCTCGACCCACGCACGCAACTGACTATGTCCACTCAGAATATCAATCGGCATCAGTTTAGTTTCATATTCATAGGGCGGCTTGCGCCATAGATCTAAGTCGCCGTGAATCCGGTGTGCCGCTTTCAGAAATAAAGTCACTAACCGATATGGTTTAAACGCCTCAGGGCTATAATAGGGTCCGTCGCTGTGAATTTGAAGGGCCGAAACCAACTCTCCTTTGAACTTGTGAAACGTCGGTTCAAAAAAGGCGGGACGCAATAGACATCCTTCCATCCACTTAGCTGCTAGAGTCTGCATCTCCTTTAGAATTTTCGGAATATCCATTCCCGGCGCGCCGAATATTTCCAAAGGAATCGTGGTGCCACGCCCCTCGGACAAATTGGTACCTTCAAAAAGCACAGTTCCGCAGTAAGCACGAGCGGTGGAAAGTCTCGGCATATTGGGCGAAGGATTCACCCAACTCACATTCGGCCAACCATATCCGGGTGCGGCCGTGGGCTGATAGCCGTTCATTCCCACCACATGTAAATTGACCTTTAAATTTTTATAAGCCTTGTACCATAGAGCCGCCTCGCCCAGAGTTAACCCGTGACGCATGGGAATGGGGACAGCACCCACAAAACTGGCGAACTTCATATCGAGTCTATGACCTTCAATCTCACGGCCCGCCGGATTGGGACGATCCAAAATCCAAATCTCCTGGGAGGAGCCGTCGAGTGCGTCCATCATGTAAATCAAAGTGGTGAGGAAGGTGTAGATCCGGCAGCCCACGTCTTGCAAATCGATTAGCAAGACGTCCCAGCCTTTGAGCATCTCAGCTGTTGGCTTGCGCACTTCACCGTAAAGACTATGCACCGGAATCCTAAGAATCGGATCCACGTAATCAGCACTTTCAATCATGTTGTCCTGTTTTTCGCCGCGCATGCCGTGTTGGGGACCAAAGGCCGCCACCACTTTGAAACCCTTAACGCGATTCAAACAGTCCAAGGAGTGTTCTAATTTTTGAATGGTTGAAGCCGGGTGCCCAAGAAATGCCAGTCTCTTTTCGAAAAGCTTCTTGTGCAGATCCGGTTCACTCAAAAGGCGTTCAATACCCAGCTGGAACATGATTGTCCCAGCTTAACGCATATCGCTTGTAACTGGCAAAATTATTCGCTTAGCGCGGTCTGTTCTGGATGGGTGATCGACAACGCCAAAATCTGCGCACAGACCTGGCCGAATTTCTCGATATAGCTCATCTGAACGGGATCTTTTTGTTCCATACGCAGACTTAAGACGCCGTAGAATTTTCCCAGACGTGTGACGGGAAAAAGCATAAATGTCTCAAACGGAGTGCCAGCCAGTTTGTCTTGCACGGGAGCCAAAATGTCGGAAGTTCGGACATTGGGAATGATTAACGGTCGTTTGGTGGTCAAAACCCGTTGAATTTCAGGATATTTGGCCAGCAACACGGTTTTCCCGCCGATATTTTCATCATCATTCGAAGCCACAATTGCGGCCGTCTTACCCGGTTCGGCACATTCAAATAGCGTGGAGCGAATGGCATTGGCCTTCATATTAATCATGCGCAGCAGATTGAACATGCGCCCTTGCCCTTCACCTTGCATAGCCTGCTTGAGAATTAGATTGAGCATGTGCAACTCGCGCACGGGATTGGCGACATGGAGGACCGTAGGTTCCGCCATGACCGGCTGCTGAGCCGTGCTCTCGATGATGCGGATGACGGCTTCCAACGGAAATGGCTTTAATAAAGAAAGTTTAGCCCCTTCGCGGCGCAGTTCCTCAAAAGGTGTCGGCAAATTTTGTTTAGACATAATGGTGACCAACGGCTTGACCCGCACCACGTCCGAGTTCACGAAACGCATCAAGGACATGGCGCCCGAATCATTAAAGTTGATACTTAAAAACATGGTCTGTGGGCGCCAATCCCTTAAAAAGCCACGCGCCTCGATAACGGTTTGTACGGCTCGCGCTTCATATCCATGATCCCATAGGTAGTCCGCCAGCCGGCGCGCAAATATTATGTCTTGATCGGCGATTAGAATACGCTGCTTCAATTTGGGCCGAACTCTTTGTATACTCATTTTGAAACCCCCACTCCACCCCAACTCAATCATCAAAAGCAAAAAGCGCGCCCCTCTAGAGCGCGCAAATTTGAATTTATCGTCGAGCTTTTAATCAGTGCCTATAGGGCAGGCGACGTTTCTCAAACCAAGACAGTGAGTAGGATCACAAAGACGGCGGTCAAAACGAAACCCGCCGTGGTCACACCTTTAATAGTGGTGATCGGTCCGGTCTTTCCCCAAATGGCGTTGGCTTCCAATCCCAAAATGAGAATGATCGCCACCACCCAATAGGTGCAAAAATTGGGAGTTCCATTGGTTTTGATACCCAAGTGGTTTGCCGCCAGCATAAAGAACATCATAGGAATGGAGAACATGGTGTTGGTGCGTGAGGCCACCAGCGCGCGCGCTGCGGATACGGCGAGCTTGGGATCAGCCGGTTTTCCAGCGGCTGTATTCACCGCATTGGCGATCACTATTTTTTGTTTCGGCCAAATGATCAGCCATACGTTGAGGAACATCAACGTACCGAAAAAAGCTCCGGTCAAAATATTCACCCAAAAGGAATTGTTAAACACGCCAACGCCCGCCACCGACATTTCCATATGAGCACGAGTTGAGAGCATGGAAAAACCGGTCAAAAAGGTCCATAGGGCTCCCCAGCGAAACCACCACATAGCACGCGGCAAAAGTTTTTGCGTCACCTGCGACTTGGCCACGGCTTCCGTGGTCTCGGCCATGAAAGCGCCTTGAACGAAGTTAAAATAGTAGAGCAAGCCGATCCAAGTGATACCGAAAAACACGTGCAGCCAGCGGAATAAAAAATTGTAACCATTCAAATTCGACGGATCGAACAAACTGTAAAACATGAAGCGACTCCTTTGAAAATTTAAAAACCAAATTCAAACAGGACCGTGACCTCGTCCTCAGAGGCCGAGGCCACTCTTTTAAAGAAACTCTATTTCATGGCCCATGCTCAACGCAATTATTACCAGCAGGCCGACCACGATTCGGTAGTAGCCGAAATACTTCAATCCGTAACGAGTGATAAATTGAACAAAGGAACGAATAGCGAGCCCACCAATAATAAACGACACTATATTTCCCCACAGCAGAATGCTCCACTGTTCGTGGGTGATATGGGGATAAATCTTTCTCGCCTTCCACAACGTGGCCGCACTCAAGGTCGGCACCGCTAGGAAAAATGAAAATTCGGTCGCATGTGCTAAGCTCAAACCTTCAAACAAACCGCCCCAAATGGTGGCCGCAGAACGCGACATTCCCGGAATAAACGCCAAACACTGAAAAAATCCGATTTTGACCGCGGACACCAGCGGTATGGATTCAATCTGGCTCACCCTGACCTTGTGATTTCTTAACCATTTGTCGGTCAGCGCCAGCACCACGCCACCGGCAAACAAAGTGATGGCGACCACCCAAGCACTGCCGAGTAAAATGTCGATATATTTATTCACCGCTAAACCAATGACCGCAGCCGGTAAAAAGGCCAGGAACACCATGGGATAGACGCGAAAGTTCAACAAGAACCGCCGCCAAAATAAAACCACCACAGCGAGGATGGCGCCGAATTGCACCATCACCGTATAGTCTTTTACGAATTCATCGTGATTGATGCCCATTATCCAGGAAGTCAGAATCATATGCCCGGTGGACGATACCGGTAAATACTCGGTAATCCCCTCAACCACGGCCAGGAGCATCGCTTGTGCGAAGTTCATGGCATTAGGATTCAGTAAAAATCCAGCAAAGGCAATTATTCTTTACGCGGGCGAGATTCAATCCATGTGGCCAAGAAAGCCGCCACGAAGATGAGAAGTGCTCCTGCCGATTCGCGCATGGTCAGCCGATCGCCGAGCAAAAGAATGGCGAAAAGCATGGCAAAGGGCGACTCTAGCAAAAAGAGCAAACTACTGACCGTACGCGAAAGGTCCTTTTGCGCCTTTACCTGCAGATAAAAAGCAATAATGGTGGATCCCGCCGCCAAACTCAAGAATCCCACCCACACTTGTAGCGGCCACGCTTGGCAATTTGAGACTTTGCTGAAGAATTCATGAAAATGCAGAGTCGGCAAGAAGAAGAATAAGCACCAGAAACACTGGTAAACGTTAAACACGAAGGCACGGGTGACATTGGGACTCACAGATCCCATCCAATAAATCTGACCGGTGGCTATTATGGCGCTGATGAAGGTCAGCGCATCTCCGAAATTAATTTGTCCAAGGCCAATATCCACGATCAAACCGGTGCCCACTAGCGCGATCAAAACGCACAGCCACATTTCAAACGGCAGGCGCTTGCGGCCAAGCGCGGATTCGAGCAAAGGCACGAATATCACGTAGAGCGTGGTGATAAATCCACTTTTGGTGGGCGTGGTGTATTCCAGTCCCCAGGTTTGAAAAGCCAGTGTTCCCATTAACAAAACGCCAGGCCAGAAGCTGAGTTTAAATTTTTTCTTGAAGGAATGCTCGGTGGCCAAGACAAATGGGAGTCCAATTAAACTGGCCAGCAAAAAGCGCACAAAGAGCAATTCGAATGCGCCCAGGGTACCCAAAATCCATTTGGTGGCGATAAAGCCAAATCCCCATAGGGCGGCCGCGACCAATAACTCCAAAATCGCCCTGAAGGAATGTCCCTTTGCCATTGCCAAACTCCCTGGCGAGAGTTTAGTTTTTCAGCCATGGAAAAGGCAAACACTTGGACCGTTGATGCCCATTGCCATTGGAGCGATGAGCGCGTTTTTGCGGATGCCGAGCGCGAGATTCCAATCATGATCGCCAAGGGGATCGCCGCTTTTCAATTGGGCGGAGTCGATCCGCGCGAGTGGCGGCGCCAACAGGAGCTGCAACGAAAATTCCCGCGCCGCATTTTCTGCGCCTTTGGCCTGCATCCCTACTTTGTGGCGACATCCACGCGCGAGCCGCTGGAACAGGCCTGGCAGGATCTTAGCAGCTTAGCGCTCGCCGCCGATGCATTGGGCGAAATGGGTTTGGATTTTCGCCGCCATTATCTGATTGCCGGGCGTGAAATCCAGACGGAATTCTTTGCGCGACAATTGCAGCTGGCCGGAAAGTTGGAAAAGCCGGCGGTTTTACATATCGTCCGCGCCCACGAAGAGGCTTTGCGTGAACTCAAAACCGCGCCCATTTCCGGCATGGTCCACGCCTTTACAGCTGGCCCCAAGGTGGCATGCCGTTATTTGGATCTCGGCCTGCATCTCTCCATAGGAGCAAAATTGCTCCATCCCGAAACTGCAGATTTAGCAGATTCGGTGCGCGCCGCTCCCCTCGATCGATTGCTGGTGGAATCGGACTGCCCAGATCAACCGCCGCCCGGCCAAAGCCATCATGACTCCCTCACCGTTTGGTTGATTTTAAGGCGCATCGCCGAGTTAAAAAAGCTTCCCTTCGCGGACGTTGTGGAGCAAACTCGCGCCAATCTTTTTGCGTTGTTAAAGAAGGAGTTTCGCCCATGAATCCAGAAATCCATGGTGTGGACGAAGAGTATATCATCCATCGCCGTTTTGATCGCATCGGGCGTTTGCTCGGCGACGAGAGAATGGCGGCGCTATTTCGCAAACATGTGATGATCATTGGCGTGGGCGGCGTTGGTTCGTGGGCCGCGGAAAGTCTCGCCCGTTCCGGCGTCGGCCATTTGACTCTGGTGGATTTTGACGACATCTGTATCACCAACACCAATCGCCAGCTGCACGCTCTCACCGGCTTGGTGGGCAAAAAAAAGGCCACAGTTATGGCCGATCGTCTGCGCAAAGTGAATCCGGCCGCCCGCGTAGATGCAATTGAAGCCTTTTATAACTTGAATAGCTCGGCGGAAATTCTCGGACGCCGTCCAGATTTTATTTTGGACGCCATCGACAACATAACTGCCAAGTGCCACCTGCTCTCCACCTGCCGCGAGCTGGGAATTCCCGTGATCAGCGCCGGCGGATCCGGCGGGCGCATGAATCCATTAAATGTTCGCGTTTGCGATATGAGTGAAACCCACAGCGATCCCCTGCTGCACCAAGTGCGTAAAGTTCTGCGTTCTAAATACGCATTTCCCGCGGAGGGCACATTCGGAATCCCGACGATTTTCAGCGAGGAGATTCCCACACCACCGGTCGAATTGAAATACGACAAGGGCCAAGGCTTCAAATGCGTTTGCCCGCAAGGCGCCAATGACTTTCACTCCTGTGAAAAACGCAATTTGATTTACGGAACGGCCAGCTTTGTGACGGGTTCATTTGGTTTGGTGGCGGCGGCCGAAATCACTCGCCGCTTATTGGGGGAGTAAATGATTTGGGGGCTATTGCTATCGTTGAGCGTGGCGTGGGCCGGCGATTGGAAAGCTGAACACGAGGCGATTTGGGATGTGAACGCACAGACATTCGTGCCGTTGTCGAAGATTTCTGGCGGAGCCGGCGATATTATAGTTTTGGGTGAAGAACACGCCACCACGGACAATGCCCAGGATCCGCAGACTTTCATTCATCACGACAATCAACTGCGCTTAATTCAGTCCTTGCAGGATCTCGCCGAGGCACAGGGATTGACCATGTCCGTGGGCATGGAATTTCTGACTTACACCTACCAGTCATTTGTGGATTTGTATTTGGCCGGCGGGTTGAGCGAAGCGGATTTTCTGACCAACGCGCACTGGGACGGCGGAAATCCATTTGATTTTTATCGCCGGCAGATTTTAGCACCGGCCACGCATGGTGGCCGAACCATTGCGCTGAACATTCCGCAAGATATCGCCAATCAGGTGGCGATGCATGGCAAAGACAGTTTGAGTTTGGCCGACCAGCTGCTTTTGCCGCCGCTGTGGGAACGCGGCAACGACGCCTACTACACCCGTTTTCAAGTCGCCATGCAGGGGCATGCGACGGCGGAACAAATGGAAAATTACTTTTGGGCGCAGTCATTGTGGGACGACACCATGGCATGGAAAGCAATCAGCTCTCATTTGACGGCGCCCTTTGATGTCATGATGATTATTGTGGGCGACTTCCATGTGCAATTCGGCGGCGGCCTACCCTATGAGCTGCGCAAACAGGGCGCGCACGTAAAAACAGTTTTGCAAATCGTGGCACCAGATTGGTCCGAGGCTACGCTGAAGTCGCTGGTCGCAGACGATCCAGATTATGGCCAGCAAGCCGATTACCTGTGGCTGCACGCGGGCGCAGTCAGCCCGAATTGATCGGGTAACGATTTTTAACGATCCACTCGGCATCACTTCGCCCGTGGAACCCCTCGAGTTGGTTGATCTGAATATAGTCTTTTAGTTTTAAAAAGGCCCTAAATCCGATCACCACACGCGTGAAGGGCCGATAATCCCAAAATTTTCCAAGTCCCTTATTCCAACGGGACTTTTTCGTCACCGCCATCGCAATCGCCGCGGTAACTGCACGAATAAACGGACGATAAGCGTGGCGATTTCCCAATTTTATATGAAAATGAAGATGATTCCCGACATTTGCCAGGGATAAAATTCGAACTCCATACCTTACGGAAAACCTAGCCACTATTTTTTTAATATAGTGTTGATTTTCGTTGCGCAGGAATGACCACCTTCCCCTCGCCCGGCTCGATCGCAAAACTAAATGCATCGTATTTCGCGTATCCAACGGCCTCGGCCCACTTCGCCCCTTTCGCGTCTTTAAAAGTTCACCGCCATAAGCTTTGTTTTGGGATTTTAAGAGAGAAAGCTGCTTCATTTTTTCTTTGTACGTGAACGAAGGTATATTCTCAAGAACCAATTAAAATTGTCGGATCGTGCTAGGACACGGCTCCCACGCCATGATTTCGATATGGATCACAAACAATTAGCTCGTCCACGTCGGAGCGCATCTCCGTATAAAGCCAATGAGCAGGATTACTTTGTTCAAGCGTTAATATCCTTCGAGCCCTTGAGGCTCTCTTCAGATAAACTCGAAGTCCTTCAATATCTGATCGAGCTTCAGTAACAATTGAAATCTCAGCGGCCTTCGTCAAACGCGCCACAGGCCTATTTTTAAGCAGCCTCTTTGTAGAGCCCAAAATTCTTGCTCTAGGTTACGGCCTGAGCAACTATCCACTTGGAGGTTGCTTTTTCAACCTATCGAGTAGAGAGCTCTCGTCCGAGATTCCACACTCGGCCGACTTGAATAAAAAATTTTTTATTTCCCTTCCGGCCGGGAAGCCGTTAGGTAGCTCTTTCAAGGGAAAATCTCCGCGCCGGGACGATCAGCCTTCTCAGTATCTCTAGTGACTACTAAATAGTGATTCACACACGACATATTTTTGATAGGCTTTTTGCGAATAAAGGAGACTTACATGAAGTGTGCGCAAATTGGAATTGCGGTGGTCAGTTTACTTTTGGGTTTTTCGCAAATAGCACAGGCAGCGGATGGCGCGGATTTAACGCTGTCGGAAGCCCAAGCGCGCAAAGCACGGTTAAGCCAAATCAAATATCAACTCAATGTTAACTTACCAGACAAAGGCGAGACTTACTCCGGAACCCAGCACATCGACTTCGAACTGAGTGATATTCGCAAGCCGCTGCGCTTGGATTTTTTTGGTGGCAAGGTCAGGTCCATGGAATTGAATGGCCGCCGTTTACCCAAGACCGCGCAGAAGAAAGATTTTATTTTGCTGCCTGTGGCGGCCCTCAAGACTGGCATTAACTCTATCAATATTGATTACACGGCGAAGTACTCCCATCAATCTCAAGGTCTCAGCCAGTTCGTCGATCCGGAAACTAAAGAGACTTTTCTCTTCAGCCAATTTGAAAGTTTCGACGCCAATCGCTTTATGCCCTGCTTTGATCAGCCGGATTTGCGCGCCAGCCTCAGCCTGAGCGTGGAGGCACCCGCCAGCTGGCAAGTGGTCAGCACCACCCGTGAGACTTCCCTTCAGGCCACGAAAGAAAAGCGTCGGGTTTGGACTTTTCCGGCGACGCCGCCTCTCGCAACTTATCTCTTCTCGCTACACGCTGGACCGTTTAAGGTTTGGCAGGATCAGTTTGACGGTATTCCCCTAAGAATTTTCGCCCGCCCAAGCATGGCCAAATATATTCCGGTCGAGGATTGGTTCCGCTGGACCAAGAACGGCCTCAAATTCTACAATGATTACTTCGCTTTCAAATATCCGTTTAAAAAATACGATCAGCTAATTTTGCCAGAGTTGCCCGACGCCATGGAAAATGTGGCGGCGGTAACTTTCAGTGAAGAAATGTTCCCTCGCTCCAAGGCCACCCGCCCCCAAGGACGCTTGCAAGCGGAGACCCTGTTGCATGAAATGGCCCATATGTGGTTTGGTGATGTCGTCACCATGAGCTGGTGGCAGGATTTGTGGCTCAACGAAAGTTTCGCCAGTTTTATGTCGGCGCTGGCTCTGCTCAAAGCCACCGAGTTTAATGAAGCCTGGCAGCACTTCTTCGTGGAATTCAAAGCCTGGGGCTATCGCGAAGATGAAATGCTCACTCGCCACGCCATCGAGGCTCCCATTCCCAGCGTGCGCGAATCCAACGCCATTTATGATGGTATCACCTACGGTAAAGGTGCAGGCTCCTTGAAACAACTTTGGGCCTACATGGGACCTGAGAAATTTCAGCAGGGTCTTCGCGAGTACATTCAAACTTATGCCTTTCAAAACGCCAACCTCGATCAGTTTGTCGCCATTTTGCAAAAATACTCGTCCTCCGATCTCAAACAGTGGACAGACCGTTGGCTCAAACAAGTGGGAACGGACTTGCTCGAGGTCCAATGGAAATGCGACGGCCAAGAGCTCAAAGAAATTAAAATTCTAACTAAGGTCTTTCCCGGCACGGTCTATCGCCCGCAAGGTGTGGATGTGGCCCTCGTCGACTCGCCCGCCGATAAGCCGACCGTGGTGCACGCTCAACTTGAAGCGCCGCAGTCGCACATCAGGGGCAATTGGTCCTGTCCGAATTTTGTTTACCCCAATTTTAATGACAACGGATACGCGCAAGTTCAATTCGACCCCGCGAGTTTGGAGTGGGTGAAGAAAAATCTCGCGAAAATTCAAGATCCGCTTCTACGCCTACAAATCTGGAACGACCTATGGGCTAGCGTGCGCGCAGCCGAGTTCACTTTGCCCGCGTACGTGAAAGTGGTGATGGATCAATTCCCGCAGGAAACTGATCCCATGGTTCTGCAAGCGGTGGTGACGACCATCTCCGGCCGTCCGGGACCAAACGGGGGAACCGTTCTGGAATATTGGACCCCTGGTGCAAAACGTGACGAATTTCTCGGCCAAATGGAAGAGCTTTACCTACGCCGCTTGAAGGAGGCGCAAAACGGCGGCGACGAACAAAAGTTCTGGTTTGAGTCCTTCACTTCAATTGCTCAATCGCACATGGCCTTGGCTAAGGTGAACGAATGGGCTCATGGCAAGAATCTGCCCGCAGGCATGGACTTGAATTTGGATCAGCGCTGGATGCTGACTCGCCAATTGATGCGCTTTGAGTGGACTGGCGCAAACCTGCTGGCTTTGAACTTGAAAAAAGAAGATCCTTCTGATCGCGGCCAAGAAGGCGCGATTGCCGCCGAGGCCATCGAGCCCAATCTCAAAGTGAAGTCAAAATGGGTGAACATTCTGAAAGTCAACAAACTCAAACTGTCCAACCAGCAAGCCAACAGCGCTTTTTACAGTTTGTTTCCTTTGGAACAACGCGGACTCGCGCAGCGCTTTGCTGCGGATTTTTACAAGTATCTGAACGCCAATGGGAACTCGGAAAACGAAGATCTGGTTAAATCCTTCGCGGAGACCATGAATCCATTGAACTGCCGACGCCAAGAATCGGAACCCTTGCGCCAATTCCTCAGCCGCAATCGGGAGAAATTCTCTCCGACCGTGCAAAAATCGCTGCTGAACGGATTGCAAGAAGATGAGCGCTGTCAGAAGATTCGAGCTGCGGCGGGAATGTCAGTTTCAGGGAACGCAGTCGCGCAGTAGGCCTTGCGTGCAGCGCATGCGAATGTGATCACTGATGCGCGACCAAATGTTGACCTCGCGTGATTGGATTTGCACCACGCGAGGTTCGCTAGCACCAGCCAGGCCGCGCTTAACTGGATCGTTTTTTCCGCCAGGTAAAAATTCCGCCAAGTTTAAATGTTCCATGGCGGGTGCCGTGTATCCGCCAAATCCACCGCCACCGTTGGTGCTCATGTCCATGCCTGCACGAGCTTGCGCGTAAGCGCTGTGAGAAGTCGTGCCGCTTAAAATATCTGCCACTTTGCTCGGTCCTACTGCGCCACCACCACCGCCAGTTGATCCCCCGCCCAAAGTGGCCGTCGTCGGCGAGGAATTCGCTCCTGGCATAGCGGTACCACCCACGGGAATCTGAGCCACTTGTAGCGGCGGCGTAGTTGCATCCGGAACCGCCGGCAGCACCGGAGGAGCACCCGAAACGCCGTTGTTCACACTGTCCGTGTTGAAAGATCCTGAACCGGTAGGATTCGATGCAAAACTGCCGTTGGCTGGATGATTCGCCCAGGGACTGGTCTGAACCGTTGCCACCGGAAGCTGACCGCAAATTGTTCCGCCACCACCTGAGCCTGTACAAGCCGGCATGGCGTCCGGTTGATTTGGGATCTGCGGCGGCGGTGGCGGCGTCATCGCTTGGCGCATCGCCATCATCAAGCCTGGCATCGCGGCACCCAAGGCGGAATTGAGCATCGAGCCCATGCCACTACCTGTTCCACCACCCGTGGGATTTTGGGTGAGAGTGGCGGTGACTGTGGCCGGATTGCTTGAATCGACGGCAGGCTGAACTTTATTAGCTACTTGGTCAGATGCCGTCAAAAAAACTCTTGCGCGATCTGCCTGTTTACTCCCATCAAACGCGTTGCAAAGCGTGTTCTTGTCTTTTCCATCAGATGTGGGCGTGACATTTTTAGCAATGCATTTACAGATGGCATTCATTGCGTAGCACTTCCCGCTCAATTGTGCGGCCTTGTTCGCAACCGAACTTGTGCTTGAGACGTAAAGTGAAGAGTCCTTACTTGCATTCGGTGGCGCAGCAGGGGCATTGGTTATGTCAGATGGCATGGAACAAGGTGTGCCCAAATTGTTATTCCATCGATCTATTTGATCTTTAGCGCCATTATATATGCCGTCTGCATCCAGTCCTTGGCTGGAAAATGACGAAGGTGTTCCGTTCTGCACTGTTGATTGAGCCGCAGTACACGTAGCATCTTTTAATCTAGAATCAGCCTGCGCGTTGCAAGCTTCAGCAGAGATTTGATCTTGGCTGCATTCGTCCGCATGCACGTAAAATGACCACAGCACGATCAGTACCAATAAAGAGAGGAAGGGGACCAATTTACGCATATCTTTATTGTACACTCAGCTCGAGAGAAATCTGAAACCTGACGTTGATCCTGTCTCAATTTAAGACACGCATTTGACTTTTCCACCGTCGCTGCATAGTCCCAATGCCTTGCCGGAGCAACAAGGCGCACGCCATACTGGGCTCCCCATGAAGACGCTCAGCCTAGCCATCAGCGATTTTGCAGTTCCCTCTCCGCGCAGCGGTTCGATTGAAGCTTATTCGGGCTATGGGTCTTTGCCCAATCTGGGTGTAGAAATTCACCAGGAAATTCAGACTCGCCGGCAAAAAGAGCATCCTGGCTATCAGGCGGAAAAATGGGTCACGCACACCTTCACTCAGGAGAAATTTAAAATTCAGGTGAACGGCCGTTGCGACGGGTTCAGTTATGGTCCTCCGGCATGGATTGAGGAGATTAAGTCCGCACACAATGCGCAGGAACTTCTAAAGGCGCTCGCCGCAAATCCCGACCACCCCTATCGGCTGCAGCTACGCACCTATGGTTACATTCACTATCGTTTGCATCGCGAGGAGCCGCAGCTAAATTTATTGATCGTATCCGCGCGCGATCGCAGTGAAATTGATTTTCCGCTGGAGTTGGATGTCGCCGGTTACGAGTCCTGGCTTAAGCGCCGGCTCAGCGAACTGGCGGATGAAGGCAAAATGTTTGAGGCGTTGAAGAAACGCCGGCGCAAACTCGCTCAAGAATTCACCTTCCCATTTAGCGAGCCTCGCCAGGGACAAATCGAGCTGATGCGGACCGTGGAGGAAAATCTTAATAAAAATACACGCCAACTTCTGCAGGCGCCCACCGGCTTAGGTAAAACCGCGGGAATTTTATTTCCGGCATTGAAGGAGGCGCTCGGCCGCGGACAAAAGGTCATTTACCTAACACCAAAAAACTCTCAGCATGCGGTCGCGGAAGACGCGGTGAAACGTTTGCAAGAGTCCGGATCCAAAATCCGCTCTGCCACCATTCAGGCCAAAGCCAAGATTTGCCTAAAGGATCAAGTGCTGTGCAATCCCGAATATTGCGAGTACGCCCGCGACCACTACAGCAAAGTTGCGGAAAAGCAGCTAGTGGAAAAGGTCGCGGTAAAGAAAAATCAAAGCACTTTGGCTTTGCAAAAAATCGCGCGCCAGCACCAAGTCTGTCCCTTCGAATTGCAAATGCAAAGCCTGCATCGCGCCGACGTGGTGATCGCGGATTACAACTACGTATTCTCGCCCCGCAATTCCCTTGGGCGCCTAACCTACAATGGTTTTGAGAAAAAATCTGCGCCCAACTTGGTGGTCGACGAAGCCCACAATCTGCCCGCCCGTGCAGCGGAATATTTTTCGGCCTCCCTCTCCTCTGCAAAACTGCGCGAGATTCAAAAGGGATTGCAGCATTTGCCCCCTGAACTTTACAGCCAAGCCCAAGACCTGGTGCACGACGCCCTGGATTTCATCGACAGCGCCAATCCTTCTCCACGCCCGGCTTTGGTGGAAGTTGAAGCGGAACGATTTCTCAAACTCAGCGCCCGCGCCGGCGAACTATTCGCTCGCTATATGGAATCCGGAGGCGAGGCCGCCAGGGAGAATGACGGTGTCGTCGATCTGCAAAATCTCTTTTCCGATTTCGCGCAGGCTCTCGAAAATCGCAACGAGGATTTCTTCTGCACTCATACGCCCGGCCCGCGCGGCGGGAATTTACGCATCACCTGCTGCGACGCCAGCCCCTGGCTCAAGGAGTCTTACACCGCTTTCGCCAATGTGGTGACTTTTTCCGCAACCCTCAAACCATTTGAGTACTACACGCGCCTGCTCGGGTTCGCCGATGGTCCCCATCTGACCGCCGAATTTTCCTCGCCCTTTCCACGTGAGCACCGCAAGGTCCTCTTAATTCCACAGGTCTCCACCAAATACAGCGACCGTGAAGCCAACTATAGTAAGATTGCCGACGGCATTCAGCGTATCGTGCAAATTCGGCCCGGCAATTATTTCGTGTTTTTCCCCAGCTTCGAGTTTTTGGGGCGGGTGTCCAGTCTACTGAGCCTTCCGCAATTTAAAATTCTCGCGCAGACTCGCGAAATGAAGCGGCCGGAAATCGCAGACTACATCGAGATCCTCAAGCAAAGAGCTCAGCCTACGCTGATCCTGGCCGTCCAAGGCGGAGTCTTCGCAGAAGGCGTCGATTATCCCGGCGAGATGCTGATCGGTGCCATTATCGTCGGCCCGGCTCTTCCCACTTTTGATTTCGAACGGGAATGTCTGCGTGCTCACTACGAAAAGAAACACGGCGAAGAGCACGGCTTCGATTACGCCTACACCTATCCCGCTATGGCCAAGGTGGTGCAAAGCGCCGGACGCGTGATCCGCTCCCACCACGATCGCGGCTTGATCGTGCTGATGGATCGCCGTTTTCTCCAATCCAACTACGTCAAGTCCATGCCCGCCGATTGGGTCGGCGACGAGCCACTGCAGCACGTGTCCTCCAGCTTACTGAAGGACATTCAAAAATTTTGGGATGACAATGCGTCTTCGTGAACAGCGTTTTTTATTTCTAGATTGCCAAACCACTGGCATCCGGCCGCCGTTGGCTCAGATGATCGAATTGGCGTGGAGTGTGGCCAGCGCGGACGAGGAAGTCGAAGTCGAGAGTCATCTAATTGCCATTCCGGAGAATACTAAATTTCCTGGCATCGTCACTGAGGTCACGGGCATTGATCGCGATCAGTTAAAAGACGCCAAGACTTTTACGGACGTGACTCAAATCTTTTTATCGGACATTCAAAACGAACCGGCGCTGATTCACTATGCTCAATTTGAAAAACCTTTTTTAGCAGATCTTTATCTGCGCACCCAAAAGCAGGATCAAATTCCTTTTTCCATTCTGTGCACTCAGCAAATGTTAAAACGCGTGTTTCCCAATATGCCTTCACAAAATATTCGCGCCGCTGCGGGCTTTTTTGGACTCACCGCAGGTGAATTCAAACGCGCCGGTCATCATGTGGCGGCCACCCACCAAATTTGGCGAGGCCTTTTGCCCGAGCTAGAAAAACTGGGGATCCACACCCTCACGGAGCTCCAAGCTTTTCTCAAACAAACGGCAGCTAAGAAACCAAAGCGCTACGAATACCGCTTGGATCGCATCAAACGCCTTGAACTCCCCGATCAACCCGGGATTTACCGTATGATCGCCAAGTCCGGTGAGGTGCTCTACGTCGGCAAGGCCACCTCACTCAAATCACGGGTGAATAGCTACTTTCGCGGCCAAAAGAATCGGGATCAACGCAAGTTGGAAATGCTCGCCCAAGTTTGGGATTTACAAGTCGAAGCTTGCGTCACGCCCCTGGAGGCCGCCCTGCTCGAAAGCGACGAAATCAAAAAATTCAATCCCCGTTACAATGTGGTGCTTAAGCGCGGCCGCCGTCATTTGCTCTTTTACAATCGCGACTTCAGCGCCTCGGCTATAGTCCAGTCGCCGGAATTTTCCTATGGCCCGCTTCGTAATTCCAATTGGATCGAGCACTTGCGTTTACTTTTTCAATCCCTGCATCAAGCGGAATTTGAGCAAATCTTCTTCACTCCGATCCTGCCCGAGATCCTCAAGCAGGGCTGGGAAATGTTTCAAACTGCACATCATCTGCCCGAGATTTCTTCTATCCGCCAGCTGCTCGCCAAAGGACTTTGGCTGCACAGAAACTATGAAGAGCCATCCGCAAACGAAGACGAAGCGGAGGAAGTCGAGGAGGAGGAAGAAGAACGCGATCCAACTCCCGAGGAAATCGCAGGCAAGTTCGAACGGCTACTTCGTCGTGCAGGCAGGGAATATGAACGCAGCAAAAAACTCACTCAGCTGCTCAATGCGCGAATCCGATTCCACGCGAAAAACGGCCCGCGTGAACTCCACTTTCACAACGGGAAACAAGGGCGCAACCAGCTCGCGTCACGCGCCGCGCGACCCTGGATTGGTCTGGGACTTGAGGAGTTTGACCGCATGTCCATTTTACTTTCCGAGCTCACTAAATATGAACATGAAATCGAGCTCAACTGTGACCCCAAACCGGGACAAATTTCCACGCCACCGGCGCCCTAGTTCCAATATCCGATCTCAGGAGTGGAATCGATTCTGCATTTACCCAAAATTATGGGATCCGCATATTTTGATGCCCACTCTCTGTGGCAACGAGATAAAAAGCCGCTCTACAAATCGCTGAGCGAAAATCTGCGCACCGACGTATGTGTGGTGGGAGCCGGAATCGCGGGTTTGAGCATCGCGTATGAACTTTTGGCACAAGGACTCAAGGTCACAGTTCTCGATCGCGAACGCCTGGGCCTGGGCGAAACAGGCCTTACCACCGCCCATCTCTCCAATGCTCTCGACGACGGCTACCGCAATCTGCAAAAGCTGCACGGCTTTGAGGGCGCACGGCTCGCCGCCCAAAGTCATACTGAGGCCATTGCTTTCATCGAGCGCATGCAGGCCACAGAAAACATCGACTGCGAATTCGAGCGAGTAAACGGTTATCTCTTTCTCGGACCCAATCACACCGTCAGTGTTCTTCAGGAGGAACGTAAAGCCGCGCAACAATCGGGTCTAAGTGACGTGCGCCTGGTCGATCGCGCCAAAAGTGCACTTTTTGACACAGGCCCCTGCTTAGTCTTTCCCCGACAGGCACAGTTTCATCCACTGCGCTATCTCGACGGCTTAGCTGAAGCGGTCGAGCGCAATGGCGGACAAATCTACACCCATGCCGAAGTCAGTGAAATTTTCGGCGGCACTTATTCCTACGTCAAAACCAGTCAAGGTTTTAAAGTGGAGGCGGAAAATATCGTCGTCGCCACTAATGCCGCGATCAACAATCTATTTGCCATCCATACTAAAAATCCAGCCTACCGCAGTTACGTCGTGGGCGTAACGATCCCCTCCCAACAAGTCGATCACTCGCTGTTTTGGGACACTTCCACGCCCTATCACTATCTGCGCATGGTGAAGGATCCCACCACCGGAGAAGACATTCTTTTGGTCGGTGGTGAAGATCATCGCACCGGACAGGACGTGGACCCCGAAGAGCACTTTCGCAAACTCGAGCGCTGGATCAATCACCGCATGGGGATCGAGTCAAGAGTGGTCACCCGTTGGTCAGGACAGATTTTAGAGCCGGTCGACGGCCTGGCCTACATCGGACGCAATCCGGGTGAACAAAATGTATTTATCGTAACCGGTGACTCCGGACACGGTCTCACCCATGGCTCGATTGCCGGGCCCTTGATTCGTGACTTAATTCTGAAGCGCGAGAATCCCTATCAGCATCTCTACGATCCCTCCCGCTTTCACTACCGCAGTCTGGGCTCCTATGTGAAGGCGGCGGCGCAATCCACCTTTCCTTATTCGGATTGGTTGCTCGAGGGGGATGTGCCATCGGTTGCCCAAATTCCCAATGGCGAAGGCGCCGTGATTCGTGAGGGCCTCAGCAAAGTTGCGGTTTATAAGGACGAAGTCGGCCGTCTGCATGCCTGCTCCGCAGTGTGCACTCATCTCGGTGGCATTGTGCGCTGGAACGGCGCCGAGAAAACTTGGGATTGTCCGTGTCACGGCTCGCGCTTCGACCGTTTTGGCGAAGTGGTCAATGGTCCGGCCAATCACCCCTTAGTGGAAGTCCACGACTCACTCGAGCGCCAAGGCGAGGGCTTAAGTCTCAACAGCTAGCTCCGACCGATTACCGAATGAAAGACCAAACCATGTTCGCGCTTGTCGGTCTCGGTTTTTTCGCGGCTGAATCCGACCAGAAATAAAATTGAGACACCAAAAAAATAATGCAACCATTCTTGGCCAGTGGTGAGAAATTCGCGGTAGTTCAAAAGCCACGGCCCCAGAATCAAACTCACTCCCAGTATCACGTCCAGGGCCATATGCGCGCCGAGCGGAATCATCCGCACCGCGCCCACTTCGTAGTTGGTCAAAAAGCTGTAGAGGATCAGCAGAAACCCGCCGGCCATGAAAAGGTTTCGTGCCTCGCTCAAATCCGCAAAACCGAATAGCAACGGACTCAAGAGCAAAAAGGCCCCGCCGAAATAATCCATAATGTTGTGCGTGCGCAGAGAGATCACAGTTCACCTCCGAGGCCTTATGAGAATGCACTTTTCAAACCGGACCCTGAGGAAAACAGCTGACGCCGCAAACCGATTCGTGCCACCATAAAACCATGATCAACAACATCGAACTCATCATTCCCGGCCGCGAAGTTTCACTAGGTGACGGATTCAGCGTGCGCCGAGTTCTACCTTTTGCCCAACGCCGCATGGTGGGACCGTTTATTTTCTGGGATCATATGGGCCCCCATTTGTTCAGCAAGGGCTTCGGTCTTGAGGTGAGTCCGCATCCCCACATCGGACTCTCCACACTCACTTATTTGCTCGAAGGCCGCGTGCTTCATCGCGATAGCCTCGGCAACGAGGCCATCATTCGCCCAGGTGAAGTGAACTGGATGACTGCCGGAAATGGTATTGCCCATTCCGAACGCAGCGTGGCTGCCGATCTGGAGCAGGAACATCGTCTGCATGGACTTCAACTTTGGGTGGCGCTCCCCACGGATCAAGAGGATCGCGAGCCCTCCTTCATGAATGTACCGGATGCCAAACTCCCGGAAATGGAACTGGGCTCGATGAAATGTCGCCTAATCGCCGGCTCAGTCAAAGGCAAAAACTCTCCGGTGCCGGTTTACTCGCCGCTGTTTTTAATCGATGTGAAGGCCGAATCGGGACGTGAATTTCTATTTGACCCGGATGGCGCAGAAATCGGTGTCTACGTCACCTCTGGAGAAATTTTCTTAGGCCAGCAGAAACTCGTGCCGGGACAAATGGCGGTGTTCAGTGCCGGTCAATCCGTGGCCTTTACTGCAAAAGCCGAAGCCCGCGCCTTTGTGTTCGGTGGTGAACATCTCTCCACGCCTCGGCACATTTGGTGGAATTTCGTTTCCTCGAGCAAAGAGAAAATTGAAGAAGCCAAGCAGCGCTGGGAAAATGATGAATTCCCCGATGTGATCAACGAAAGCCGCTTTTCGCGAGTGCCGCTACCGAAGGCTTAATAAGTCCAAATCGCGGCCAAGCCTTCCCCACCCGGAACATACATGGGAACAAGAGTTAGCTTTTCACCCAGCGCTTTTTTGCGTTCACCTTGGTGGGCGTAATAAATTCCGTAAGCACAGCTTAAGCCGACCGTCGCACCCGCCACTACATCATGAACGCGATGTTGGTCGTCGTTGATGCGGCTATAGGCCACAAAAGTCGCCATTGCCATCGACGGAACTCCCCACCACCAGCCATGTTCCGCCGCCACCACTCCCGCAAACGCAAAAGCGGTAGTGGCATGACCCGAGGGAAAACTATTGCGAACCGAAGCATCATAGGGCCTGGGTTCGGCAATGGCGTACTTCATAACTGTAGTTACCGCGGCCGCGTAAGCCGACGCCTCAAACATCAACCAGGCCCGGTAGTAAGCCAAATCCGAACCCCACCACTTGGAGGCCAGGGCTCCCAGCACATAAACCCCGTTCGGCAGCAATTGACCCAAGGCATCGCCGTATTGGCTAGTGCTGCCTAGCGGCTTTTCTTCCACAGTTCGTTGTTCCCAGGGGCCAAACACCGATTGGTGCAAAGCCAAAGTGGTGACAGTTAGTCCTGATCCATAAATTAAGATCCACTTGGCATCGGTGGTGAAGGGAGATTCAAGGTCGGTGCGCCAATCAAAGTTCCATTCCCACTCCGCATGGGCGGAGGAGCTCATTAAAATTCCTAGCGCGCAAAGCAAAACTGTTATTTTCCCGCTCAACTTTCCGCCTTTTTGCTATACACTGATGCAATTCAACATTGGAAATTCAAGTGCGATTGATTAGTGCTCTTCTATTATGTGTTTTTGCACTGCGTGTTCAAGCAGAAACCGCCACTACACCCACCTACGATAAAGAGAGAATTCCGTTTTGGTCGATGGTGACGGAAATTCCACACACTACCGTGGCAACTGTGGAAAACGCTTTCACCATGGATACACTTCCCGGTTGGGCCACCATTCTCGGTACTACCGCGGTTTTATACCACTACGACCCCGATCTCTATCAGGGCATTCAAAACGACGGCCGCCGTTGGAATATCGGCAGCGATGACGACAGCAAAACCCTGATCAAATGCTGCGGGATTGATATTTTTCGCGCCCCCAGCGACACCGGCGCAACACTTTACTTTTTGGGCGACGGTTGGGTGCATGCCGGCGCCGGGATCATATTCTTAGCCGATGGCTATTTCACCGAGAACGTTCGCCCATGGAATACGGGTATCGAGATTCTGCACGGCTTGGGCGTCGCCACGATTTTCGATCAGACCTTAAAGCGCGCCTTCGGCCGCCAATCTCCCGGTGTGGCCACGGCAGATAGGGGCGAATTCCGGCCGTTCCCGAGCATTCCCAGTTATCAGCGCAACACGTCCTCTTACGATGCCATGCCCAGCGGCCATATCATGACTGCGACCTTGGCCTTCACGGTCGTCGACAGCAATTACCCAGAATACCTGCCGTATCTCTACCCTCTTGAAGGGGTATGGCTAGCGGCACTCGGCTTCGAAATGGTCAACAACGGTGTACACTGGGCATCTGATTATCCCCTCGGCATTGGAATCGGATATTTCGTCGGCAAAATGTCCCTGCATATGAACGAGCGGCCCAAGAAAGATGCCGATGGAAATGTGACTCCTAAGAAAAATGAATGGGTATTCTTCCCGAGTCCGGGCCCAGATGGGCCGATGATGAATGCGATGTTGAATTTCTAGTCCGCCGCTCGGATTCTTCTACCTTCACCAACTATTAATCGAGAGTCCAGTGGGTGGCATGACTTGCTTGCTCATGTCCGAGTCGAAGCCCCTCGTCTGTGGGTTCATGCACAAACGAAGGGAGGTATCCTATGGATCACAAAAACAGATGTGATTCCTATCGGCAAGATTGGACCCTTTTTAAAGACCTCTGGAAATTGCGCCTTTGGGCTTAAGCGTGTGCGAGGGGCTTCGGCCCCTTCGGGGTTTAAATGCCGTGTATTCTCGCAATGAAACGGGGTTCAATTTCTCAATAGGGGTGCAGGTAATCGCATGTTCCAAAGCCGGAGTTTAAATGTAAAGAAAGAGCCGATCCCCAGGACGTGTCCTGGGTTCCGCCTGCAGCCTTATTTATCAAAGTCTTGATTTGGTCCGCGTGTGCCCGCCCTTCGCAGGAGTTCCGATATTCCAATGGTTTTCATATATGGACAATTTTTTACAGGACTTCAATGCACCAAAGAACTTCTCATTCGACTAGAAATAGTAAGAACCGCTCACCATCACCTTATTATAAAGCACATTCGACCCACTAATCACAGTGTCACCGCTGACTCGCGACGAGGAATAATCCACGCCGAGCAAACCGCTTAGGGCCAGCGTGCGAGTGAATTTGTGCATATATCCGAAACCCGCACCGATAGTCGTGAAGTGGCCGCCTTGAATGCTGTTGAAATATCCGTAGCCGACGGTGGGCTCGACGTACATTTGATCGCCTTCATTCAAAATCATAAAGCGACTGACGATCTCACCCATGTAGGCTTGCGCTTGATTGGTGAAACTCATAGGCAACAGTGCACGAAAACCAAGTGCGAATCCATTGGGCCATTCATGAAGTGCACCGATCGCCGCATCAGCCGATCCGTCGTTAATCGAACTGTATTGAAATCCAAACTCAGCGAAATTGACCTGATCCGTAACCGATTCAGTCCTTTGGGGTGCGGGCATGACGAGAGCGCCGTCGTTGGTCGCTGCGAATGCCGAAAACGATGTAAAACTCATGATGAACAGCAGTAGAGATTTCATAGGATCCTCCGTTAATCCAATGGTGTATCCAAACCAGGACTTTGGTCAACTGTCGCGATTGATGGCTCGAGGTGCGGAGATTTTTCGTGCGTAAAAAATGAGCACTAACAAAGTCACCACGTATGGAAGTATCTGCACGAATTGGTTGGGGACGGTCCATTCGCCGATTTGTTTGCCCTGCAACTGAATCTGAACCGCATCCGTCACAGCGAAAAACATGCAGGCCAAGAACGTAGACCAAGGCTTCCAGCCGCCGAAAATCAAGGCCGCTAAGGCGATGTATCCCCTCCCTGCGGACATATCCCGCACATAGCCACTGCCTTGACAGAGGCTGAGGTAAATTCCTCCAATGCCTGTGGTCAATCCGCCTTCAATCACCGCCCGCAAGCGCACCAGGCGGAAATTCACTCCCTGAGTCATTAAAGCCTCGGGATTTTCTCCGGCCGCCGTGATCTGCAGGCCATGGCGAGTACGAGAAAATAACCAGCGGAGCTTCACCCCAGTCACCACGGCGAGCGCAAAAAACACCCAGCTCTGATGAAACGTCAACTGCGATGAAAGCGCTGGAGTTGCGCCCGTCATATTGAACAAGGCTTTATTCAAAACCGGAATCAAACCCATGGCCAAAAGATTAAAAGCGGTGCCAATGACAATTTGATCTCCGCGTCCCCAGATGCAAACAGCCGCAAATGCCGCTGAGACCGTTGCCGAGGCCAGTAATCCTGCGCTCACACCCAAAAATAGATTTCCGCTCAAGGCTGTGACTGCGCCGCCAGCAAAGGCGCTAAAAAGCAAGTTCGACTCCAACGCAATGTTGGCAATCCCACTGCGCTCGCTGAGCATTCCGCCATAGGCCGCAAACAAAATCGGCACAGACAAGCGCACACTGCTGAGCACAATGTCCCAGATCATGGCCGCACTCTCCAGCGTTGGAACAAACGTGCCAATCCCACGTGACTCGCCACCGCGGCCACCACCAAAGCCTGAATGACCACCGCCAAATCCCGTGACACATATTGCGTGTCCAAATCCAAATCCAGCGCGCCTTTGGTCAAAAAGCCAAAAAGCAGTGCGGACAAAATAATTCCCAGCGGTGAATTGCGCCCGAGTAAAGCCACGGCCACGCCCATAAAACCTGCGCCCGCGGTGAAACCCTCTCGGGCTTTGAGCATAAAGCCCAACACCGGCGAAAGCGCGGCGCATGCGGCAAATCCGCCGGAGATAAACATAGCCAATATAATTTGGCGGTCCATATTGAGGCCCGCGCGCCGCCCGACTTCTGCCGCACTACCCGCCATGCGCTGATGAAATCCGAGGCGCGTGCGCTGCATGACAAAACCGTAAAGCAATATTAAGACAACGGCAAAAACCACACTCCAATTGGCCGGACTTGAGCCCCCGATCCACGCCGGTAACGCCGGAATTTCAAAACCCGGCCCAACCGGGGCCGTCTCCGGCACCTGGGAATTTGGATTTTTCAAAACTGAGAGAATAAAAAATCCGCTGATCCCGAAGGCCACAAAGTTGAGCAGAATCGTGGTCAAGACTTCGTGACAGCCGCGCTTGGCCTTGATCACGCCAGCCAAGGCTCCCCACAATCCGCCCACTAAAAATGTCAAAACTAAAGCCACCGGCCAAGCCACCACGGGCGGCAGACTTGAAAATAAAATTCCGCAGGCCGCAAGCGTGACGCCACCGAGAGACATTTGCCCTTCCGCGCCGATATTGAAAAGGCCGGCCCGAAACGCCCAAGCCACGGACAGACCGGTGAACATCAGCGGCGTGGCGTAAAAAAGCGAATATCCAAAATCCGTTGGCGTGCCCATGGATCCGCGCAGCAAAACCACCAGCACATGGAAGGGATTTTCACCCAGAACCGAGGCTAAAACCAGAGCCGCACCTAAACCAAAGAGTAAAGCCAAAGCGGGAAGCAAAAGTTTTTCCCAATCAAGGCGCATTTTCCGCTCCCGTCATGGCGCCGGCCGTCTCGCTTAGCGGTGGCAATCAGCAAAAACTGATATTCGCCCGC
>Ga0206795_1041_pt1 | contig 28022 bp, 31 predicted proteins | sample Alteio_BWOrgCont_71_FD_152872 | JGI IMG/M metagenome (GOLD analysis project Ga0206795, IMG submission 152872) | Enriched cells from forest soil in Barre Woods Harvard Forest LTER site, Petersham, Massachusetts, United States -... | ecosystem: Environmental > Terrestrial > Soil > Temperate forest >... | reverse complement strand
CTTCGTCGCCGAACGGAAGTTTTCCACCGATCCCGTAAGTGATGTCTTTGCCAAAGTCCAGGGTCCAGGTACTGCCGTCAGCGGTTTTCGTGTTAAAGGTTCCTGCAACTGCGCTTATTTTCTCGTGGACTTGAGCGATTAACCTCGGAGCGGCACCTGTATACTTCCATTCCGTGGGAGGGGATGCGGGAGTAGTTACTGGGGGTCCCAATTCCTTGTCTCCTTTCAGAAGGCCTCTTGAATGGGTCCGGTAAGGAACCGGAAGAGCGGCCTACCAGAGTCCACCGCTCAACTTATCACAGTCAAGGTTGAGACACGGGGAAATGCGGCGCGCCATCAGCGACCGGACAGGGCACCACTCCATTAAGTCCCTTGCGTCGACTCCCTGCTGCGTTAACGTAGCGGGATGTCTCGTACTTAGCACACTGCCGTCACAAGTGCCGGGCTGAATCTGAGCCACGACGATGAGGCGATCCTTGAGTACTGCAATTGGTCCGGGACTTTCGGCGTTCGACGCCAACGCGACGTTTTCCAACGGATACTCCTTAAAAGTCCGCATCTCATCCGCATCAGGGAAACCCCGTTCTCGAGGCGCCGATCGGATTACGCACCACTCGGAAAACAGGTCCCTCAAGCGCCGGCCTGCTGGATTAGGACCAAGACGCCCTTTCTTCGGAAGTGATCCGTCTCGTTCCGCAGGTTCAAATAGTACGTCATTTGAATGAAAGTGCGTGCTGAACGGCAGCGCCCAAATAAGCCGAGAGAGGGACCGACGAACAAGGTGGATCGACAGTAGTTCATACGAACTCCTCAAAAGCTACTTGCCGCCGCCGGGCTCTTGCTTTTGATTCAGTGAGATGACGGGGGGATTGTCATGTCCAGTTTTTCTGACAGGCTCGGTTCAGGACAAACAGAGCAGACCAATCACAAACGAGGCGCAACTTGCGATTCCCGAAACAGACTACGCTTTGTACGTTCTGAGAAACGGTGTGTGGACTGCACATCCGTCAATTCTAAAAAAGGATAGACGAACGCTAACGATCGAGCCCGGGACCGATCCGCATTATGACGGCGGTCGATTGACACTTGGCAAGGAAACGGATTTCCACTCATTTACTTGGTATCCCGTCATACCCAAAGGGCACTAGCTGCATTAGCAGTAGTCGCCTATGTGACGACGTTAGTTTTTGCGTAGCCTAGCCTCAGTGTGCAGATAGACATTAACTTGTTTTTCCGCCATATACCTTTCCTCACCCAAACTCGAAGGCGCATGATAGACGCAGGTTGACCGCCCAGCCATAAAGTTTTACCAAGGACTGCTTGGAATTACGCCAAGAGATGAACCGCCGCAGAAAGGAGGCAAAAGCCAGACGCGCTGACACACGGTGGAACCCCGGATACAGTCCACACGTCGGAAGTGAACAACGCGCATCGAGAATCAACTCGACCGGCTCATGAAATGAACCTGTAATGTGGCGCAATGAACCGGCAAGGTGGCGCTACGATACGGCAAATTTCACTTAGAAAAATCTCACGCAACGACAACGAAATGCTATAGGCAAGAGGGAGGATATGTTGAAACCTGACCTGCAAAAGAAATTAGAAGCGTTGAAACAGACGGTTGCGATGCTCACTGAAACCCAAGCGATTCGCGCCAAGAATGGTCAGCCGGAAGCCGACGATCTCAGTCAGGGGATGTCACTGCTGCGCGTTCAGCTTCACACTTTGGAAAAGGCGGTTTACGGTAGTTCCATCGCAGCGATGAAAGCACGCACCGAGAATCTTGAACGCGCTCTCAATGGGCAGCGGGCACAGCAATGACCCGCCCTGCTCCTGCTTGATGCGCAGCCCAGACCGCTGCAGCATTGACAGACCGAGACTAAGTTTTCGATGCATCAATGCCGCCGCGTGATCGCGGGCGTCCGTGATCGCCGGTGCCTCGATAAGGGCGGGTCTGCGCCCACGTTGCGCCGAATTCAAGCCTGAGTTTTTATAGTCGATTAACTCCGCATCGCAATGCCGGTCCTTCACCCTCCCGTGGTCCGCAGCACCCGTCCTCAGTCCCGTCCACGTCCCGCGTCGATGTTGTCCGGATCCCCCTTTGCCGATGGCAGGATAATTTCCGGATTGCCGAACACACCCCGACGTCAGCTGAGAAGGTACAATTTCTCATCTGACTCTTTAAAAGAGCATATGGTGTTCGGTGCAAGCAATGACAAGCCCGCCCTCCGCTGCGGCAGGTCTTTATGGAAGCTCGGAGGCCTGACTCCTGGACGACTGGGTCGAGCCGTTTTCGAGGAAATCGACGCAAATAACGTCTTTGGACGGGCAGCCGAGCTCGCCTTTTATTTCTTATTCGCCCTTTTCCCGCTGATATTCTTGATGATGACCTTGTTCGGGCTGTTCGCCTCACACAGTGTCGAACTTCAAAACGAATTCCTTTCTTATTTCGCAGATTTTCTTCCACCAACTGCGTTCCAACTTTTGAGAGGAGTAACCACCGAGATAGCGGCACACGCTAGTCAAGGAAAACTGACTTTTGGGGTAGTTTCAGCTCTATGGTGTATCTCCAGTTGCATAAGTTCAATGATTTGCTTCCTGAATGCGGCGTTTCATGTCCGCGAGACTCGTCCCTGGTTCAAAGCTCGCGCAATAGCACTCGTATTGAGTCTAGTAGCCTCAATTCTGCTTCTTGCGGCCTTGTTTATGGTGCTTGCAGGTAGCCACTTTGTGGGTTGGTTAGGGACAGGACTTCGATTGAATCCGTTAGTCGTCCTCGTCTGGAAGGTTATTCACTGGCCGACTGCTATCTTCTTCGTTGCCCTATCGTGTTCGTTGATTTATCGCTATGGTCCCGACTTGAAAGAGCGCCGTCGCTGGCATTGGTTTACGCCTGGAGCGGCATTTGGTGGGTTTATATGGCTGGCGGCTTCGTTTGGATTCCGTATCTACCTGCATTTTTTTAATAATTACAGCATCTCGTACGGGTCATTGGGCGCATTGATGATTCTTTTGGTCTGGCTCTATGCGACCGGGCTATCGTTGCTTATCGGAGCAGTGATCAACGCGGAAATCGAGCGCTCGTCGAGAAACGATCAAGGCCCTTAGATCGCGTCGCGGACGTATTACCGGCAATCCGGATTTAATCCCGAAATGCCTGTGAGTCACGTTTTCAGTAAGTTCATCGCACGAAGAATGAAGTTACCTGAAACCCCGTTCTCATGCACTACAAGACGAGCAACGCTTACGACAACGACACATTCAGATATTTACAGAGACCTAGAGCGTGGCTGTTGCGGGCTTTATCTCTCCTGGAGCGATGGAGCCGCGCTTCCAGCGATCATCCGCGCGCAGAATATATTGCCTTACAACATAACCCCAGGGAATGAGGGGAATAAAAATGACGACTACGAGAACTGCCTGGATGTCACTGGCCGCGGAAGGGGTCACCTGGTGAGCGAGCCACAGCGGCAGCGCGAATGCAAGAAGGTAGATCGCTTTCCAGATAAGCTCGAACAACAACAGCGGGATCATCTGCACCGGATAGCGAAGTCCGAGAACCGCAGTCAGGCCGAGACCCGCGAATAAGGAGAGTTGAATGCCATGAGCAACGGCTTGCTCCGGGCTGTGGTGAATGACGGTCGGCCAGATGACGAGACCAAGGCCTACAGCGAGGATCAGATAGCAAAGCCGCAAAGTGTAAAGGCGAAGGAGTGAAACTTCATGCATGGGGCACCTCGATATGTTTAGAGCCTGCAGCGCATTAGGGGCCAGGGAACATGGGACTGGGATCGACGTCGAGAGCTGAGTTTCGTAGGAGACCGCTTTCGAGACTGCTACTCCTCACAGCAATGAGGTAGAGAGCGGTAATACTACGCTTCGTGGGCGTTACATAATACGAAGAACTCTCTTAGAGCAAAACGCACCATTGGCAACGAGAAGTCTTCTCTTTACTAATAGTCCTTTCAGATGGATGAATCAACCGCTTTCGGGAAAGGTGAAACCGAATCGCCTGAGTTTTCGTTCTCGGTAAGGTGGCCGGGCTGGAACCGGCGAAGGTCTCGAACCTATAACGCCGTTTTTCCGGGGTTTGATTAGCGAGCTTGCTTCTTGGCTGACGCCTGCTCTTTCAGATGCTTCAGCTCTTGTTCCAATTCGGTCTTAGTATCCGACGCGCCCCACTCGGATCAGCTTGGAGAAATCCGGAGAATCGCCGGCTGCGTGAGCCGCGGAGTTAATGTGTGCCTGTTCCTTCAACTGCGGGAAGGTAAGTTCACCGGTCACCAGCCGCCCGCGGTTGTACATCAGCTGATCCATCGTGCCATTCAGCACAAGTTGAATGCTCCAGCCCTGCGGGTTCCCGGTCACATCGGCAAGTTGTTTGTCGACCGTCGATGTGCAGTTCCGGGTCAGTTCGTTGTACCATTCCGGGTTATCCTTCAGATTGTTCATGTAATTGACGTAAATCATTAACATCGCGCGAGCGACCGCCGGCGTCACCTGGACGCGGTAGAGATAAACATCTTCGTCCGGATCCTTGCGGTAGTTCGTGCGCAGCCGAATCACGTCGCCCTCATCCGCCGCGACAACGATCAGCCCAAACTGCCGGTAGAATCCGCGAAACAGCGAGTAGAACTGACCCGGCCGGTAGCGCGCCTCAATCGAGAACGCTAGGTGCTGGTCTCCGAAATCAAAACTGACCATCGGGTGACTGGCAAACTTGATTCCCCAGTTATCCAGGAAGAAGTCAACACCGCGGAGTTGCGACAGGTCGTAGGTGCGGTCGCTCCAGCAGTCCGAGTAGTCCTTGTCCGTGCGGTATTTGCAATCGCGGACATTATGCACCGTCATCTGGTCCCCATGAATCTCCGCCCTCGCATTTCGCGAAAGATCCGCTTCCCACGGAGGATCGTTGGTTGGTTTCAGCGACATCCACCACACTAGCACCACCACGCAACAAGCTACACAAGCAGCCATACGCAGCCAGACTCCCTTCACGGCAAACAGAGCCCCCAACACAGCCACAGTGAAGAGCACCGCGGCGGGAATCCGCAACCAAACGTGTCGAACGTCGAAGCATAGTGCCACGAACGTCCACACCATGAAGATCGAGACGGCCAGCCATCCTAGAACTTCGGCGACGACTCGCACAATGATCGGCCATTTGGGTTTCAAGTTTTTATCCCTCATCGAACTCCAATCCACCACGTCGCCGTATATTGGTCAACCTACTCTGTCAAGATATAAGCTCACAGATTCATCGCCCGAGGAAGATAATGCTTCGAAGGGCGGAAAAGTCCGGATTTCGGTAAAGTGGCCGGGCTGGAACCGGCGAACGTCTCGAACCTATAACCCATTTTTCAGGAACTTTGACGCTGACTTCGGATCGCCGTTCGGCAGAAAGGTTTCGAGTTGGCTACTAGTACTACTGTGTTATAAGAAGTCTCGTCTGCGAGACTTCTTATAACACAGTAGTACTAGGGACCTGACGTGCAATTCAGTCAACAAGGGCGCTTTCGAGGATTAATAGTGCGATCATAAGACGCGCTCAATGAGCGCCAACAGATAGGGGAGAGACCTGTGCAATGGTTCCTTAATTTGCCCGACTGGCTCTACGGCATCCTCTCGATCCCGTTCGCGGTACTGATCGGCGTGGGCGGCCTGCTGGTCACTCGCAAATGGATATCGCGGCTGCACGTCACCGCCTCACACAACGAAATAGTCAGCTATTATCTGAGCACGGTCGCCATCTTCTACGGCATTATGCTGGGCTTGATTGCTGTCAGCGTCTGGGAGAGCCACGACGCCGCAGGGACAGCTATTGCAGCGGAAGTTGGCTCCCTGGCGACCCTGTATCGCGACGTGAGCGGTTATCCGGAACCTGAGCGCAGCACGTTCCAGGCAGACTTGCGGGAATACACGCGGTATGAAATCGATGTGGGCTGGGCAGAGCATCGCAAAGGGATCATCAGCGGAAGCGGAATTAAGCGCCTGTGGCTCTTCCAAAGCAAATTGCAAACATTCGAGCCCAGGACCAAGGGGCAGGAGATGCTTCATGTTGTCACCCTGCGTGCCTTCGACGACCTCGTCCGGCAACGCAGTCTAATGCTGGATACTGTCACATCGCACATGGCTCGGCCTCTGTGGGTTTTTGTCATCCTTGGTGCGGTGCTTAGCTTCGTCGTGAGCTGGTTCTTTCAACTGAAAAGCTTCGCCATGCATGTGTGGATGACGGTTTTCTTTGCCGCCCTGCTGGGTATGGAGATCGATCTTCTGGTCATTATGAGCCACCCCTACCGTGGCAGCCTCGGCCTCACTCCAGAAGGCTTCCAAATCGTATATGACATGCTCATGCGGTAGGTCACTCCCGTGAGCGGCATTCCGGACGTCCCGAAATGCCTGTGAAGTCCGGGTTTGCGGTAAGTTCACGCCAGATCAAATTGACCCACTACCGATGAGTTCATAGGCTTGACTTTCGGTGGGATACGGCTGGAGAATCACTTGGATTTCAAGAATGCCTTCGTCGAATTATCTCAGGCAGGTCACTTCTCCGATAAGAACAAACAGCTTGTTGCAGTTGGGCCTTTTCGCTGAATTGCTGTTACTGCTTTCACTTCCTAAGATCTGGTTCGCATTTGCTGTTTACTTCCAGCGCAACCGCAGTTCAAACCGCATGTTCTTCAAGACGTTTCCTTTTGATTACGTCCTGAACATGCTTGCTGACGAGGAGGCGGCGATCATGGGTACAGTCACCAAATGCATCCCACAGCGGTATTCGTGTGGGATGCTTCGTATTTCAATCGCAAGTTTTGTAGTTTTCCTCGCTGCGATGTTCCTGGCGCCTCAGACCGCACAGGGTGCAGCGGGGAAGCCAAACATTCTGGTTATTTTCGGCGATGACGTCGGGCAGACGGACATCAGCGCGTACAGCATGGGGCTGATGGGCTTCCACACGCCCAACATCGACCGCATCGCCAAGGAAGGGATGCTGTTTACCGACTACTATGCGGAGAACAGTTGCACCGCTGGTCGCGCGACCTTTATTACCGGTCAGAGCGCGTGGCGCACAGGACTGACCAAGGTGGGAGCGCCGGGCGCCTCAGCGGGTCTGCAGGCGCGGGACGTCACCATCGCGCAGGCGCTTAAGCCGCTTGGTTACGCCACGGGCCAGTTCGGTAAGAACCATCTTGGCGACAAGGATGAGTTCCTGCCGACCAACCATGGCTTCGATGAGTTCTTCGGGAACCTGTACCATCTCAACGCGGAAGAAGAACCCGAACGCCCTTACTGGTTCAGTAACAATCCCGATTTCCTGAAGAGTTACAACCCACGTGGCGTCATTCATTCTTACGCAGATGGCAAGATCGAAGACACCGGGCCGCTGACCGTAAAGCGAATGGAAACCGTCGATGACGAAACGACGAAAGCCTGCGAGGACTTCATTACCAAACAGGCCAAGGCAGGTATGCCCTTCTTTACCTGGATGAACTTCACGCGGATGCATGTCTTCACCCACGTTCGTCCCGAATATGAGGGAAGCAGGAATGGGCAAGGGCTTTTTCTACGCGGATGGCATGTGGGAGATGGATCAGAACGTTGGCAGGCTACTCGGCTTGCTTGACGACCTGAAGATTGCCGACAACACCATCGTGATCTTCACCACCGACAACGGCCCGAACATGTTCACCTGGCCCGATGCGGCGGTCTCTCCGTTCCGGAGCGAGAAGGACTCGAACTGGGAGGGCGCTTTCCGCGTTCCCGCCATGATCCGTTGGCCCGGGCACATCAAAGCTGGGGAAGTCTCGAATGAGTTATTTTCGGGGCTCGACTGGTTTCCAACGCTGCTCGCCGCGGCGGGCGATACCGACATCAAGGAACGCCTGCTCAAGGGCGCCAGCATCGGCGGCAAGACCTTCAAGGTGCATCTGGATGGTTACAACCAGTTGCCCTACCTCTCCGGGCAGCAACCGCATGGCAGCCGCCCTGACTATTACTACTTTGATGACGATGGCCAACTGGTGGCGATGCGGTTCGATGTCCTAGAACCGGGGGCAACCAGTGCGACCGCGTGGAAGATCGTGTTCTGCGAACAGCGACAACCGGGTCAGTTGGACATTTGGGCCAACCCATTCACCTGTCTGCGGTTGCCGAAGATGTTCAATTTGCGGATGGATCCATACGAGCACGCTCCGGTCTCAGGCGACGGATACGATGCATGGAGGGCAGACAACGTTTATGTGGTATTCGAGGGAACACGGAGGGCGGCATTATTCCTGCAAACCTTCATCGAATATCCGCCCAGCCAGTCGCCTGCGAGCTTCTTCGTCGATCAGATCGAAGACGCTGTGAAGAAGAGAATCGCGCAGATGCAACAGACACAACAGCACGTACAGAGCTCGAAAGACTGAAACGCCTGTCAACCGAAACCAGGAAAAACTCGGTGGTGCGATGTCCAGCGCATCACCGAGTTTCTTTTGTTGCTGAGCCAATGCTCCAGCATAGGCAACCAGCCTTTGCCGGGCACGGTCCTGATCCAGTTCTTCTCCCTGCCCGTGGGTGTTTGCGGTCCGAAGTAGGTGTCTACTGAGCCGTCGGCGTTGGCGACAGGGCCGGTGTATTGGCTGACACCGGGAAACTTTTCCCCGTTCTGCAGCTCTGAGCGGCTGAGGGCGTCACCGACGACGACCGACCAGAAGAGTTTAACCGGGACATTTGGGGGCATATGAAGCCGTTAGCTTTTGCCCGGTCGGGATAGACTCGTGCCGACGGATCGCGCGAAGCGAACGTGTTCGCAGGCGACCTGGCAGCGCCGGCACGGGCTGCTTCTGAGAGCAACTGCTTTGCGTTGGCGTCAGGCGCGAATGGCTTACCCTTCTCGATGCCGATCGATGCAAAAAGAAAGCGATCCGAGGGCGAGATCGCATCCACCGGTTCTTTTTCGACGACCGCCGCGAGGCTCTCGAAGTATTCATAGTTGTCCGGGAAGATGGTGTCGATGGGCTCGCCGGAGCCGTTCAGAAAGATCATTGCCGGAGGATCAGTAGCTTTGGACAGCGGATATATTCTCATCGTTTTCATGAGCGCGACTGCCTGATCGGGCTTCCGTTCACGAGGAGACCCCGCACGCCGAGCCAGACGCCGTATGTAGGAGATTTGCGCGGCGAAGTAGCCTGCGGGGGCTGACCATCGTAGTCCGGCGGCAACAGCAACATTTTGCCACCTTTGCCCTTGCGGAACTCGTAGAGCTTCTTCGGCGGTCGGGTAGCCGTTCCTGAATTCGAAGTCTCCGAAGCGGCTCTTAACGGTCTCGGTGCCGATCCAGCCGTGTGGGTTCGCGGTTTGGAACTGGGCGCTCGCGAGCGCCCAGCAAAGCGGAGAGCAAGCGATGGCGATCGCTAAAGCGGTAAGGGCTATGGGTTTCCTGGCGTGATCTCCTTTCAGGAGACATGATCCTCATTGGCGTAAAGCGTTAGCTCGACTTTTCGATATCCGATAGCTTCCAGGTTTTATCGAACAACGGCCTCTGCGGTCCATAGAAGCGGAAGAGAACTTCGAACTTGCCATTGGGGTCGGTGGGGACCCAGTTGGACTCCTCGCCTGCGGGTGCTTTTGGTCCGAAATAAACATCCGCCGAACCGTCGCCGTTCTTTTGCAGTCCCGGCGTCTGCGACGATCGGCTCCCCCACTGCATGTTGCGAACCAGCGCGTGGGTGTCGCGGTCGTAGACAGTGGCAGACCAGTACTGCGAGACGGGAGCGTTGGGCGGGACATTAAGACGATAGCTGCGGCTGCCATCGAGGCTGTGGCCATCCTTGTCGTTGAAGGTCATGAGATAGAACGAACCTCCTCCAAAGTTTTTGGCGCTGAAGAAGCCAACGGTGTAGGCGACGGCGCGACCGTCGATGGGGTATTTATCCGGGTTGGCATAGAAGGTGTGCAGGCCGTCGATGACGTCGCGTGAGACGGGCACATGCCAGTGGCCGCCTTCGTAGTAGGGCGGGGGAAAATAGGAGTGTTCATACTGGTCTGCGAGCCATGCGTGTGCCTCGCCGGCAGCCTCTTTGAGCAGGTCCTGCGTTTTCGTGTCGGGGTTGAAGGGCTTGCCCTTCTCGATGCCGATGGACCTGAGCTGATCGATCATGGCTTTGTCGCGGGTGAGCCAGGGCTCGGTCTGCACCATTCGGTTCAGTGATTCGAAGTAGCGCATGTCCCACGGGATGGTGGCGTCGTAGACAACGTCGATGGCGTCGATGAACTGGGTCGCAGGAGGATTGGTGGCCTGTGAGAGCGGATAGAGCTTGATCCGGTTGCCGTAGGCGACGGCTTTGGCGAGGTCGGCATCGCTGTTGCTCTTGAGGATAGAGCGGAGCAGACCAAAACCCTCGTAGTTATACGTGGTCAGGGCGATGTAGCCGGAGGGGAGTTTGCCTTTGTAATCCGGGGGGAGAATGAGGTACTTGCCGCCTTTGCCTTTGTCGGCACCAGCCGGGCCGACGTCCTCGATTGCTGTCTGCCAGCAATCGTCGATTGAGCCGGTGATGGAGCCTTCGTCGGCCGGAGGGATTTCGAGGACGACCGGGCCTGCGTCTTTGGTGTTGAAGAAGGTCATGAAATAGATCGAATCGGGGTTGGGGGTGAGGGTCTGGTTCTTCCAATCGAAGAGGCGCGACCAGTAGACGATCTTGTTGCTGCCCTTGCCAGCTTTGGCGTCGTGAACCATAGCCTGGTACATACGGTCGAAATTGACCGCAGGAGTGCCCCAGATGACGGCTTCGACGGCGCGGCGCTGGATGGTGTGGCCAGCGAGATCTTCGGAAGATACATTCTGCGCGGTAGTCGCAGGTCTCGCAGTTTCGGTCGGCGGGTTCTGGCAGGCAGTCAGAACGACGAGCAGGATTGTCGCAATGATGAAGTCAATTCGGTTGGATGGCATTCTCATGATTCCCCCTTTTCACATGAAGACGTCGACTTACGCGACGGTGCCTTTACTGAACCTATGAGCCTTGCAACTTTACATCAGCTTTGGGGGGGCTGCACCCTGCAGATTCCATGTCAATTGGAGACAAATCTCCAAGTCACGCATCGAGAATCGATTGGTCCCGAGATGGCTTCTCGGAAGCAATCCCGGTCACTTCGAGTGACATCGGAGCATGCTTTCGTCGGCTAGCTACTCGACTCGTCTTCGGAGCCTTCGGCGGGCAGCGCCCGTCGTACTTCGCCTGCATCCGCCTCAGCTTGAGCACGCCATAGAACACGGTAATCACCATGGCGATGACCAGGACTCCGCTGAACCTCCTTTCCAGCATGTACTCGCCCTCCCGAATAGGCGACGCAAGCTGCGAGGATCAGGCAGAGAATACCGGTGTTGATGATCCAGTTCACCCACTTCGGCACGACGAAGTGCAGAGTACCAAAGCCGGCGAGCTGGTACAGCATGAACGGCAGGATCGCTACCATCGGCAACAGCTCGGAAGCACCCAGCGCGTCATCGAGAGCGGCGGGCTCCCTGGCGTGGGGCAGCGAACTGTGTGCCGGTTCATGAAAGAGCGCCGGTATCGCGGCTAAGAATGGCACAACGGCGAGCAGTTCGAGTACCAGCGACCCGCACCAAGGACGAAGCGAAATCATCGCAGTAAGCCCACCCGCCCCCATTGCGCTTGAAATCTGTCTCTTTGGACGGTTAAGGTTCCGTGAGATCGATTCCATGAGCAACTCCCTGCGGAGATCACTGTCGGGCCTCACATCAGCGTTTCCCAGCGCGCTCAGCCCATACTGGCGTGCGCTTCCGATAAGGCGTATGAAGCTGTTCCTGGCGGGCACCTTCCTCATCGCCGCTGCGTCCGGTTTTTGCTTCGATCTGCTGCTGCTCAATTTTCCCAGTCTGGGTCGAGGCTTGTTTTGGCCTGTCTTGATAGGCATCTCCGCACCCGTACTGCTCGTTACCATAATCAAGAAAGCTCGCCTCGTTCCTGTCCTATTTGTGCTGGCCGTTGGTCTGTTTTGGCTGGGTGATCGCGCCGCGCATAGCTCAACGTCATTCCCGGTGGAGGAGGCGCTACACAGACGGGTAGTCTTCGACGCCATCGGCACTTTGCTTGCTGTCGGTGTTGGCTTTCGACTCCTGACCTTGTTTGCCGGAACAGAGGGCCTGGCCCACATCCGCATGCAGACCGAGCTTTCTCTGGCGCACGGCATTCAAGCGACTCTGGTGCCAACCGTCTCCTTCCAGAACGCCGGTTTCGAGGCGTACGGCAAATCCATTCCCAGCACTGAGATGGGCGGCGATTTGATCGATATCATCGCGAGCGATGGGAGTCTGCTCGTTTATGTCGCGGATGTATCGGGACACGGCCTGGCTGCCGGCCAGTTGATGGGGATGTTGAAGACTGCGATGCGGCTTGCCGTCCAATTCCGGCAAACGCCGGTTGCATTGCTTGAAAGTGCGGACCGCGTTTTGCCCGGCCTCAAAGGACCTGATATGTATGCCACGCTGGCTTTATTACACTTCGATGGTTCGGCGGAGGTGGAGTACTCTTCGGCAGGGCACGTCCCCATTCTGCATTATCGGGATCGCAGTCAGGACACGGCTCAGCTCTCGATGGAGCAGTTACCTTTGGGCCTGATTCCTGGAGCTTGCTATGCCAGCCAGCGCCTTATGTACTCATCAAGGGATCTCTTCCTGCTGCTTACAGACGGCATATCGGAAGTACCCAATGCAAGGGACGAGGATTTTGGGCTGACCCGTCTGGCGCAACTCCTGACGCAACACGCGGCGCAACCGTTGCCGCAGATTTGGGACGTGATCATGACGGAAGTCCGTAAACACGGTGTGCAACAGGATGACCAGACCTTGCTCCTGGTCCGGGCTATTCAATAACCCCTCTCAAAAGAGGGGGCCCTTTGGAAAACCCAAAATGGCTGAGTGGCGCATTCAAGCCCGGTGTTGGCTGAGTGGGGCCATTCAGACTTGCCCCTGCGAAGAAAACCCGGTCCCATCGCCTATCACCCAGTCTTTCCGGGACTGGGCAACGAGTATGCCGTCCTGTCCACGTCCCGATGTGTATCTGCCAATTGTTTCTTTGTTCTGCCCGAATACCGCCTAATCGGAAGCAATCCTGCGTCGTGCCTGTAAAGCACGTTTGCGGTAAGTTCGCCACGACCGGCCCTCTAACGAGGGAACCGATTGGGCTGCAACCAAGGCGCTCAGCCGCGCCTCTCAACTGAAAGAACTGCGTAGTTGCGCGCGGCTCGCTGAAAGGCGTCATCTGTAAGTTCCTCACCATGCGATCAAGCCCCAAAGCCCAGAACGGAGTCGGTGATGCTCTCATTCACCATGAAGCTCCAGTCAATTGGCTGGTCCCCCATCGCATGAGATTCATATTGGGCGCTCGGGGAATCTTCCTATTCATCCAGTCACTCCTCAAGAGTCCTTTGGCGGTGGGAGCTCTTGTTCCCAGTTCTCCCCAACTTTCGAGACTAATCGCGTCTCAGGTGGGTTGCAGGAACTCCCATGTGCTCGAAGTGGGAGCGGGCACGGGATCAATTACGGACGCACTGCTCAGCCTCGGCCTCCCAGCCAACCGCTTATTCGTGATAGAGCGTGATCCGTCGCTTGTTGCCCACCTGCACAAGCGGTTTCCGAACATCCGAGTCCGCTGCGGCGATGCAGAGCACGCCGGAGCCATCCTTTGTGAGGAAGGGATATCCCAGGTGCAGACTCTCATTTCGAGTCTGCCCGTTCGCAATTTGAACGGCGACGACCGGATCGCGATCGTGGGGGGAATGATGAAGGCGCTGGCTACAGATGGCCAACTGATCCAGTTTACTTACACAGCAAATTGCCCTTTTCCAACGGAACGGCTCGGATTGCATGCCGAACGCGTTGGTCGCGTCTGGATGAACATTCCGCCCGCCGTTGTATGGAAGTTCACACGGCCAGCTACGCTCTTAAGTACATTGCGCTGCCCTCCGCGCTCCGAGCGTCCGGCTTAGCGGCGAGCAATTCGCGGAACCGGCCCTGTCGGCTCCGGCCTGCATCATGCTTTGCGTGGTGCCGGAAAGCCTCCTTTTGACGCCGGACTCGAACTTATACCGGCTCGAATGGAGAAACCTTCCCACGTACCTCGTTATCCCCCAAGGCAGCGGAAAATCCGCGGGAGTGATTTGGGGGCATTGGCTGATGCCGGGTGCCGCAAACTCAAACCGAGAGGAGTTCCTCGATGAAGCGATTGCGCAGCACCCGCCGGTGTCGTCTCTCTCCTGATCGACGCTCCGCGAAAGCGTCCAAACTTCAAACCGATACCCGGTCCGGAACTGATTGCGCAACAAGTCGTTGATCTCCGTCGAGGGCTGGAATTATGGATTTCGCGTTACGCCTCGAAGGAATTACTCTGCAAAGCGATGACTCCTCGCCTTACTTTGACCAGGGTGGAACGACGCCCATCGTGCGCGCATAGGCAACAAGTTGCCCCATGTGCTCGTTGGCATCAATGATGATCCGCAGGTACATGGCGTCCACCGTTGAATCGCGCCTTTCTCTCCTCACCTTCTTCTCCAGATGCGACGGTGGCTGTACGAGGTGGGCCTTCTTTACCGCTTCCAGCGATCGCTTGAGCCAGGCAATCACTTCCGGCTTCGATGTCACGGTCTGCTCTGCATTTGCTTTCAGCTCGGGCGGGATTGGCGGTCCCGTGATGCTCAAGAGGAGAAAAATTCGCCATTGTGATGTGCATGTATACTTCGCTCACCGACCGCACCCCGGCTCCCCACTGCCTCTCTCAGACGTTTGCCAAAGAATCATATCGGCCTGGGAATGGGTCTCGTCGACGTATATCCCGAAATAAAATCCGCGGCTTCCAAATAGGCCTGTGTCGGTGCGCTCAGTTGGGTCGGTGAAGGCGGAGGGTTACCGGTCCTGGGAGCACTTGATAATCGTCGTAAACGGACTTCTGGTTGGCGTACACCTTTACCCGAACTCTATCTCCAACTTTCCCGTTTACGTTGAGCTTGAATCTTCCGATATCGTCTGGTATCGCCGTTGTATCCTGGCCGTCCACGAAAATTTTGATCGTGCTTTCCGCATCTGGCGGTGGAGTAACGGTGCCGGTCAGGACTATGACTGGAGCGGTTGCTCTTACGAGGGGCAAATCTAGAACGTTGCTTCCCAGTCTTTGTTCCTGCCATTGTTCTTCATAGCCATCGACCTGCGGCAGGACCGTCAGGGTTGAGTTCCTGAACTTTGGCGGAATACCTTTAAAGTCTGCTTCGCCGTTCGCACCGAGGAACGCGATGCGGCGGTCGTTATCCAGGTCGATAGTGATCTTGCCCGAGGTGATGACAGGATCGCGCGGGCTCGCGCTGTGAGCGCGCACCGTTAGGTCAAATGTATCTGGCGCGGGTGGGACGAGCTTAAATCCACCGACCAGAACCAGGAAGAAGAGAACTACTGGGCCACCGAGTTCCAGGGTGTTGCTGAGATGCTTATGAGTGAATCGAGCATAGCTCTTCATTGCACCAAACAGGAAAGCAGCGCAGGATAGCGCCCAGGGAATCAACAGGAGAAAGAAGACCTGCCCTTGAACGCCACCTGCGACGAGCTGATTAATTTGATAGACGTAGAGCAGGGTGAAAGCCGCAGCGAAGATGAGTCCGATCAGAGCGACGATGACGTAGCCCTTAGCCGAGAGCGGTTGGGCGGAATCGCCGACCGATGGGCCGCCCGGTTTTTGGCCGTTAGTTCTGGTCATTGTTTGTTCTTGTTCTTCTCACGGATATTTGCCGCCTGCTGTTTATAGGCCCTGGCCTCTGCTTTGCGTCCCAGCTTGCTTAAAGCCTCAGCTAAATTGTCCGCTGTCTGCGCGACCGTTGGGTGGTCCGGGCCAAGGGCCTTTACCTCGATGCCAAGAGTGCGCTCCAAAAGAGCTTCGGCCTCACTGTATTTTCCCAGGGCATAGTCGAGCGCGGCCAGATTGTTGAGGGATGTCGCAACTTGCGGATGGTTCGGCCCGAGGGACTTTTCAACGATGGCCAGGGAGCGCTGGTATAAGGGCTCCGCGTCGCCGTATTTCTTTTGGGTGTAGTAGAGCGCGGCCAGATTGTTGAGTGCGCCCGCAACGTCCGGATGATCGGGGCCCAGGGCTTTTTCGTCGATGGCCAGCGAGCGCTTCAGCAGTGGCTCAGCCTCGTTGTACTTCTTTTGGCGGAAATACACTGTCGCCAGGCCATCGCCGATTGCCGCGACCCGTGGGTGGTCGGGGCCTAAGGCCTTTTCGTCGACCGCCAGGGCGCGCTTGTACAAGGGCTCCGCCTCGCCATACTTCCCCTCGTAAATGTAGACCTCTGCCAGGTTGTTGAGCTCTTCGGCAAAGCCAGGGTGATTCGGGCCCAAGGCCCTTTCATCGATGGCCAAGGCGCGCTTGAATAAAGACTCCGCCTCGCTGTACCGGCCCTCCTCATTGTAGAGCAGCCCCAGGTTGTCGAGGTTTGCCGCAACATCCGGGTGGTCCGGGCCAAGAGCGTTCTCATCGATGGCCAAGGCTCGCTTGTACAAAGGCTCTGCCTCGGTGTACCGGGCCTGCTTATCGTAGAGTGACGCCAGGTTGTTGATGCCTCTCGCAACGTCCGGGTGATTGGGACCCAGGGCTTTTTCATCAATGGCGAGAGCGCGCTTGTACAAAGCCTCCGCCTGGGTGTAGTTGCCCTGATCCTCGTATAAGCTTGCGAGGTTGCTGAGGTCTGTCGCAACGTCCGGGTGATTGGGACCCAGGGCTTTTTCATCAATGGCGAGAGCGCGCTTGTACAAAGGCTCCGCCTCGCTGTAGTTGCCCCGGGCATAGTAGAGAGCTGCCAGGTTGTTGAGGTCTGTTGCAACGACTGGACTGTATGGTCCTAAAGCCCTTTCATCGATGGCGAAGGCGCGCTTGTGCAAGGCCAGCGCCTCGGTGTACTTGCCCTGGGCATGGTAAAGAGCTGCCAGGTTGTTACCGATTGCCGCAACCTGTGGATTGTCCGGACCCAGGGCTTTCTCCTCGATGGCCAGGGAGCGCCGGTATAAGGGCTCCGCCTCGCTGTATTTCCCCTGGTGATAGTAGAGCTCCGCCAGGCCGTTTAGATTGACGGCAACGTCCGGGTGGTCTGAGCCCAAGGTCTTTTCATTGATGGACAGCGCCCGCTTCAGCAGCGGTTCCGCTTCGCCGTATTGTGCCTCGGCGTTTAAAACTTCTCCCAGATTGTTCAAAACGACGGGATCATCGGGGTGAACCGCAATCACCTTCCGCAGCGCGGCCTCGGCTGCGGGATAGTGCGCTTGTTCATACTCCGCACGGGCGAGGGGGACGTATCGAAGCACATCCGCCGCCGAGGACGAAAGGGAAGCAGCAATATATCGGCTGGCCTCCGCATATTGGCCGCCGTAGAGCGCCGCAAGGCCCTTATTGTACGGATCCTCAACGGAGTTGGTCCATGCTGCAATGGCCGATTTAAGTTCCGCTACTGAGAAGCCGAGCTCCTCGGCTTTCGCTGTGAGAAACGCCTCTCTCGCCGGACTCACACCTTCGTTTAATTTCGGGGGAGAAGGTTCGGAGGAGTTTTGAGGAGTTGGGAATTGGAATGCCGCCTCCACGAGATGGTAGCGTGGAGCACGACGATCGGGTTTCAGTTCTGCCAAAGCGCTTTTATCCTCGACCGGCTTCGTGAACCTTGGATACTGCTGGCTTGGCAGTGACCCGCGAGGCCTTCCAGCGGATTTGGTTTTCGGGGGAAATTGGGAGGCTTCGTCAAGAATGAGACATCCGATGATCGAGCCGATCGCCTGAACGGACTTCAGCCTTGGGTCACGCGGAGGCAAAACGAAGATCTGGATGTCCCCCTCGCCGGGATCGTGGAGGTATGCTCGTCCGTTCTGCAATTCGCACGGTCGAGTGATGACCCAGTCTTTCACGTGAAATACGATTGGTCCGCCTATTTTCAGGCTATTGGACGAAAACGTAAATTCCCCGTGGTCGGTCGTCTGATATTCGCCTGCGCCCTCAACGTGCACTTGTGCGTGGCCGACTTCGTTTCCGCCGACCTTCTGAACTATTCCAGAAAAAGTAGGCGGCTGCTGACCGTACATGCTCGCGGGGAAGAAAGTCGTCGCCATTGCCCAGCTCATCAACCACCTTGAAGGCTTCGTCACTATAATCGCGCTCGTCTTCATGCTATAGCCTTCCGGATGGCACTCACCTGAATCCCTTTCTCGGAGTCGAGTGCCCGAAGATTACTCCTTACAGTCTGTAATGTGCTCTTATCTTTTCTTGCTGAGTGAGCCTTAGGCCACCTGGATTCCTGAAAAGTCTTTCAGGTAGCGAGGGATATGCTTTTGTGCCGCTTCCGGAATCGTTCCAGGTGCTAGGCCATAAGCGCAAAGCGTGACATATCCAGCAATCCTGTTCGGTGCGTCCATTGGAACCAGAACAAAAACCGCGTTTGCTTTGCGGCGCATGTCCTGTGAGGCCTGTGTTTTCCACTAGGAGTCTAGGCTTTCTACACCACAAGCGAACTCCGCGCGGTCGTGATGCTTTCCGAGCGATTCCAGATGGTAGAGTATCTCTTCTGCCATCGTCTAAGAAGCCATCCGTTCCTGCAGAGCGGAACGCACGACGCAGACGAGAGTTGGGCTTGGGAGGACGAACCAGAGCATCGAAAATATCTGGCGATCCCGTTCTGAAAGCAAAAGAGTCTCATGCCGCGAGATTGTGGCTTGTGTCGCCTCGGTCAGTGCGGTTAGGCAAAAATCCGTCCGAGTAGGCCACAACACATCCGGAATGAATCAGTCCTTCACGCAAGTGACGGAGCTAACGCCACTCCGTTAGATCAAAGCGCCCTGTGATCCGATCAATTGCCGCTACTGCCAAGAGGGGCGGAACAGAGTCGTAGTCCTGTTCCACGTCGCATTAGCTTGACTTACAAAGCCAACCCTGGCTTGGGGCAGGGAATTGCTCAGAGCCGGACCGCACATTCTCGAAGACGGGCCAGCTTTACACCACGCGTCGTACTCCGGGCAGGCGAACCAGCGGATCGGCCAGGAGCCACGTGGCAATGCAGGTCAACGCACCTACGACCGCGAACTTGACACCAGGGCAGGCGCAACTCACCCATGGAGCAGAAGAGAAATTCCGACCAGCACCGGCGGATGAAGGATGTAGACCGCGTAGGCGCGTCGCCCGAGCCACTCCCAGGTTGCTGAAGGCTGGTTGATGTGACCCCGGAACCAGAGGAGAACACGGCGATGATTCCCCAGGCGATGAACGGCTCCCAGAAGGCATAGAGGAAGGCGGCCCAGGAGAATCCTGTATTGAAGTTGGCGGTTGCCCTTCGCGAGCATCCACGCGAGTGGGAGAGTAGGCCATACAACGGGATGGTTGATTCCAATCAGAGGATCGAATCTGGCGAGTATGGGAAGGCGAAGTTGACGCCTCCCCTCAGAACATGCTCGTTGTTCTTATGCGGGTACGGGTACGGGAACGTTGATCTTATAGAAGGTCGAGTTGACAACCTCACAGGTCTGAACCTTAGGGGTTCCATCGATCAGTTTTGAGAAGATCTTCACCACTTCGGGGTAAGTATTGGTGTTGTAGGCTTCTGCATCCCCTTTGTTGTCCCACAGACTGATTGCCGTCACATCCACTCCGCTGGGACTGGCGAGCGTGATTTCATCCCTAAAGCCTGTTTGTTTGCGAAGTAAAGGGAGAATCTGGCTCTCAAATACGTGGCGGTACTCAGATAGCATGTTGAATTTCAAATGAACAGAGACGTTGCGTGCGAACATGGGTCCTCCTTAAGAGGCCGTTGTTAGCTAAGAGGGGGATAACTTCAGATGGGCTGACTTAGTTCAGGGAACCTGAAAGAGGAGGAGGTGTAGTAACCGCCTCATCTGCAACCCTACCTGAACGCCGTAGGTTTGTCCATTGAAGGAGCTGAGTCAGGAAGGTCCTGTATTGCTATGTTTTACGCACCGATCAGCAGTGCTCTCGATGGGCTGGCATAAATTATGGTGCAGACTACACGCTGGCTGTATGCATAAGAAACAGCCAGACTTTGCTTCCCCACCTTACACGAACACAGTCTGCCCCGACATTATAGCTGGCTACCGCGATGACGACCACCTCACTTCGCCTTCCTATACTTCGCCCATCTCTTCCTTTGAGCGGCTGCAATCTTCGCTAGTGTTTCGGCGTTCATCGTATGTCTGTCTGATTCTTTGCGTGGACTTGGATTGCCTGCCAACAAGTTCCGCGCCTGTCGCAAAACGGCAATCTCGGCGTCAATCGCAATCACGATCTATTGTGTATTCAAGTTTCCTTATCGAAGCAGTGGCGGAGTCTAGTGACCTGTAAAGGAAATTGCTGTAATTGCAGCCATCGAAATATGTGTGCTCGCGATACTCGCCATGCCTTTGCTAACGCTAATAATGCCGGGATGTTCTCCCCGTAGTAGGTGACCTTTCTCAAACTCAAAATGATGTTCACCCTGACTGATTTTGATAGGGCGGTTGACGGTGTAAGCCTGATTCTTGGTGTCATCGAAGGCTGGAGTGAAGCCAGGCTGTAAGACCGTCCACCATATCATCGAATCCATTGCGCTCTTCCCCCTTTACTTTTGTATCGTTTGCATCTACCTCTATCGTACAGGTGTGGGGGAATGGAGCCTATCAGGGACAGGGAGATGCGATTCCGCAAAGCCGCGCCAAAGGCCCAGGATATGACCTCGCGGCGGACACGATACGGCAAGATCGTGGATGAGTTAAAGCGGAGAAAGAACCGGACCAAGGCTAGCATCCGGGCCAAGGTGGAACATCCCTTCCGCATTTTGAAGCGCGTGTTCGGCTTCGTGAAGCTCCGCTTCCGCGGGTTGAAGAAGAATCACGATCACCTGTGCGCAGCCTTCGCGCTGGTCAACCTCTATCTGCACCGCACACGGCTGGCCCCTCTGCGGGCGTAGCGCGCCCAGTGAGCGGCGAAAGCGCGCGCTCCGAGGCAAAAACAATTAACCATAACCCTCAATACCAGCATGAAAGCAATCCCGGCTCGGCCACTTCGGTAAGCACTCAAAACAGCAACTTGCTCAGAGATTCCCTAAGATGGCCGGGGAGAGGAAAGCAGATGAGCAGACGTTCTCGTCGGCGCAGTTGGCAGCCACGTGAAGCATTAAACTCTCATATGCCGCCCTCTCTCGTCGCCAACCCCGGGACCCTCCAACCTCAAGATAGACGGTGCACGATGGTGTTAAATAAATCCGTGCCGTCGAAGTCCGTCATATCGCCGGCTATCTTGCCAGGAGCGGGGATCAATCGCGCCGAGACGGGCAAGTTGCATTTTTTCGCCAGCAAGGCCACATCGCTAAAAATCCGCTTCAACTGACCCAGAGTGACGTCTCCCGGCAGTGGCACGGTATCCAGTCCCGCCATGCCAACGGCCGAGTAGGCAAACAACGAGTCCATGGTGTAGGCGCCTTCGGCCCAGCGTTGTGCCAGCAGTTTGTCTTCCATCACGCCCGGCATCAAACCGGGGCCGACGGCGTTCGCGATCAGAAGAAGGGCCGTCAGCGTGCCAGGAGAGCCGAATTTCTCGCCAGTATAGGCTTCCACGGCAGACGCGATGGATATACCTTCGTGGGACGCGGTCGTCGCCTCGGCACCGCCGTTCCACGAAGTTTCCTGCTCTACCTTCCTGCTGACGGCGTTGGGTATGGCCATCTGTTGAGTAAGCGCGGCTGTTAAATCGGGAATTGCGCCGACGTAATTTCCCTTGTCTTTGATCAGGATGTCATTTACCGCGCTCGCGCATTCGATGCCGATCCCAAACTGCTCGCCCTCATCATTGAAATAAGAACCGGGAAAAAAGGGCGAGTATTCATCCTGCATCGCGGAGACTGCGAACCTCATGTTTCCCAGGCCACCAGGGCTGTTCTCGCTAACATATTTCACGAGATCGGCCGCCAGAGCGATGGTTTTCCAGTGAATGCCATTGGCATCAGCGATGATGGCGCTCGCCTCGATATGTGGCAATGTGGAAAGAGCTTGCTGAAGCAGGGGCATGAACGATGGATCGTCGCTGTCGTTCAACATCGCTGTGCCAATATTGACGGTGCATCCCTCTTGCACGGAGAGATCGTCAAGCTGCTTGAGAAGGGCCAGCGCTTTATCCACAGGCATTCCGTTGACGTAGTCGGGGAACGGATTTGTCGTCACTCGCAAAGTTTCGACTTCATAGCCGGAAGACTCGAATTCGGTCTTGGCTTTGCGAAGGACGGTCAGGGTATTCGTAATCTGGGTTAGATCACCGTTAAATTGAACAAACCCAGTGATCGTTCTGACTTTTGGATTTAAGACCGGCGCCGATGCCGTACTCATTTGGCTCACTCCTTTGTTTGAACGACCCGGAAGGCGGCTTAGAATGTCCCACCCGGTATGACCTCGTGACATATCGCAATACGCCACCGTCACAGTCTTCATGATCTGGAATCGTACTAGCACCCCGTCAGAACTGTCGCCGAAATGCCTACGCAGAAGCTGTTACCACCCCCGATGGCTCGAATGGCAAGCCATCTTGTATCGATGTCCTTGGCCTTGCGAGCTACCTTTCAATAAGGCTGGCCCTGAATCCGGATGTGTGAGGGTGGTTGTTCGTAGGATCGCTTCCTTCGAAGCCGGATCGGTCTCAGTCTGAAATCGTTGCAACAACCCTGAAAGATCGTCCGGGTCTGTGACAAGGGAAAAACAACGAGCTGACGAAACTTCTACCACCGCATGACAAACATTGTCTGTTGCATCCCTTACCGTTCCGAACGTGAGTCAAATCCAGCGTCCTCTTCCAAATGAGGCGGCGACTCCCGGAAAGGAAAATGATGAAACCCCTTCAGTTGAAGTTTTCTGTTGCCAACATGACGGTTCTTACGCTGTTGAGCTATGCCAACGCGAACGCACAAAACTCAGGTGTACAGGCGGATTTGCGGAGCTCGGCGGCAGTGCCCACCCGAGGCGGAGTCTTGCCAACGGCTCCAGCGGGAGGTGTGGTTGCTGGCGAACAAACATGGGTCTGCGATGCAGCGGTGGGCTTTGCGCCTGTCGCAAACGCCGAAACTGGGGTTCTTGATCCGTTCCTGGAGATCGGGACAGTGGGCGATATAAGGTTACCGATCTCTTCGACGACGGTGCCGGCAACCTGCGGCCAGTCCGCTTTGCAAAACAACGGCTTCACGTATATCACCCAGGCTGTGGTGGATACAAAGAACACACCCTCGACGGCTCGCGGCATACTGCGCACAGCTCTCGATCCGAATACAGGGGAGTTCGTGGGTCCATCAAGCTACATCGCAACGACTGCGGGTCTGGACGGCAACCAGCCCACTGCGGCGGCCCTTGGTCCGGACGGCAACCTGCACGTGGGGTTCCTGAAGAATGGCAATATTAAGAAAGTCGTTAATCCGGGATCCGGCACCACGCAGGTGGTGCAGAGCGTCGGCAACTCACCACAAGGTCACCCGGCACGGGCTATCGCGTTCGTGGGCAATGATCTGTACATCGCTTCCGCTGACGCACTTTCAGTGATTCGCAATGCCACGAGCTCTTCATGTACCGGAGGCTGCAATGCTGTGACTATCGAGGACGGATTCACCGGCGAAACTCATAGCGGCGTGACGAGCGACGGTGCGAATGCAGTATATTTCGCCGTTGCAGGAAGCCCGCAGATTCCGGGCAGCAGTCAAATCTGGCGCTACACACCCTCGAACGCTACTTTTACATTCGTCTCGCAGGGAGGCGTCGAGAAAAATGGCAAGAATCCATCCAACTTCTCGTTCGTAGCGAGTAAAACAAATCTGCTGGCTCTCGATGCTGGCAGCAACCTTTGGATCGGAGATGACACCAGTAACGCGAACGCCACGGGTGCAGGCCGCTTGTGGACCATTAGTGCGGCCGCACTGGCCACTCTTCCAAACGGCTCGACGATCGGGGGAACTAATACTCAGGCCATTTTCAATGCGCTTCGCGGCCCTTGGTTTATGGGGTTCACGCACTTCCAGTTCGTGCCAACATTTAATCCCGATGGGACATTCACCGCCATCATTGCCCCCAATATTGGTGGGGGCACGACGGATTCGGGACTATGGACGCTCACGCCACCGAAGGTAGTCCAGCCGTTTACAAATCCGCAGGCTCATCTCACGCTTACCGATACAAAGGGGGTGGTTCTGTTTTCCGCTGACTTCCTGTTGATCAACGCCGACACGCTGGACGCGGTGATGCCGTGGGCGAGCAATTTAGGAACACCGATCAGCGGGATTCTCGCCAAGCAAACCCCCTGAATGTAATCTGCGGGCCGGGAAACCCCTCGCGCAGAGTGCATTCACATTCAAAATTCTCTTCCCACCCTTTGCTACGCAAAGGGTGGGGTGTGCATCTCATTGGCCGCTAAAGGCGCCGGTAGGCGATGGGTAAGGGCAGTGCCTCGTGAAAAAGACCACATCCGGATAACTGGACCGCATCACTGATCTCCTTCATGGTGCGATGTTCGCTCTTGAGAAGGTTTGGATCGTGGCGGCGCGAAGCTTCTGCAGATATTTAAGGGTTGTCGCCGACCGCTGGTTGAGCGCAGAGGGAACAGTGAGATATGTGGGCCTTAACGACAACCACATTGAGATCAGTGCAGGGCCGGTGTGGGTCGTAACGTGATTGTTGATTCTCGCACTTCCGTTTTCAGCCATGCAGGTTTGACCCATCCCGCCGATGGCGCCCCACTTCGGAGAAATGCCCATTCACTGATGCTATTTAGCCGTTGGAGCCGCCCTGCTCGAACCGGCAACGCGATCATGAGGGCACCCTCGCCTACTCGCAACCTGTAGACCAAAACACCTGGGAGAATCTCAACTGTTGAGAACGAGCAGCTGGCTGGTGGATGAGCTACCGCAAATTTTCGCGACTGACATGGCAGACACGAGCCCCGGATTCTCGATAAGCTGATGGCAAAGAGAATCTACCGCAGCATCACGGTGACCCTTGGCCAGAACACAAACGCCGGAAGAGATGGTTCAGCGAGGACTAAAGTCCTCATTGATCGGCATCGGCTGCAATACGGCTCTCGCCTCATTCAAATGCCTGGCGGGAATAATAGGTCACTCCTTCGCATTAGTCGCTGACGGAATCGAATCGTTCTCGGATGTCTTCAGTTCGAGCATCGTCTATTTCGGCCTGCGGTATGCCATCAAGCCTCCGGACAGAGAACATCCTTACGGACATGGAAAGGCAGAACCAATTGCTGCTGTAATTGTCAGTCTGGCACTCATCGTAGCGGCGATCCTGATCGCCACTGGAAGCCTTCAACGCATACGGACCCCACACCCGCTGCCGCAAGCGTTTACGTTGTGGGTTTTGCTTGCAGTGGTCGGCGCCAAGGTGTTGCTATCACGCTATGTCTCTGCTGTCGGCGAGGGCATCGATAGCAGTGCCGTGCGCAATGATGCCTGGCACCACTTTAGCGATGCTATTACCTCGGGGTTCGTATTTGTGGGCATTTCGGTTGCCTTGTGGACCAGGAACGCCGCCGCAGATGACTGGGCCGCACTTTGTGCCTCGGTAGTCATCATATTCAACGCTTGTAGGCAAGTTCGCGTTCCATTTAGGGAACTCCTCGATACGGCGCCCGCGCCGCAGTTCGAACAAGAAGTACGCACCGTGGCTTCCAACGTTCCTGGAGTCGTTGGCCTCGACAAATGTTTCGTTCGCAAAGTCGGCTTTCGCTACTACGTCGATCTTCACGTTGTTGTGGGTGGAAATCTGACTGTCCGAGAAGGGCATAAAATCGCACACGATGTGAAGAACACTGTTCTACGTCACACGCCGCGCATCGCCGAAGTTCTTGTGCACGTGGAACCGGAAGAAGAACTGGCTGTTTCTCTCGTGAAAACGTAACTATCTCAGTTGACGGGATATTGTTCTGGTCCGCAAGGAATACTCAGAGCACGGACAACATTTGCCATCCGAGTTTACCTCCACCCGTTATATTCCTTGGCGTGGCATCCTTTGCAACTCTCCGATCCGACAAAGTGAGCCTTTGTCTCCTGCGCAAGACCGGCAGTGAGCAAGAGGAACCTAACCAAGAGCCGGACAGCTGACGACAAAACTACTATCCGTGAGCATCGACAGCAGATCCATGTTCTACGCACTTTGATCTCATCCCTCGCGAGTGTTCGCTCTTAAGGCTACGGGACCGCGGATCAGAGCAGGTGAATAAAGTTGCAGCCTGCTCCACCTGCTAACGAAGCTGAATCAAGCGAACCATCTCATTAACTCTCGGACACTTCAGCGGGAATTACTAAAACTAAGTAGTGAGAGGCCCGCAGGAAAGCGGTCCACGGTTATCGACCAGTCAGCCTTGGGCAGGTTTCACGCCGCTAGCAGGAAAGCGCTTGGCCCCCATATACGGCTAAGGGCTAATGGTGCGCGTGTTCCGTAGTGGTGTCCGTTCGGATTATGCCCGCATTCCGTTCTAAGATCGATTGAGTCTGGGAGCAGCAGAGGCCAGCATCGACCAATATGAGCAGGCCGTCAGAGCCCATCTCGCGATTCAGCAGACCAATCGTATCTTCCGCAACTCCAAGCGGCGACAGCGCTGCGCCAAGGCTCACTTCCGAATATAAGGCTGCACCACTGCTGGAAGATTGATTCTGATCCTGTCCAGTCATCTGGTCTGTCCCACTTCGATGCAGATCATGTTTAAAGCTTCGTCTTAGTTTCCATACCAAGCTTTTCTCTCCGTCTAAAGTGGTTTGTTTGCCGACGGTCTTTACCTCCGAATTCTCGCGGATGACGATTTTTACTTGGTCCGAGAAGATGACGCGGATTTGACTCTTGCCGAATCCTGCATCAGCCAGGTCAGCGATCGCGCCCCTGGCGTCCTGAATATTCATGAAAAGAGCTACGACCAGGTTTCGGGCATCTGATATCGTGCTCGGAATTAAAACCGTTTGCATGGCGCGATTCTCCTTGTTCATTAGGTCCTCAATGGCTGAGATGCATAAAGGGTTCATTATGTCCTCAATGGCTGAGATGCATAAAGGCGTCCCGCCACTACTTACCGATTCATGCTATGCATCTTCCTACTACACCACTGCCATTCACATCTACCCTCATTTGCCTTCGGGTGTTATCCCTGCCTCATTCGCTCTCATAGTGTCTTTGTTCCTACCCAGTTCTTCGGGGCGCGTTGCTCGGCAGTCATGCACAATCTTTCCTCCATTCTCACTTCAACTTAATCCGAGATTCCAGCAATCTCTCGAACAATGATCAAACAATGACATCTGGGTGACACTCATCTGGAGTGATCTTCCTATACTCAAGTTGCTTAGGCGTTGCCTCTGTCAACGTAACGAGATATGGTGTCGAGTTAAGTGCGCAGTGGATTTGAGTGTCTAAGAACTTGTTGAAAAACACTTTGCAGCAGTTGATTCGGGCTCCGAAATGGTGACCGGAAATGTATACCGGAGGCTGATCGACGTGTTGTAGGCAGTTTCTGAGCCACGTTAGTTTCTGGTGATTGGCTGTTTTGGGAGGCTGGAATCGTTTTTCAACAAGTTCCTAAAGGCGTTGTGCACACCATTGGACAGTGGGGTAATCAAATTTATGAAATGGCTTAGTATGGCTGCGGCATTTCTGATATGCGGCGGCTTTATCCCAGGCGTCCCCGTTGCCGTTGCACAAGAAGCGGCTCGTACCATTGAGATTCACGCAAAGCGCTTTTCCTTCGATCCGGCGGAGATCACGGTCAAAAAAGGCGAAACGGTCAAGCTAGTAATTACTTCCGAAGACGTTGAACACAGTCTCCTGATTCCAGGCCTGCACGTAAACGCAACGACAAAAAAGGACCATCCTGCCGAGGTAACGATCACCCCCGATAAAGTGGGTGACATTGAAGGGAAGTGCGGCCACTATTGTGGCAGCGGCCACAGCTCTATGAAGTTTGTAGTGCACGTTACGAGCAGCGAATAGC
>Ga0206795_1034_pt1 | contig 28042 bp, 30 predicted proteins | sample Alteio_BWOrgCont_71_FD_152872 | JGI IMG/M metagenome (GOLD analysis project Ga0206795, IMG submission 152872) | Enriched cells from forest soil in Barre Woods Harvard Forest LTER site, Petersham, Massachusetts, United States -... | ecosystem: Environmental > Terrestrial > Soil > Temperate forest >... | reverse complement strand
CGAACTCCATTCCGGAGCGCTCGGTGCCCCATTCCGCGAAAGAACTTTTGCGCAGCGCCCGCATGCCACCGTTGCAGTCACCCACTTGAACGCCAAGCTTGCGGCCGTAAAAGAACGTGATCAAAAAAACTGAGCAGTGGGGTGCCGAAGCGCTGATTCAGCAGCGGCATGGCCTGGGCTTCGATCTTACCGCTCAGGCGATTGCCCACCACCAAATCGGCATTCAAAGCGATAAGGGTTTGAATTAAGCGCGGAGCTTCTGTCCAATCATAGGTCCCGTCAGCGTCGGCGAACACGAGCAGATCATGGGAGGCATTGGCAATGCCCATGTGTAGGGCGGCTCCATAGCCTCGCTTCGAGCAGCGCAAAACGCGCGCGCCGTGTTCGACTGCAATCATGGGAGAGTTGTCGTAGCTACCGTTGTCGACCACCAGAATTTCCAGATTTTCGAAATTCACGCTCACCTGTTGGATACAGGATAAAACTTCGCCCAGGGACAGCGATTCATTCAAACACGGCAAAATGAATGAGGCAGATGGCAGGGAGTCTTGAATGGGTAGCGATTGGATCGGCGGCTGCATGTTATGCGGATAGCTTACGGAGGGCGATTCTGTCAAAACCTCAAACGGGCCTGTCAGCAGCTCGTAGAGCTCCGCCCAGGCGAAAGCCGAGTGTGTAAGGAAGGCTAAAGCCGCCACTCTAAGTTGGCGAAAGCAGAGGCCAAGTAAACAAAAATATATCATAGTGAATCCGCACCAGAGTTCAATTCCGAGTGCCCGACCGGTCCACACCGAGCTTAAAATTAGGCCGCTTTGCAGGCTTGCAAATATCAGCGGCAGCCAAGTTCTGGGTTCGAACCACAGGTGCGGGTGGACCCGCGCCACTTGAATGCGCGTGCGGCCAAAGCGAGCGGCCCGACACGCCCAATCCCACCAGGTCTGACAAGACAATTGATGAATGACCTGAAGTTTAGGACTCATCCACAGTTCTCGTCCTTGAGTTGTCAGTCGCGTGCCCAACTCCAGATCTTCGCCGCAAAAGCGCCAGCGGGAGTGAAAACCTCCGGCCGCGAGCAGATCCTCGCGCCGAAACATGCTTGCCGCTGTAGGCAGGTGTCCGACTCTTCGCAGTCCACCTTCGAGTTGCATTTGTTCGGTCGCAAAATGACCCATAAAATTTTTTTGCATCAGCGCCAAAGCGCGGAGTCTGAGACTCAGCGGCCGTATTTGTAGAGGCGCGCCGACGCCAGAAAATCGGCCGTCATTCATCTTGGTCCGGGCCAAGTCGAGAGCGCTTTCCAACCAAGTTTCCGGCAGAATGACATCGGAATCTAAAAACACCACCCAGTTGCTAGTCGATTTTTGTAAAATAAACTGCCTCGATTTGGCGATGTGATTTTCTTGCGCCATCACGAGTTGGGCATTCCCAGCGGTCCGCACAAAATCTTCACACATCTGTCGTGTGCCGTCGCTCGAGCCATGGTCGACGATTAGGATCTGCCACAGGTGGCGATCGAGGGTTTGCGCTCTTAAACTGGAAAAGGTATCCGCGAGGGTCTGCGTGGAATTGTAAGTGAGAATACCTACTGTGATCTCGGGGGTCATATGCAACCTAAGGCAGTTGCTTCATGTAGGTGCGGTTGAGCATCGGATGTTGCTGATCGGTCGGTCCCCAATCCGTATCGGGATGAAAGGCGATGATGCTCAACTGCTGATCCTGAGTGTGAAAGCTATGAGAAAAACCCTCTTCAATAAAAAATGTCTGTCCCGGTTTCAAGGCGCAAAGTTCTTTGCCCTTAGAGAGACAAAGGCCCGATCCCGAATAGACCAATCCCATCCGCAGGGTAGGGTGAGTGTGTTCGGTTTGAACGGTCTGAGGCGGAAAGCACAGCAAATTCAAACAGGGCTCACCCATGCGTGCGGGCTGGGCGAGCAGCGAAGTCGTGCAACCGTCAATGTAGGACAGACGGCCGCGTGTTTCCACCGGGCCGCCAACGGAAAACAATCCACGATAGCCTTTGCGTTCGATGGCGACGGCCCGGCCCTGGCCGTCAAGTTGAAAGGCACCGGGGCAACAAAAATGCATCCCGCTCACCAAAGTGAGCGTTGGGAAGCCCTTGCGCCGCAATTGAAATTCGCCTTCAAAAACAAATCCGTAGTGAGTGCTGGAAATTTCACTGCGACCGAGTTCCGAAGTGACGCCAAACATAGAGCTGGGAAACATATTTTCCACAGCGTCGAATAGGATACCATTTTGGATTTCCGCAAAGTGGATCATATCTTAAGAATAGGCAAACATTAGAGCGATAAACAAGCTAAGTTTCATGCCATCAAACAATGCTGTGAGTAGAGACTCACGCTTCGTTCTAAGAGTTGCAGCCAGGCTTCGCGGTTCACGCGCCCCCAAACACAGAGCATGAGTTTTTTGGCACCGGCCGACGGCATAAAGGATCCATGCCGGGCATTGTAGTTGTTCATACCAAACCATTGGGTTTCTGCCGGAAGTTTGGGAAAAATAATGCGCTCAGGATTCTCCAGCGATGTCAGATAGAAGGTGCGATCCGGTTCGTCATTAATTATGGGACAGCGAAAAGTGGAGGGGCCTAACAGCGAATCTTCTTCCTTGGAGACATCACGATGAGCTTTCACCTCCTTGCGCTGTTCGAGGAAGTAAACGCGTTCCACATGCTCAAAGGGGAGACTCTCCACCGTCGAAACGATTTGCGGAAAAATGGATTTAAATTCGGGATCCCAGCCCGAACCTGCGATTTCAGTGGCCGCGCGGGCGAAGTCTTTGGTTCTGGCTTCGAGGGCATACCAGGGCTCGTCAATTTCTTTTAAAAAAGAGTACTGCGGAATTGTTTTGCGTCGCTCAAAAAAATCGAGAAGCTGATCGCGGTCAAATGCGAATTTGGCGATATCCAGCGGAACATAGATGTAATCTGTATGCTTCACTCTATTCATATTAAATCTCGAGAATGGGTTGCTGTCATTCCCTGGAGCAGGTTAAGCTTTTTGACAATTACCTGAGGTTACATGGCGCCTGATATTTCATTTGTGATCTGCACTAGGGATCTGTCCCATGTTCGCGCTTTGACTCGTGGCCTATTGGCGCTGAAATCTCATCTGTGTCAGACCTCCATTGAGCTGTTGATTGTGGGACCGTCGAATTCCGACCTGAAGGAGCATTTACAGCGTTTGAATGGTCGTGAGTTCGCTTGTCGAGCGATTGCCAGTGAATGGGGAAATCGCAATGCGTCAAGAAATCTGGGATTTTTGCACGCGCGCGGAAAGTGGATTTATTTTGTGGATCAGGACATTCGCTTTCCTAAAGTGCGCCTCGCCGCTTTGGCGCAGATTTTGGGCCAACTTCCGAGTCAATCTGCGGCTTATTGTATGATGAGCGGACCTTATCTTTCGCCTCGGCGTTGCGGCTTTTGGGGGCGCTTCTACAATTGGCAGGGCAATTTGTGGTTGGAAAATTCCCGGACTGGTGCGCGGGTGCTCGCGGGGAATTTGTTAATGCGTAAGTCCTTTTTCATCGAGCCACCGTTTCCTGAAGATTTATTGAACGGCGGTGAGGAAATTTTCCTCTGTCAAAAAGCTCTAAACTTGGGCGGTGGAGTGGTCCAGCGCCGCGAGCTCGCCGTGTTGCATCTGGCAGAACATGATTTCTGGCGATTTTGCTCCCGGCTATTTGGCCATTATCGGGTGAAATGGCAATTGCCTTATGAGGCCAAGCACACGCGTATCGTTTTACCTCTAATTTTGGGAGTGGCCCGAATTTCATTTGCGCTAATAGCCTTCTCGCTTCAATCCGTGGGTTCAGGCTTAGCTCAGCTTTACTCCCTGACTTCGAGGCGCACCGCGCGAGCCGGTTAAACTCGTATAAATAACTGAATTATTCATTGGCAGAGTCACGACTGTTTTCTATGATTTCAGCAAGTTGAAAAAGCGGGGATATTCCTTAGTCGAACTCATGGCGGCACTGGCGATTGGCTCTGTGGCAATGGCCATCGTGGGTACACTTTTATCAAATATGATCGAGCAATTTCAGACGACCAATGATCGCTTGGATGCGGAAGCCATGGCCAATCGCGCCCAAACGCTTCTGCAAAACGTTTTTTCTCAGGCCGTCGATGTTCAAGATACGAATGCAGGGACAATTCCCGCCGTTATAAACGGAGGCGCGCCAACTCCTCAGCCCGGACAAATTTTAAGTTTCGGCGTTAATGACAACTTCAGCTTTAAGCAGATTTCAGACACACCCGCGGCTTGGACCACGCTGGCAGTTTTTCAACGCGAAGGTAATGGCGGAGATCCAGGAAAGTTAACCAAGGTGGGAGTTTTTTATCGGCGGCCAGAGGCGACGAATCCAAACACCATGGGGATGATATTCGTAGTGCAGTCGAATGATGCGGGAAATCCCATGACTCCTTCAACCGCGCCGGGTCTCACCTATTCATCTGAATATATCGATCGCGTCACGTTGCTGGAGATGACTAAACATAGGCACCCGAACTTTGACAAAGTGGTGAGCCTCGATGTGCACGTGCAAGTTCGTTATCAAATGGGGGCGTCGGTGGGACTTTCTTGGTGTCCTGAGGCGGATATCACCGCTGCAACGGGGAGCTGCAAAAATACGGTGGGACGTAAAAACATCGACCGCTATTTTACCATTTTGTTGAGAAATAACCTTGTACACCCAGTTACCACCAATATGGCGTCTACGGCAGTTTCGTCCGAAGAGCGTGTCTTGGGAGATCTCTACTTTTTTCAGGCGTCCATTCCGCCTGGGCAGTGAGGAGTGACTTTGCGCCGACAGGTTTTAAATCAAAAAGGCATCGGGATGATCGCCATGGTCTTGGTGGTAGCCATTCTTTTGCTGCTGATTATTTCGGCCTCGGGAGTTTATTTTGAGGCGTCCTTAAAAAGCTATCGCAATGTGAACAGCCGTCTCTTAGCGCTGCAAGTTTTGCAGGACTATGCGGAGTTGGCGCAAAAAGCTCACGCAGTTTACGTTACTTACAACTCCACAGTTCCCGCTCCAGGGGGTTGCCCGGTCAACTACGTTCAAAATCCTGCTGGATTGCCATTTTGCTGGCTCAATCAGGCCGGTGCCGATTGCGTGCGGATTCCCACCGACTCGACGGCGGCGAATCCGAATCTGGCTATTGCCAATGTCCCCTTTTGCTTGACGGCGCCAGTCACGAATGCGCAGACCATTATGGACATGACCGCCCTTTATATTCAGCCGCGATTTACCCGTTGGCAGCAACTGCAGGCGATGGGTGAGCAATTTCTCATCGACAGCAGTCATGTTGCACGAGTCGCACTTCATAAATTGTCCGGAGGACTCGATCAGCGGGCATGGGCGCAATTGGCAGCTGCCTATCATCCCACTATGGTTGGGGCTCCAACCAACGATATCACTTTGTATCCATGCAATGCAGGCGCGAGCGGCGATACCTATTGCAAACGTTGTGCGGGGGCTCCAGGAACCACAATGGATTGCATTAACCTCAAGGTGTGTATGCTGATTTCCCGCGTTTGCCCAAATCCTCAGGATTGGTACAACCAACGCGTCGGAGTGATGAATCGTTAAAAAACTAATCAGCGTCGTCATTCCCACTCACCAGCGTCCGGCCAGTGTGGCGCGTCTTCTGCAAAGTTTGAGGGCACAGTCTCTCGATCCTTGTGTGGTTGAAGTTTTCGTGATTTCCAACTTTCAAGATTCGCTGTTGGAGAAAGTCATTGTCGATTTCCAAGGCCGGTGGAATGGCACCCTTCAACTGAAGAGCGTGGGCCGTCTGGGTGTGAACAGTGCCCGCAATCTGGGATTGGAATTGTGCTCCAGTCCTTTAGTACTTTTACTTGACGATGATTGTATTCTGCCCGGTCCCGGCTATTTGCAAAATGTGATCGACCTGCACCGGAAAAATCCTCGCGCTATAGCCGCGGGCGGAGCCTATTTCAGTAACGCGCGTGCGGGTCGGGTCAGCCGTCATTACAACCAGATCTGCAATCAGTGGGTGAGCGCGCAGTTTCAGGGAGTGAGCCCGGCGCAAAGGTTATTGGGCGGATGTACGTCCTACAATATTGATCTCATGCGTGCTCACGGTTTTCGTTTCTGCGATGAAATTATTTATGGAGGATCGGAGACGGAGCTGCATGAACGTATGGTCGAATCTGGTCACATACTACTTTTTGATCCAGGCCATTCCGTCATTCACGATTGTCAGGTTTCCTTTTTGGGTTTGATTCGGAAGGCCGCCATGCAGGGGCGAACCAAGGGGCGCTTGGTCGGTGAGCGGAAAGCTTCTGTTAAAGCCAGCCATGAAGATGCATCATTTTGCAAATTTATTTACCGGTGCGCCTTTAAGGCCGGTCAGCGTCTAGGGCGTACGAATTCACGGATCTCAAATGCAATTTTTTTTCTGACGGCTTTTTATTGCGCGCTTTTTCCGCTGGAAAAAATCTGCGAGGGGCTGTCTACGGTTTATTGGTTGGCCTATCGAGTGGTCTCCGGCCTTAGAGGTGAAGTTCGAAAACTGGCGTTGAATAGTTATTGGACTCTCAAGAGCGTTGCGACTCGTAGCTATTGGCTACTTTATGCCGGACTCTCCTCGGCTAAGGGCAGATACCGTCGAGATGCCAGCGCGATTTATTGGTTTTGCTATCGACTGTTGAGTCGCACGTATTGGAGGTTGATGCGGCTCAAGGGAATTTTTCGCGAACGCCGTATTCAACTCTATTGGTCGACCTATCATCGTGCTCATCAGGTAAAGGGATATTATTTTTTTTGGCGCGGCCGCATTCGGCGCATTGCTATTCATTGGTATTGGACGTTTTACCCGATATTGAATCATCTGAAGAAAAATTGGCCTACGCCGCGATCCTTACTGAACATCAAAATGCCGCTGACTTATCCCAATTTTGAAACTTCGACCGCGCCACTGTGGGTAGCGCGATTGAATGAGGCGCAGTCCGACTCGGTTTCCACTGAGCAAATCAAGAAGTGGAAAAGTTTGGGGATTTCCGCCGTTGAGTTTCGCGCCGAGAATATTTCGCGCGCCCAAGTCGCCCATCTTGCTGCATTTGGGCTGGGCAGCCATATTATGATCCCGGCTTTAAGTGATTTTTCTCCATCGGCTGTGGTGCGGGGAAGTCGTCCTTTTGCCGTAGTTCAGATCTCGCAAATCAATGCTCAAGGCGACGCGGTTCTGGAGTGGTTGAAGCATTGGCCGGAGCTACCGGCCATGCAAATTCGCCTGGACGTGGAACCGCGAGCACGCGCCTCTGCGCGGTTTTTTTCTCAATTAAAAGAACTGAATCCCGCGCCGCAAATGTCACTAGTTCTGCCGTCAGCACGAGTGACGGATCAAGCGGCTCGTTTTAAACTTTTTCGTCGTCTTCATAGATTCGCGGCCCAGGTTGAAAGGTTCAGTTTTTCCTGGAGTCCCTACTATCGATATGTGCAGGACAACCATCATAAAGCCGTTTCTTGTGCGACCAATTTTGACGGCGCCAAGACCCACCCTCCGCAAGTGAGTGTGGTCATTCCCCACCATCGCGATTTTGACAACCTATGTTTGGTGCTTCGCCATCTAAGTCATCAGACTTTGAGCGCTGCTGATTTCGAAGTGATTGTGGTGGACAATGCATCTCCTCGAGATCTTTTGAGTGAGGAGCAACGGCATCAACTCATGAAGTTGGCTGAGCGAATGAGTTTTACACTGATCACCGTGGAATCCGCCAATCGAGAGGTGTACCTCGCGGGTCACGCTCGTAACGAAGGTTTGATTCGGGCGCATGGCAAATACATTCAGTTCATTGACTCAGATATTCTGCTGCCACCGGATTTTTTACAGTCGCTGATCGCTCATATGCAGAATGCGGACGTTTTCATGGCCAAACGCCACATGCTCAGGGCGGGGGCGCAACCGGATCCAGAATCGTCTTTAATCGATCTCAAAAATGTTTATCGCGAAGAGGATTATTGGGAGGGATTTAAAAGTGCCAAAGAGTGGACCGATTTGCCCGACTATTGGAAATATTCCTGCACTTATTGTCTCGCTGCTAAACGGGAAGATTTGCTTAAGGCCGGCCCCTTTGACCCGCGCTTTACTAACTATGGATTTGAAGATGTAGATTTGGGATTTCGCCTCTACAAAATGAGATTACGCTTTGCCTTTCTACCATTGTGGGTGGCGCATCTGTATCCGCGGCGGGATTTGCACAACTACCATTTTGATTTAGCCAAGCGCGCTCGCAATTTGGAAATCTCGGCGCTCACATTATTTCAGCTACGACCGGAAAAACCCACCTTCGCACTTTGCCAGGGTTATTTTGCACCACGCTTAAGCCAATGGATTATGGGCTGGTGGTAAAGGTATTGGGTGGGGGTGGAGTCGTGGGTCCGGAAAAGGCCGTACAGCCAGCGCCCGTACAACAGGTCGCATCTGTGCGACAGGTGTAGTATCCCGCAGTAAAGGACCCTGGGGCCCAACTAGGTTGGGGCGTACAAAGTACGCCGCACGTCGGATATTTAATTTCATTGTTGGGGCCAGTGCCTAGAAATGTCTGACCGGCTGGTGCAGAGGTATTACCAGCGGCGTCCACGGCTACCACTTCGAAGTTCATCACACAGCCTGGATGCAACTGAGGATAGGTTAAGGTCAAAACATGATTATTTGTCGCCGTATTGGTCTCTACTTGATTGTACCCAACTGTGGTGGCGCTCTGACCACATTGTTTTAAGAGATCGCAGGGTACCCATTGCCCTTGCCGATTAAAAACCTGATTCGCGGGAGCATCATAACCATTCGGTAAAATCGTGTCATGAGCGCCGGGATTCACGCTCTGATCCATAATAATACCCGGACTACCAGTGCCTACCGCATTGTACATGATGCATGGTGGATAGCCTGCATAAGCGGGCGCGGCATTTGCCGGCCATCCTCTTTGCCAGCTCAAGTCCAAACACAGAAATTGGGTGCCCGGTTCAAAGTCACTCGCTCCGGGTGCAGCACTATTGTAGCCAATTTGTATGGTCGGACCGGTCGTCCGATTAAACGTACAAACGGTAAGCGGCACCGTGGGATTGGCCGTCACTAAGGCAATGTTGGGCGGCTTGGGCGGCGTGCGATCCTGGGGATACTGAAACTTTTGCGCCGCAAAGCAATTGTGGGTTCCGGTGCTGTCTTTGTAGTTCACTTGCACGGACAGCTCGAGACCAAGGGTGCTATCGCCGACTCCAGTTGCGGCCATTTTATCTGGTATCGCAAGTTGAGCGGCAGTGGGTGCTCCACCATAGGCCTCAATACCTGTGCCCGCCGCAGCCCAGCCCGGATTAAACGCGCTTGCTGGAATAGTTCCCACTGTCGAAGCTCCTCCTGCGGGCATAGGATAAACCGTCGCCGGGCAAGGGCTGGCCGTAGCATTGGTTTGAATATTAAACGGCCGAATCGAAATATTGGAAAGCAAAGTCACATTCGGATTATTGGCGAGATCACTGGAGGCGACTACCTTCGAAGTTAAATAGTTGGTTAGTGCAGGATAAGATCCGAAGTTGCACTGAACTTGCGGATTGGAATTGTAAATCGAAGCGAGGGTGCGCATGCTTCCTTGAATCAGTTGGAAGTTCTGCAGGAGGGCGGGTTGATTCAGCCCCACCGCAGTCACATCGGCGACATCATAAACTGGGGCGGCTCCAGTCCACCACTGGGTGGGGTTAGTCATGGCGCGGGTTGGACTTAAAGCACCGAATGTACTCTCAGTCCGGCCGGTTTCATTGCCGGACGCGGGAATATAGTTAACCACCGAGCGGTAATAGGATTCTTCACGAACTGCGGCAAGAATCGATTGGGCGTAGAGTTGGCAAGAGCCCTGAATCATGGTGGGGTTTTGCCTAAACATGCTCCCATAATTACTCACTAAAATGGCCAGCGAGCTAAGTATTCCAACGGCAATTAGGACTTCGACGATCGAATATCCCTTTTTGGAACTGCTCTTTCCGTATACTATATTCGCAAATGCCAAAAGTGACCTTCCAAAGCAAATTGGTTCCACTCCTTATTCTAATATGCATGGGCTGTGTTACGTCTATCGTTATTGCAGGTTGGATGTCTTTTTGGACCGATTCTGAGATGTGGAATGCCGTGGTGGTCCGAGATCTCTTTGCGCGCATCCCTTACTACGATTTTTCGGTTAAGCCGCTCTTTAATTTACTTCTATGGCTTAATTTTAAACTGGCTGAATTGCTCTCCGTCCATCCTATGGAGGTGGCTCGGGCGTGCTTTGCGCTCAATGCAATTCTGGTTTTGGCCATGTTTTTCTGGCTTTCCCGCCGACTGGCGCAGAGCTTTTATGGCGCACTGCTGCTGACTGCCTTGGTCGCCTGCAATTCGTTTTTTATTAAGCGTTTTATCAATGTGCGTTCCGACGTTTTGGTGACCACGCTTATTTTGGCTTTGATGTGCCTCTCAACCACCGGGTGGTGGAGTCGTTTGCGGCCCGTAGCCAGAGTTTTTGTTTACAGCTGTTTTTTAGCTTTCAGTTTGGCACTGACTCCCAAGGCGATTTTTCCGGTGGGAATTTGGGCCTTGATCTTTCTTTTACATGACCTGCGCAAAGTTTTTTCCGGCCGCAAACCGATTTTCGGGATGATTGTGGCGTTCTGTGCATTTTTACTTTATTTGCTGCGCAATTGGCACGCCACACAGTTTTTCCTGCGCTCATTTCGGGGTGGAGACGATCCTCCATATTGGTCCCTGATGCGCCTCGAGCACGTGGACCGACTGCTGTGGGAAAATTTGATTGTGGCGCCGCTGTTGATCATGAGCTTATTGGCTTCGACCTGGTTTAGGAGTCGAATTCCGCGCAGTATTCTGCGCTATTTCGACTATGCCTCCGCGTTGACAGTGTTACTGGCCTTTTATCCAGATCGGTTGCCGTTTTTTATCGCGAGCCTTTTGCCGTTTATTTATCTACCCTTGGCCGCGGCGTGGCCGGAACTTCTAAAGGTCACCTCGATTAAAAGGACCAATTGGCGCCGTGCCTCGACTATGGTTTGGGCGTTTTGCGTGGTCAGCTGTTTGTATTGGTCGGCCTTTCTAATTTTTTGTCACAACAATGAGCTTCAGCGCCAATACATTTCTTGGATCGAGCGCCAACCTTTGGACGAAGCTGATGTTCGAATTTACGATTCGGTCGGGATCTTGCCGTTTTCGCACAAAAGTTTTATGTGGTATGTGGGCCCCAGTGAGGCTGGCAATGGATCGGTATTTGATTCTATTTTGAGATCGAAGGTGGAAGTGATTCCTTACACTTCACGCTTGATGTTTTTGGGTCCGAAGTTATGGGACTACTTACGTGAAAACTACACCAGCGATTTCACCGGGCTATTTGTCCGCAAGTACGAAGCCCATTTAACGACATCTCGAGTGAATAGTGGTGTTCTGCGAGAAATTCTGGTCGATAAATTTCCACAGTTTACTGATTCAGCCAAAAAAGTTTACGTGCGTTTGATGACCAAGTCGGGCATCGATCTTACGCACCATGCTCAGTGGGTGGACAGCGGAGGCCATAAAGTGGACTTCAATGGTGAAATTACCATGGCGAATTTGCAAGCCTACAAGCAACTCATTGTGCCTCCAACCGCATCGGAATTGACCATGGTTCCGATTCAACTGACTTCACCAAGTAACTTAAACTGGATGGATCTGTTTCGCTTTGACTCCGAAATTTAAGACTTCTATCCTCGAGACCGATGTTGCACCAGGTTTTCATTTTATTTTTTTTCGTCGCTCAGGTTCATGCTGTGAGCGGCGTTCCCGCCGAGCCACAGAATTACGCCGGTCGTTTAGATATGAACGGGCTACGATTTAGCGACTATCAGGATTTTGAAAAAAATTGGCATTTTGTGACCGTGCGCTTTCGCAAAGACACCGCGGAGCTACGCATGACATACGCCAATGATTTGGCCTGGCAGGCCTTGAATCGAGACGCCGCCGATTTTCCAGACGGCGCGGTTTTGGGGAAAATCGGAATTGTGACCCACGACGATATGGCCTTTCCGTCGTCGGCTGTTCCCAGTGGCGCCCGTCGTTATCAGTTCATGGTGCGCGATAAAGAAAAATTTAAAGAAACAGGTGGATGGGGTTATGCACTTTTTGACGCCAACGGCCTGACCTTTCCCGAAGAGCCGGTGACGACAGCCAAGGCTTGCGCGGCTTGCCACGGATTGGTTCCTGAACGGGGATTCGTATTTTCACAAATTATGCAAATGGCGCCGTTCGTGACTAGCCGTGAGCGTGTGGATGAGCGTTTGAAGTTAAAATTTACCGATGCGGAACTGTCGTCGTTGCCAACCACTATAAGGTCGGTCCTTCCTTCAGGTCGGCGTGACAAAATTCGCCTCTTGGAAGGTGAGTTGCGCCAGCATCTCTTTCAAGGCACCCTGGATGAAGTGCGGCCCGCCTTGGCCGTTGAGGCTGTACGCAGCCATCATCCGACGCTATTGATGAATCCAGACGGCTCACGCTACGCATTGGTGTTTGAAGATGTCGGAGGGAAGTGTCCAAATGAAAAAATGGTAGCGCTCAAGGGCATTAGTAACATTTACTTTAAAGCCAATGAAAAATTTGAAGTCAACTTTTGTCAGCCTCGTTAGTGGCGGGCCAATTTGGGCCGCGGTCATTGTGAGTCTGTCGTCGTGTGCCACCGCGCCACGGGAAAAGTGGATGGCCATCCCAGGCTATCCCAATTTGCGTGGGGAGTTTGTTGCGACTTCGGATGAGGGCGCGGTTAAAAAATTCAAGGGCTCCAACCAAGACGTGGTGTGGATCCTGCCGCAATCCGGGTTGTCTGAGGTTGAAGCCCGGACTCGCGTGCGCGGTAAATTAGATTTATTTAATGATTTGCTCCATCCGGGTCCGGATCCCTATTATGGAAAGCGCCCGGAGTCTCCGACTTGCGGTGAAAAGATTTTTTCCGAGAACTCCGCCGGGCCTGGCCAACCGCTGGCTGTGATCCGGCTTTATGCCACGGAGGGATTTGTTTACGGATCGTGCAATCCAAAATTAGATGTGTTGAAGAGTCAAATCACTTGGCTTTATTGTCCCGCCTCGAAGAATTTTTATGAGGTGAAGTATTTTTATCCAGCGTCGCGAGGCTGGGTGGATGCGCCGCTGGCTCAATGCCCAAGCGAGGCGGTGAGGTGAGACTATGGATTTTATTTGTTATTTTAGGTCTTCACTTTTCAGCGGCAGCGTCCGTGCCTCGGCAGATTCAGGTTGGATGCAGCATCTTAGACGTCAACGGAAAATTGCTACGCTCCTTTAGCGGTGAATTCTGCAGGTATTTTCCCGATGGCAAGGTGCTTTTGAGCCATGGCACCACGGGCCTTGCCCTTTATGACAGTGAAATGAAATTGCTTTGGGAACGAAAGATGCATGTTCACCACATGTTGCGCGAAACTAACGACCACAAATTGCTGGTGTTGAGTTCTTCGGTACATCTTTTTCGAAATGTTATGACCAGATTTGATAAAATCTACAAATTCGATATGAATGGAAATGTAGAAGGGTCCTTTGATTTCTTTGCAAACGTTCATGATCTTGAAAATGCGAACCCACTTCTCTTGGCGCGCGGCTTGGGTCCATATGAGTGGGATCACGTCGCCCTACCAGAAGTCCATTGGGAGTACTCTCACGCCAATTCCGTTTTTGAAATTCCGCTGAGCCCAGCGGCAAAGTCGATTCCGGCATTTCAGGCGGGCAATATCATCGTGAATGTGAGTTCTGCGAACTACATTTTGATACTGGATAAGGATCTGAAGAAGATTCTATATTCTTTTACCTATCTACCCAATTTTGATGGTGACTTGGTGACTCATGATGTTCAGGTTCTCAAAAATGGTCACCTCTTGGTTTATGTTAACAATCGTCAGATTGGGAATAACTATGTTTCCACTCTCGAGGAGTTCGATCAGGTTGAGAAAAAATTAGTTTGGCAGTTTCATCCTAAACGGTCCGCCGTTTTTAACTCCAAGTTTTCCGGCGGCGTGCAGATTCTGGACGATGGCAACATTTTGTATAGTGACACGACCCGGGGTGGAGAAGTGGTTGAAATCAATCGCCAAGGTCAAGAGCTCATGCGTTGGTCCGTGCCGTGGGTTGATCCCAAGACCTCAAAGCCTCTCGGCCTACAAGAGGCGAAGCAATTGGATTTGTCCCAATTCCTTCAACACAATAGGGGAATTTAATATGGAAAAAGGGAGACTCCGCGAAGTTCGCGATAGGCTCGATCAAGTTTCGCCGTCTTTTTGCCTGGCGAAGTGGAAGCAAGTCACATTGCATCTGTTCAATGGCAATACACAGAGCTGCCATCACGTTCAATCCCATCGCGTTCCGCTTGGGGAGGTGGCGCGTGATCCCGGCGCACTTCACAACTCCAAATGCAAACAGGGCGTGCGCGCGCAAATGCGGCGTGGGGAATTTCCCAAGGAGTGCCGCTATTGCTGGAATGTGGAGAAGGTTGGCGAAATCAGTGACCGGATTTACAAAAGTGCGGACACTTGGGCTTGGCCGAGCTTGAAAGAATCAGTGGCCGACATTCATTCGCCGTTGCCATCTTATTTGGAAGTGGCGTTTTCGAATAGTTGCAATTTTAAATGCATGTATTGCAGTCCTGTTTACTCGTCGCTGTGGGAGCAAGAAATCCGTGAACATGGACCTTATCCGACGTCGCGGCGTTATGGTAGTTTGCTGGCTGCGCGCCTGTTGGGACAGGAACCTTTACCGGCCGCAGATCGGGCTCGCTATGTCGAAGCGTTTTGGAAGTGGTGGCCGGTGGTTTCACCGCATCTTCAGCACCTGCGAGTCACGGGAGGCGAGCCGTTTTTGTCGAGTGACACTTGGCGCCTGCTGGACTCTCTAATCGAAAATCCGCAACCGCAGCTGACTTTTTCGATCAACAGCAATATGGGCATGACCGACGACATGCTGACCCGCTATCTGAAGCGGCTTGAAAGTCTGCACGGCAAGGTAAAAAAAGCGACGCTTCATTGCAGTCTGGACTCGATGGGTGCCCAGGCCGAGTACATTCGCTTTGGATTGAAATTTCCGGTATTTCAAAGAAATTTACGGCGCTTGCTGAGCGAAAGCCGCATGCCTGTACACGTTTCGTTTATGGTGACGGTCAACGCGTTGAGTTTGCCGGGCCTTGTGCCGTTGATTCAATGGATTGCAAGTTTACGTCGCGAATTCCCACGACACGAAATCGGCGTGGACACCCCTTATTTGCGTCTCCCGCAACATTTGTCGGTGTTTATTCTTCCCAAGGAATGGAGCCGCTATATTTTTGCGGCGGTCGCGGAAATGGAGCGTCAGTCATTTTCAAGCGCGGAGATCAACCGTCTTGAGCGTATTGGCAAATTGATGGATGGCGGAGGATTCTTCCGTTTGAAGCGGGCGCTTATGAGGCGGGACTTTGTTCGTATGCTAAGCGAACATGACCGCCGTCGTGGTACGGATTTTCGCGCGACTTTCCCTGAATACAGGGAATTTTTTAGTCATGAAAAAGTTGAATATTCTCAAGAGACGGTGGAGACTTCCAGGGCATGAAAGAGAGCCACGACAATATTTTGCGTCAGAATATGAGCCACGGCACTGGCAGCGCGAGGGAGTCTCTCTGTCGTTCGCGCTGGGATCAGCCAACTATTGATCTTTATTCCGGCCAGGTGCGAGTTTGTTGCAGGGTTCCTTCGTTGGCGATTACGCGTGAAGATTTGTCGAGTTTTAAGACCGATGCAATTCTCAACAACGAGACTTTGGTGCAAAGGCGTCACGAGATGTTTCAGGGCACGAAGCATGTGGACTGCGCTTCCTGCTGGAAGGCCGAAGCCTGCGCTCAGCCCAGTCCGCGAGTCGGGGCAGGTGAAGTCGTCGAAAAACTTCGCGCTATGGATGGTCGCTTCGCTGACGGACATGACTTCTCGCAGTTGGAGAAGAGTCATCCGATTTTGCGAGCTGAGGCACCGAAATTTCTCGAAATTCAAATGGGCAATCTGTGCGACTTGAAGTGTGTGTATTGCTGGCGTTCCAATTCTTCAAAGTGGGCACAAGAGGATTTGGAGTTCGGAAAAATTAGTGTTGAAGAATTTGCAGCGTTAAATCGCAAAGCTCCCGAGGGCTTTGAGGAGATTTTTTGGCAGTGGCTTGAGACCGTGGCGCCGCATTTGGAAATGGTCAGCTTTGTCGGCGGCGAGCCGACGATGCAAACACGATTTCCGGATATTTTGATGCGGGTTCATCAGATTTGCCAGCGCCAAGGTAATTCAAAAATGCGCATACGCATCGTTTCGAATTTGAATTGCAGCGAAAAAATTTTTGCGCGCGTGCTTGAAGTTATTTCTCTTTTGACCCGGGAAGGCCGCGCGGTCTTGTTGGATATTTCCATGGAGGCTTTCGGCACTCGCGCGGAATTTATTCGCTTCGGTTTGAAGTGGACAAGTTTTGATCAAAATCTGGAGCGGTTTTTAGCCGCGAAGCTTGAGAATTTTCAGGTCGCGATTTCCGCAACGGTGAATTCGCTCTCGATAACGAGCATGGCGGAGTTTATTGGTTATCTGGCTGAAAAACAGACACGGTATGATGTTCGTTTTCCTTTTATGGAAAATTCCGTGGTCTACCCCACCTGGCTGGCCGCGGAGATTTTGACTCCGGATTTTTCGCACCATTTGAATGCTGTGATCGAAGAGTTGGAAAAATACCCGTTTGAATCCGCTTTTGCCTGGGGCTATGGCTGGGCTCGTTATGCGCAATACATTCAACGATTGCAAGCCACGATTCGTTATCCTGGGGACTCGAGCGACAGTCGAATCTGTTGGACCCGAGGGCGATTTTACCGTGGTATTCGTGACTTGGAACATCGGCGTAAGGTGAATTTTTCCGCAATCTTTCCAGAGATGCGCGACTTTCTGAATTCCTGTGAGAGGTTCCATGAGGATTGGCTGCGCGACAATGCGACGGCTGGGGTCGAACCATGAGCCAGGTGAAGCTGCTCAACTTCACAAAAAAAACTAGTAAGGACCTGCACTTTATTCGCAGGCCCGAACTGCTGTTTTTCCCTTTTGATCGCATGATTAGCCGGCTTTCCTATAAAGCGGATTTGTTCAATTACTCCTTGCAGAGCGAGCCGATCGCGCAATTTACGAAAATCTCATCACCCGTTCTGAGCTGGGAGGAGTGCTGCTTGCAAAGAGCCGAGCAGCTCCTGCGTCTAAATAAAGAAAAATACTATCTGGCATTCAGTGGTGGGATCGACAGCACGACTATGCTGGTTTCCATTTTGCGCACCTGGCCCAAGGCCGATTTAAAACGGATCGTGATTTATCTGAGCCATCACTCCGTAGAAGAAAATCCGGGATTTTTTGACCGCTATTTAGCGGAATTCCCGCTGGTGAATTCCTTGATCGACGTCAGTCAGGAACTTTTTGCGAACGGAAGTTTGATGGTCACCGGTGAGCTCGGTGACCAGTTATTCGGCGCGGATATTTTGGGGACCGCCTGCCAATTGTTCGGCGATCAGGCCTTGGCGGCGGATTATCGGGAGATGGCGCCGCAAGTGCTCGACACGCTCACCAAGTGCCCGGGCGCGGGCGCCAAAATTTTCGCGCATCTTCATCCCATGGTTGAAGAGTGCCCGTTTCCCATTCGCACCATGCATGATTTCTTCTGGTGGTTTAATTTTTCTCAGAAGTGGCAGCACGTGAAGTTTCGCTTCTGCCATCTTCCGACTTGGGATACGCGTGCTCGCTATGGCGATTGCATAATGGCCTTCTTTGATACCCCTGATTTTCAACGCTGGAGTCTGGCCAACCACGATTTGAAAATCAAAAGGACTTGGGATTCCTACAAGTTTACCGCCAAAGAGTTTATTTATGACTTTACCAAGGATCCGGCTCAGCTCCACCTCAAAAAAATTCAGAGTTTGGAAAAGACCTACGTGCTGAGTGAAATGCGTATTGCCGTGACTGAGGATTATGGCACTGTGGAGCGCCCCGAGGATTTGGAAAAATATGAACGCTTCGTTAATTAAAAACTTCATATACACCGACCGCAAGACGGGTCGGGTGGTGCTGGTGAAGCGCAGCCGGGAATTTGATTTTCAACTTTCCTCTGGCGATTTTTATACGGATTTGGTGATGAGCGCGGCCGCGATTCCATTTGCGGACGGATACGGCCAGAAGTTTAGCCCTGAGTGCGGTATGATTCGCTTGGATGAAGAGCTTTCCGATAGTGAACATTCTCGTTTGGATTTGCTAAAGCGAAAAATTGAAGTCCAGCTTTTAATTCACACTAGTCTTTTGATGATAGAAAAAGACATTGAGGCGGCTTTTAGCGAAGATGTTTTACAACGGGCTCCAATCAGCGCGGCCAATTTTAAGATCTATTGGCAGCTGATGCGGGATGAACGGCGCATTTTGCTCGGCAGGGTGAATGATTTTCGCCGGCGGCTTAGCGAACAAATTGAAAAGCTGGATTCGATCGCAGCGGTGAATCGCGAGTATCAACGTATGATACTAAATCTAAATTTAGGTGTTTACTCCCCTACCAATCGTGAAAGGAAGGGCATCGGTGTCCAACAAGATCATCAAATTTGAACTGCTCCTGGATTTTATCCGCGATATCAATCCCGCTAGCGAGAAAATTCCCCTGAACGCGGATACAGATTTGATCGGCACGGGCGCGATTGACTCTTATTCTATGATTCAATTGATTGACGCCTTCGAACAGCGCCTGGGAATCATTTTTAACTTCACCGATCTGAACGCGGAAAACTTTCGCAGCCCGCAGACTCTGCTCGAAATGTTAGTCGCCAAATACGATTGCCAAATTGAGGGTCCGGCTTAAGCGAAAAGAGTGTTTGGCGGACGCTAGCCAGCTGTCTAACAATTTGACAGTTAACGATCTATTCAAATCGTGTCCAAATGCCATAGACCGGGTATGGGGCGTGCAACTCCTCATTTTAGATCGGGAGGATAGATCATGTTGAAGTTAGCAATTTTAGTAGGTGTTGTTACGGCTTCTTTTTCGCTGCACGCCCAAAATATCGATCGTGATTTTTATCTCAGTTTTAAGATGCCCGTGCCGTTCGGTGCCTACAATTATGCTTGGATTGAGGGTAGCAAGGTCGTAACTCTTAACGCCGACGAGCAGATGGACAAGCTGGAACAAGCCATACAAGGAAAAAGTCCACTTCATTGCGTGATCATTTCTGACCAACGGTTCACTGTGAAAAGCCTCAGTTCCAACACTAAATATTTTGTTAAAGTTAGTCCTGTTCCGGATCAAAAAAAGCGCGGATATTGGACTGGTGAAATCCACGACCCCCGAACTCAACAAGCCATCGCCACAATCAATTGCCTTCCGCTCAATGCGTCCGCTCAAACTTCGCCCGCCGCACTGAATTTCCGTTCTTTACAGGCGGCTCTGGGGCCAGCGACTATTGAGCCAGTTCAACCTACCGCCGGCGCGGTCGACGTAGGCCAGGCAGTCAATCTCAGAGCTAGTCCATAAGGGAGGAGTTTATGCGTCTGCTTGTGATCGCCGCCCTGCTTGCCAGCTCAATTCCGGCACTGGCGACAAATGACGGTACGATCGTTTATGACAGTGAAACGGCCCTGGTTATGGTGGACGTGCAGAACGATTTTATGCCTTATCCGGGGAGCACTTTGCCGGTTCCCGACGGTGCCCAGGTCGTTCCCGAACTGAGTAAGTTTGTAAGTAAAGTCGCGGAAAACCACGGCGCTCTGTTTGCCACGCAGGATTGGCATCCGGCCGGCCATATTTCCTTTAAGAGCGCGGGCCGTGGCGGGATTTGGCCCGACCACTGTATTCAGGGATCGCACGGCTCGCAGCTTGATGATGGTTTGAAAGTGACGCTGCAAGCGGCGCTTGAGAAAGAGGGTGTAGAGACCCAGATCGTGCGCAAAGGTTACGACCTTGATCATGACGCTTATTCCGGGTTCGAGGGCGTTAATTATCAGGGCCTGACGCTGACCCAACTTCTCAAACAAAAACACATTAGTCGCATTCTGGTGGGCGGATTGGCCACGGACTATTGCGTGCGCGCCACGGTTCTCGATGGTCGTAAAAATGGTTTTGAGGTGGTTTTTCTTCAATCGGCTTCGCGCGGAGTGAATGTCCATGCCGGCGACGTCACCAAGGCCATCGAAGACATGCGTAAGGCGGGAGCCATCATCGCGCCTTAAAAATTTGTAAATAGTTCCTGCACAAAATCTGACAGTGGAAAGTGCTCCTTCGCTAGTCTAAAATGCGACTCGATTAGGAGATCCAATTTTTGAATTCGGTACACTTAATTGAGTTATGTTTAAGAATTACAACAACTGAGAATTTTTGATTGCGTCTCCTAGAGCCCACCACACAAATCAACAGCGAATACACCGAGCGCATCGATCGAGTCATCGATCATCTCCGCGCGAATCTCGACCGTGCTCCCAAGCTGGTGGAGCTGGCTAAGGTTGCTTGCTTTTCTGAGTTTCACTTTCACCGGATTTTCGGTGCAGTCACAGGTGAAACCCTGAATACGTTTACAAACCGCCTGCGGCTCGAAAAGGCCGCGCGGCTCCTCAGGTACACAAATCATGGAATCACAGAGGTCGCGCTCGACTGCGGCTTCTCCTCGTCGGCCACGTTTTCGCGTGCGTTCCGTGCTGGTTACGGAAATTCCCCAAGCCAGTTCCGAAAGTCGGGGGAAATCAAAAAAAGCAAGATTTGCAAAGAAGTGTTGCCATTCGGCGAGTATGTTCTACCCATGAGCTTAGAGGAGAAACAAGTAGCCTTCCCAGTGACCTTAAGGAATTTTCCTGCGCGAACCGGTGCCTACCTCCGAGTGGCGAATGCGTTCGAGGGTAACCGCGTGCTGAAGGCTTTTGAGAAGATGCTGGAGTGGACGAAGAATCAACCTGGTTTCTCGGAGGGCACGCTATTTGGCATGTCGGCTGACGATCCTCACGTGACCCCGATGCCGCTCTATCGTTACGAGGTCTGCTTCGAGACGAAGCAGACCTTTAAGCGCGCGGTTGGAATGTCGAAGTTGGAGCTACCCGCAATGCGCTACGCTGTCGTCCGCGTCTCTGGTAATCTCCACATGGTGGGCACGGTCTGGGACTATTTGTTCAGGGACTGGCTTATCCATAGTGATTATGAGCCCGAGCACGCACCGGGGCTGGAGATCTATTTGGACAAGGAGAGAGCGACGGACTGGTCGCACTTCGAGCTGGAGCTTTGCTTGCCGATTCGAACATTGAGGAAAAGAAGAATTTAGTATGTTGAAAATATTAACCGCACTTTTTGGGGCCGTCCTAATGTCCCAATGTGCTTTCGGAAAGGAAGCGGCTATGCCACATGTAACTGGAATCGGAGGAGTATTTTTCAAGGCGAAAGGCGACCCCCAAACGCTCTCCGCCTGGTACGAGAAACATCTCGGAGTGAAGCTGCAGCCGTGGGGAGGTGCCGCGTTTCACTGGGCCGAGGACAAGAACGCCGCCACGGCCGCAACCGCTTGGAACATCGATGCCAAGGATTCAGAGAAGTATACTCAGGGAGAGGCAAACTTCATCATCAATTACCGCGTGGATGACCTAAGTGGGATGGTGGTAAACCTTAAGCAAGCAGGCGTTCGAATTGTGAAGGCCTTCGAACAATCGGACTATGGCAAGTTCGCCACCATTTTGGATCCCGAGGGAAACCTGGTTGAGCTTTGGGAGCAATGAACCAGGGCATTCGAATTAACACTTGTCATCGATGTAAAGGGCGCCATCTTTCGCAGGCGCCAATGTTCAAGACGGATTTGCTTTGTCAGCTGCGGTCATTAAAGAGCTTGTCTTGCGATCGTCAGGTGAAATGTTTCACAGACAAATCATGCGCGCGCCCTAGAGGGAAATTTCATGGTGCGCACAAAGTCTCAACTACTTGACCGCGACCGCCTCGGTCACGGCAGCTGTCGAATACTTAGTGAGCTACAGTCGAAACTGTCTCATTTTGAGACATGAAAATCAAATCAGCACCTGTTAGGCGATTAACGTCACGATAACTACACCCACTGTTTCCCAGACAATCTAAATGTTTCTAAGATGGCCCGGAGATTGAATCACATCCATCTAGTCTAGAAATATTTGTCGAGGTGAACTTATGCGCATTTGTAGAGTTGGGTATGTGATTCTATTGTCCCTTTCCTCTGCCGCTTTGGCCGAAGGCATTGTTGAGGGTGGTAATCAGTCAGGGGACCAGGAGCACGCCCAAACAGAGAGTCGCCCCTCTGGCCCTATTGCTGATGTTTTCAAAAATACGGTGGATGAAAAAACCGATTTATGTAGAGAGATATCTCATAATAGTTCAAAGAGCTTTGAGATTACGGATGGCTCGGGACAAAAAAATACCGTCACTCTTTATAAGAGGGGTGCAGTTTGTGGACCAGAGCGGCTCTTGACCTTTGACAGCGGTTGCCACGAAATCATTTATTCAGATCATCAGTTAGTCTGTCAGTTAGGCGCAACAAAAAGGCTTTTGGGAGAACATGGTCTTTTGCAAGCTTCTATTCCAGATCAGTTGAAGGTATCTGGCCTTGATTCTAATGAAACTAAAGTGCAGAAGGCGCTGGCATTCGCCGTTATGGCAAACTGCAATAAAGGATTTCAATCACCAGATAAATATAATACGTTTGATAGGCTGGACCCAGTTACCGCATTAGGGGTCGCTGAATGTTTTCAGACGACTGATTTTTGGAAGGCGGATTCCAAATACACTAATCTTGCTCACGGCGAAAATATAGCTGGTACTGGAACGGGCCTGGCGATGGCATGTACAAGGGCTCGTGGTATCAGTTGTACCAAGAGTTTCATGCGGGCTGCAGTAGATCTCCACAGTTCAGGCGTCACAGTAATTGATAAACCCGGAAAGTATAACTTCACAGGTTACGGGGCTGCTTTAAGTACTGTTGTTGTATTACCTGGAGTGAAGGCAGACATCTCAATCAGCGGCCATTCCAGTGTTTACATGCCAACTGGCGGTGGCGCGACGGAAATGGCCCTTGGTGTCTCGTGCTCTAATGACCATTTCGGTGGATGCCATGGTCTTTAAACTTAGAAATCAGGAATGCGCAAAGAGTTGACTGGCTGCCCGGTTTCTCAGGCACCATTAATAAAAACTCAAATTTTAAAATTGTTCGATCAACAAAGGTCGCTCAATATTCAGCGGCCCCCAAAAGGCAGTGGCATCTGACCACTGAGATCCTTCTCTTGCCTTTTGTCGAGCGGAAGACATCATTTATGGCCAGGCATAATGATGACCTTGGTCGGTTCCGTGAACGATGGTCTGGACTGAGAACAATTTTAAGTATTTTCTGTTTTGGGGAATGTTAAAATTAATGCATTCAAATGGGCCGCGTGAATAGCTTAAATTGTGGGGTGTTGTACAAGCCGAGGTTTGTTTGCGGCATGATTTTATTAATGTCTTCAATTACAAACGCCTTTGAATGCGGCGACGCCAGATTAGACGTAGGATCCCAGCCGTTCGCCAAAATCCCGGTTTATGATCAAGCCAAGTGGGAAAAAGAAGATCCCGATATCTGTTACGCTGTGGCGGCGTCGGAATTGATCGTAGCTCAACAGGCTGTCTGCCAACTCATACCGCCATCATTGTTGGAAGCCGTATGAAGGCGGGCCAGTGTGAGTTTTTGATACGCGATAGCCAAGGCAAAACCTGTCCAAAAGATCTGACATGTGAAAACGATTCGTTTTGGGTCCGGTCTGACAGAATCGTCAGTCCTGGTTCAACACTCTACTGGCTGCCTAATTGAAGGCATGACACCCCCTGGTTAAGTGATCGTGAGATCGCTAAAAATGTGAAGACTTCTCGGATGTCAGATGTCGGGCGGGTATCGGCGAGCTGAGTTCTGAGCTGATATCAGATATCCGATATCAAGATATCCGATATCTGAGGATATCGGATAACGGTTATCTGATGTTCGGATTTCTGAGTGGCGGAGAGGGTGGGATTCGAACCCACGGTAGGCTTTTGACCTACATACGCGTTCCAGGCGTACGGTTTCAACCACTCACCCACCTCTCCGGGACTGCGTAAAATTTCGTGAGACGTTATCTTGTCTTTAAAGCTGCCGCAAGCTTTCTAGCTGCGCCGGTTCTTAAAAAACTGAGTTAGAATTTGTCCGCACTCGTCGGCTAGTACTCCGCCGACCACTTCGGGGCGATGGTTTAGGCGTTGGTCGGCCAGCACTTGATATAGAGATTCGACTGCTCCGGCTTTGGGGTCGCGGGCTCCGTAGACCACCCGGTCGACCCTTGCTTGGACGATGGCTCCGGCGCACATCACACACGGCTCGAGTGTCACATAGAGCACGCATCCGCTAAGTCGCCAGCGCCCGAGTTTCTCACAAGCTCGCTGCAAGGCCGTGAGTTCGGCATGAGCTAAGGCCGAGGGCAAAGTCTCGCGTTCATTGTAAGCACTTGAAATTACTTCGTTATCGTGAACAATCAAAGCGCCGACGGGCACTTCTGCCAGTGCCGCCGCCTGGGCCGCCAAACCCAATGCCTGACGCATATAGCCAATATCTTCTGAGCTGATCACTTTTTAAGCTCCTCAAATGTCCAAGCCTTTGTTACACCTTGAAAACTTTCGAGTCCACTGAAGAGGCAGGTGATTTAAGTGGCATTGATCCGAATCCGCGACAATGAAGCTTTTGAACAAGCTTTCCGTCGTTTCAAAAAGGCTTGCGAAAAATCCGGCATTTTGTCCGAGGTTAAAAAACGCGAGCATTACGAAAAGCCGAGCGTGCGCCGTAAGAAAAAATCTATGGCGGCCCGCAAGCGTTTGTTGAAGAAAACCCGTAAACCTTACTAGTTTGTAAACTGGAGATCTTATGAGTCTGCGCGAGAAAATTCTCGAAGACATTAAGAGCGCCATGAAGAGCAAAGAGGCGGACCGCTTAAGCGCGGTTCGCTTTCTTCAAGCGGCGATCAAGAATCGCGAAATTGAACTGCGTCCCAACGCCATTACCGAGCAAGACGTGATCGGCGTGATCAAAAAGATGGCCAAGCAGCGCAAAGATTCCATCAGCGAATTTGAAAAGGCCGGCCGCAACGATCTGGTGGACAAAGAAAAGTTTGAATTGAAAGTTTTAGAAGAATATTTGCCCCAGCAAATGTCCCAGGAGCAAGTCACCACGATTGTCAGCGAAGTCATTGCCGCTATTGGCGCCACCAGCATGAAGCAAATGGGTGCGGTTATCAAAGAAGTGATGAATAAGACCGGCGGCCAAGCCGACGGTAAAATGATTTCGGATTTGGTGAAAAGCAAACTCCAGTAGGCGACAGGTGGCGAGGGTTGAAGTTCCCGCAGGATTTCATTGATCGTGTGCGTGAAGCCACGAATATCGTGCCTTTGATTTCCCAATACGTGCAGCTCAAGCGCGCGGGGGGGAACTATCAAGGACTTTGCCCTTTTCATAACGAAAAGTCGCCGAGCTTTTCCGTTTCGGAAGATAAACAAGTTTACTACTGTTTCGGTTGCAAGGCTTCCGGCAATGCATTCACATTCGTACAAAATTATCAGGGCCTGACTTTTCCCGAGACCATCGAGTACTTGGCCAAACGCGCGGCACTGCCGATGCCGGTCAATACCGACGTCCCGGATCCCGCTCGCGATCTGCGCATAGCCATGTTTAAAGTCAACAGCCTGGCCGCCCAGTTTTATCATCAAGAGCTCAAAAATCTTCCGGCTCAACATGAGGTGCGAAAATATTTAAAAAACCGCGGTCTCAGCGAGGAGCTGGTCGACACTTACAAATTGGGTTACGCGCCCGACGCGTGGTCGGATCTGGCGCAGTTTTTCGAGGGCAAACGCGTGCCGCAGAGCCCAGCGGAACAATTGGGATTGATCAAGCGCCGACCCAAAGGTGATGGTCATTACGATTTGTTTCGTCACCGTCTTATGTTTCCGATTTTTTCGCCAACCGGTCAGTGTATCGGTTTTGGTGGCCGCGTATTCAGCTCCGAGCAGCAGCCCAAATATCTGAACAGCCCGGACGCTCCGGTTTTTCACAAGGGTAAAGTTTTTTACGGGCTCGACAGCTCTGCCAAATTTATCCGCACAGAAGATGAAGCGATCGTAGTTGAAGGCTACATGGATTGGCTGGCACTAGCTAAGGTGGAGATCGGCAATATTGTCGCCACCTTGGGAACCGCACTCACTCACGATCACGCCAAACTGATCAAGCGTTACACCAACAAGGTACTTTTGCTTTTTGATGGTGATGAGGCAGGGAAATCCGCGGCCCGCCGTAGTCTACCGATTTTATTGAGCGAAGGTTTGATGGCGCGCGGACTTTTTCTGCCGGACGAGCTCGATCCGGATGAATTCATCGAGGAGCGGGGAGCGCCGGCTCTCAAACAACTCATTCAATCGGCGCCGGATCTCTTCGATTTGATTTCCACCGAAACTTGGAGCGCGGCCAAGGGTTCGCCCACCGCCAAAGTGCAGCTCCTGGACGAATTCGGTTCCATTCTGGCGCAGGTCGCGGATCCGCGCTTGAAGCGTCTTTATGGCGAAAACCTGGCCAACCTGCTCGGTGTAGACATCAAACTGATCGCCCAATCCATAAAGCAGGCCGCGGGCGTAAACCCGCCGCCACAGCCAAATGTATCGGCTCCGATGCCTTCTGTGCCTCCGCTTCCCAGTGTATTTGATCTCAGCCGGGCTCCTCGCGCTGAGGTCGAGTTACTAAACGTAATCCTCATGAAAGAGGTCTACTTAGTGGAGGCTTTGAAATCCGACGTGGGAGAGAACTTCAAGCATTCCGGCTGCGCAGCGGTATTTGCCCGGATCTCCGAAGTGTATAGACAAATGCCTAATAAATTTGATACTTTATCCGCTTTGCTGGCGGACAAAGTCACACCGGTGGAAACAATTACAAGATATCTCGCGGAACCCTACACGAATTTGAACGACGAGGCGGCGGGCAAATTGTTACAGGATTGCATTAAACGCGTGAAGAGTGATTTCTTACGCGCTAAATCCAAGGAGCTGGCATCAAGTCTACGGGGGGCCGCAGATAGAAATCCTTCAGATCAGTTGGAACAAATTATGAATATTCACAAGAGCCGTAGGTCACTCAACCGCGATTCTTAAACACCACAAGCCAAGAGGAGCGCATTGGCATGTCGAAAAATCCGACAGAAAACGTAACCGAAAATACTTCGACCGGAATGAGCCTAGAGCAACAGCAGGCGGCTATTCACGAGGAGATTCAGCGATTTATTAAACTCTCGAAGGAGCGTCCATCGATCTCGATTGAAGAGATCAACGAACTGCTGCCTCCGGAGATTATCGCCTCCAGCGTGCTGGATACCTTCATGCAGGCTCTCGAGGTCAACGGTGTAGTAATTACAGATACGTCAGAAAATAAAAAGGAAGATGAAGACGACCAATTCTTCCTCTCTGATCCGGACAAAGAGGAAAAAGAGGAAGAGGAAGAAGAGGAAGTTGAGGGCGACACTAAGTCCAACGACCCCGTTCGTCTCTACTTGCGCAAAATGGGCAGCGTGTCTCTGCTCACGCGCGAAGGTGAAGTTGAGATCGCCCGCCGCATCGAAGCTGGTGAGCGTGAGATCGTACGCGCCATCACTCTGTCTCCGATCGGCACTAACGAAATTATTTTGCTGGGCAAACGTCTCGACGAAGGCCGCATCAAGGTGAAAGCTATCTTCCGCGGTTTGGAAGATGAAGAAACTCAATATGATGAAGCCGAGTACATTCAAAAAATTCACGAACTCATTGGCCATGTGAAGCGCTATCAAAAGAAATCCGCCAAGGCGTTCACGGTATTGAAAGAGTCTCCGCACAACTCTCCGGCCTCGCAAGCCGCCAATAAAGAGTTGGAGAAAATCAACGCCGAGTTGATGCTCAATTTTGAAAGCATCAACTTCAATCGTAAGACCA
>Ga0206795_1039_pt1 | contig 28288 bp, 27 predicted proteins | sample Alteio_BWOrgCont_71_FD_152872 | JGI IMG/M metagenome (GOLD analysis project Ga0206795, IMG submission 152872) | Enriched cells from forest soil in Barre Woods Harvard Forest LTER site, Petersham, Massachusetts, United States -... | ecosystem: Environmental > Terrestrial > Soil > Temperate forest >... | reverse complement strand
GCTCGTCAAAAATTGCCAAGGTTTTTGAAGGGCCAGTTCCTCTTTAGAAAGATTGAGTTGATTAATTTTGATGCCCGCCCCTAGACCGGTTTTAATTTTTTCTAAGACTTCCAACTCTGCCTTGGCTTGTTTATCGCCTCCCCGGGCAGAACGAGAGACTCTGAGATAAATTTTCTCCGCAGAATCTAAATCTGCGAGCATTAATTCTGTGTCGATGATTTCAATATCCCGAATGGGATCAACCGAATCACAGACGTGAATCACATCTCCATTTTCAAAACATCGCACCACATGGCAGATCGCATCGACCTCCCGAATATTGGCTAAAAACTTATTCCCCAAACCTTCCCCTTGAGAGGCTCCGGCAACCAAGCCCGCGATATCTACAAATTCCATGGTCGTTGGCAAGACTCTCTCGGGAATGACAATCTTGGCCAAGGCCTCTAAGCGATCATCGGGCATGGGAACAATTCCCACATTGGGCTCAATCGTACAAAAGGGATAATTCGCTGCTTCGATTCCCGCCTGAGTTAAGGCATTAAACGTGGTGGATTTTCCGACATTGGGCAATCCAATTATTCCACAGCGAAATCCCATGAGTTCTATTCCTTATGCGATAAAAGTCCGCGAGAGTAATCGAAAAGTCTCTTGTAGTGAACTTCAGTGTTGCGCCTCTCCGGGAAATTCCAGGTATACTCTCGCCCCTTTAAAAACTTGCCCAGGAATCCTCTGATGTTTAGAAAAATTTACCTTGGAATTTCAAGCCTCTTCGCCAGCGCTCTTCTCTATGCGGCCTCTGGAATTAACGTGACTCCTCTTATTGTCGACTTCAGCCCCACGGGAGCTAAATTTTCAGATATCAGCGTGATTAATATGTCCAGCAGCAGTACCGCTTATGTCAAAGTCACCTTAACCCGAGTGGATAATCCTGGCATGCCTACCGAAAAAAATATTCCCTTTACGAATAATCCCCAAACCTTTGGTCTCGTCGCTTCCCCGGTTCGCTTAGCCATCCCGCCGAGTCAATTACGCCGAATTCGGCTCTTACCCTTGATTCACGACAATGCTCAGGATGTTGTGTATGAGGTTAATATCACTCCCGTTACCGGAGAAATGGAGTCCTTCAATGCGGGCAATCAAATCCAGGCCGGACTCCAAGTAATTGTGGGCTATGCCACTAAAGTTTTCATTCGTCCCTTAAATGCGCAGGCCGTCGTATCCATTACGCGGGAAGGGAATCTTATCAGCATCAGCAATACCGGAAACAGCAATGTCCTTTTAAACAATGGAGAAGAATGTAGCAGCCCGAGTCAATGCAGCCCTTTACCGCTACCGACCCATCGCCTGTATTCTGGAAACACCTGGACTTTCAACGCCCCGAATGCAGAACCCGTTCAATTTGAAGAATCGTTTATCAATGGCCAAACGAAAATTTTAAAATCAAGCTAAAGCTGCGGGTTCGTGAAAAGCCATTTCTGCCGCTTCTTCTCGTAGAATTTTTTCACATTGAAGAAGAATGTCATCCTGAACTTTTTGAAACTTCTCTCCATCGCTGGTCAAACTAAAGGCGCAGACTCTGAATAAAATTGCGAAAGTTCCAAAAGCCCGATCATTCACAAAGTTCACCCATTTCGGGCAGGATTGATCTATTTGAGGATGCGAAGCGAGCATGTTTTGAATTTTCTTAAAAATAGAGGGAAGCTTTTCAGCATCTTCATGTCGAACCCCAATGATTTGAAAAATTCTTTGATGAGTTCTACGAGAAGTATTCACCAAGACGCTGGAGGTGAAGATGCTGTTCGGCACATAAACCGGTTGTTTGTCTGAACTTCGCAGCCGGGTCAAACGCCAGCCGATGTGCTCCACCGTCCCCTCAATATTTTGCCCAGGACAGGCAATAAGATCCCCCACTGAAAAATGACGATCTAAATAAATCAGCAAACCCCCAAAGAAATTTCCCAGCATATCCTTTGCGGAAAAAGCGACCATCGCCCCCGAAATTCCTCCGAACGCCAGCAATCCTGATAAGGGAATATTTAACATGCCCAACAAGAGCAGCGCCGCCAAGATAAAAACCAAAATCGATCCCACGCGCTTAATTGCCAAAATGCTCGCAAAATCCATTAAAAGATCTTTAGGGCTTTCTGTTTCTTCATAATCTTCCAACAAATGCTCACAGGTAAAATTGAGCAAACGCAGCAGAAACCAAACTCCTAAAACTAGAATGCCTCCTTTGAATATCTCTTCCAAGACCCAGGCCTGAATCCCTCCTTCCCAAAACTGCATACCTTCTTTAATTAAAAAGATTCCATAGAAAAACCAAATCAAGCCGACCAAGGGCCAATACAAAGCTTTCGAAAAAACACAGCTCCAAGCCTCGTGCTTGTGTGTCAAGCGCGCATAAATCACAGAAAACACTTTCATTAAGGCCAAACTTAGCGCGCAAGCTAAAAGACAAATCACCACTGACTTGAATGCCATACCACTGAGGTTATGGGGGGTATTCCATGCCGCCCCATAACTTTTTATTTCTTCCCACATTTTTTCATTCCATCCTTATTTCAAAGCTAAGCGTGTATAGCAAAATCTGATCTCAAGCACTACAGTCGCTGCATTCTTTTTTAAGGGGGGTTTATGGAATTCTTACTCGTATCTCTTTTAGGGATTGTGGGCATCGGTATCTTAATTTTATTTCTGAAATTCAATTTCCAAGCTCTCACGCAACAATTACAGCTTTCTTTACTGAAGCAAATCAGTGAAGGTCAAATTCGGAGCTTAAATCTCCTACAAGACACTCTACAAAAAGGCCGAGAAGAAACGCGATTTGCGCTTAAAGATATTTCCGGTCAAGTCGAAAAACGTTTAAGTGAAGGATTCGAAAAAAGCACTCAAACCTTCACAGACATTGTGAAACGCTTAGCCCTGATTGATGAGGCTCAAAAGAAAATCACCGAGCTTTCAGGCAATGTTCTCAGTCTCAAAGATTTACTCGCCGATAAACGTTCTCGAGGCGCGTTTGGAGAAGTTCAATTAGAAACCTTGGTTCGAAATCTCTTACCCGAAACGCACTTTCATCTTCAGCATACCTTAAGTAATGGAATGCGAGCAGACTGTATGCTGATCCTTCCCCCTCCCACGGGAAACATTGTGATTGATGCCAAATTTCCCCTCGAAAACTATCAAAAATCCATGGACCGAGATTTGAGTGAAGCGGATCGCAAAATCATTGAAGCGCTCTTTCGTCGTGATATCAAAACCCATATCCAAGCCATCTCCAGTAAATACATCCTCAAAAATGAAACGGGCGAAGGGGCCATTATGTTTATCCCGGCAGAAGCTATTTTTGCGGAAATTCATGCGCACTACCCCGACTTGGTACAAGCGGCTCAGCAAGCAAAAGTTTGGATTGCCTCTCCCACAACCATGATGGCCATTTTGACCACGGTCAAAGCCGTGATCAAAGACGATGCCACGCGAAAACAAGTCCATATCATCCAGGAACATTTAGGCGTATTAGCCAAAGATTTTGAACGCTTTGATCAACGTATGGATGACCTTACCCGCCATATCGCTAAGGCTCATGACGATGTTAAAAATGTGAATATCTCTGCTAAAAAAATCAGCGCTCGATTTACCAAAATTGAACAAGTTGAAATGGAAGAGCCTGTGTTATTGGAGTAACTCGTTATCCCCGCGAAAGCTCGTCTTCCCTGCAAAAGCTTTTTTCGCCGTCCCTGCAAAAGCTTTTGCAGGGAAGACGATTTAGGTCCCCGCTTTAGCACGCAATGACTGCCTCTCAAGCATAAAAATCCCCTCTCCCCTCGGGTCTTCGTTTGAAGCGCTTATAACTCCACTGATATTGAGCAGGACAATACTCGATACACTTTTCTATTCCTGCATTTAAAGCCCGAAGCGCCAGGTCCTCTCTTTCATCATAAAATTCATTGTTCACCGGAATAAAATGCAATACAAATCCGCCTCCTGCATGACGCTCTGCGAAAGCATAAAAGCTGGGAATCTTTTTTTTCTGCACTAAACGAATCGGTAAAGTCATGGTTAAAGCCGGAACGCCAAAAAAATGAGCAAAACCAGATCCCACTTCATGACCAGGATCTTGATCCGGCAATAGACCAACGACCTCCCCCCTCCCTAAGGCGCGAAAAAGCGCTTTCACCCCAGCTCGATCCGCAGGAACCAGTGTCGAGCCAAAGCGCTGTCTGGCCGATTTCATCAAATGCTCCAAACCTAAAAATTTAGGAGGGTCATACATTGCCGTCATGGGAGAAAAATATAAATTAACCAATTCCCAAGCCCCTAGATGAGGACCCAGCAACAACACTCCCTTTCCTTGCTTTTTCGCCAATTCAAAAGCCTCTTGACCTTGAATACGACTCACACACTGCCTCAATTTTTTTTGAGAACACTGCCAGAAATAGAGCATTTCTACGCCTGTTTTAGCCATTTCGGCTAAAGATTGGTCTTGAAGTTTCTGTCGATCTTCTGTCGAAATTTGTGGAAAACACGCCTCTAAATTTCTTTGTGTAATTTTTTTAGCACGAGACTGGCTCCGACACAGAACCCAGGCTATCGCACTCGCCAAGATATATAAAATCGGGAGCGGAAGCCGACCCAGCAGGCTTAAAATTCCTGGAACTATCTTTGATTGAATCACAACTTCGCAAACCCAGAACTCGTCGATATAATCCCGCGATTTTAAAGACCCATGGAATCCCGTGCAATCTCATCAATTCAGTAAAGAAGAACTTATCGAATGCGCCAAAGGAAATCTTTTTGGCCCAGGCAATGCCCAGTTACCGCTACCTAATATGCTCATGCTCGACCGTATTACCCATATTTCCAATCAAGGAGGCATGCATGGGAAAGGCGAGCTTATTGCAGAATTAGATATTTCCCCTGATCTGTGGTTTTTTCAATGTCACTTTCAAAATGACCCGGTCATGCCAGGATGCCTTGGGCTAGATGCTATGTGGCAGCTTGTAGGATTCTTTTTAGGCTGGGCGGGACATCCCGGCCGAGGCCGTGCACTCGGTTGTCATGAAGTTAAATTCACGGGACAAGTTCTGCCTTCTGCCAAAAAAGTCCAATACCACATCCATATGAAACGGGTCGTGTCGCGAGGTCTGATCCTGGGAATTGCAGACGGAATCCTGTCCGTCGATGGAAAGGAAATTTATTTTGCCAATGGACTTAGAGTCGGACTTTTCACGCATCAAGATTCATCCATAACAGAAGGAGATCAAACATGAGACGTGTTGTCATCACCGGAATGGGAATTATTTCTTGCATTGGAAATGACTGCGCTAGCGTAGTGAAATCTCTCAAAGCAGGAAAATCGGGAATCCAAGCCCAACCGACTTATCGAGAAATGGGCCTACGAAGTCAGGTTGCGGGAATGATTCAAGTAGATACCGAGGCCCTGATCGATCGACATCATCGTCGCTTCATGGGGAACGCCGCAGCCTATGCTTATCTCGCCATGGAACAAGCCATTCAGGATTCCGGACTCTCCCGAGAAGCCATTTCTCATCCTCGCGTAGGCCTAATCGCCGGATCGGGAGGAGCCTCCAGTTCGGATCAAGTCAATGCCGCTCACATTTTACAAACTAAAGGTATTCGTCGCGTTGGACCCTATCAAGTGACTAAAACCATGGGGAGCACCGTCTCCGCTTGCCTCGCCACTCCCTTTCGCATCAAGGGTCTCAACTACTCTATCTCTTCCGCCTGTTCCACCAGCGCCCACTGCATTGGCGTAGGAATGGAACAAATCCAAATGGGCAAACAAGACATTATCTTTGCCGGAGGCGGAGAAGAAGAACATTGGACTCTATCCTTGCTTTTTGATGCCATGGGTGCCCTTTCTTCTAACTTTAACGACTCCCCTGAAAAAGCATCTCGCCCCTATGATGCTAAGCGTGATGGCTTTGTTATTGCCGGAGGCGGAGGAATGTTGGTTCTAGAAGAGCTTGAGCACGCCCAAAAACGGGGAGCAAAAATTTATGCTGAATTGATTGGATTTGGCGCCAATTCAGATGGAGAAAACATGGTTGCCCCGAGCGGGGAAGGCGCCGTGCGATGCATCAAAATGGCCCTAGGATCCTCCTCCCCCGATACGATCGATTACATTAACACCCATGGAACCAGTACTCCGGCGGGAGACATTCCGGAACTTCTGGCTATCCGAGAAGTCTTTGGTGAAAGAATCCCCCCTCTTTCTTCCACAAAATCCATGACGGGACATTCCTTAGGAGCAACGGGCGTCCATGAAGCTATTTATTCTCTACTCATGCAACACCATGGATTCATCGCCCCCTCCATCAATATTGAAGAACTAGATCCTGAAGCAAAGGGCTTCGATATCGTGAAAGAAGTTCGTGAAAATGTGAATCTTCGCACCGTTCTCTCCAATAGCTTTGGCTTTGGAGGCACCAATGCCTGCCTCGTTTTTCGAAAAATTTAATCAGGATATCCCATGACTGTACTCGTGTTAAAAAAAATCATTCAGGAGGCTATGTCGGCCACTCGACGGACCTATCCTCTCTTATTTCTCATTACGTTTTTGAGTCTAAGCGCGGGCCATTTTCTCGACTTTCTTCCTGGAAATTATTCAGGGGAATATTTAAGGGAATCGCCAGACGGGACCCTGAGCATTCAAAACCCCTGGCTCTTTACCTTGGCCTTAGCTCTGACACTCTTAACGAGTACTTTTGTCGCCGTTTTAAATTTCATTTTTTTAGCTTCCGCCCATCAAAAGACGCTCTGTACTTGGAATATTGCCTGGAGACTTTTGAGCCATGTTTTCATGAGGGCTTTGCTCACCAGTTTGATCACTTGGACGGGGGTGGTGATTGGCTTATCCCTTTTCATTCTGCCGGGATTTGTTATCGGCACCTTTTTCGCCTTGGCATTGCCGATTGTTATTTTTGAAGAATCTTCCCCCTGGGAAGCTTTAAAAAAGAGCGCTCAGCGAGTCTATCCCAACTTACTGTTGGTGGCCCTGATCGTATGTTTAAGCTGGTCCCTATTGTTTGGAGGATTATTCCTAACTCAAGTTTGTGAAGAGTTTTTTAATCTGGGAAATCTTAGTGCGGAGTTTCTAGAAATCTTAGAAGGAGCTCTCATTCTTCCCTTTGCTCAGAGCCTAATTATCTCCTTGTATTTCTCTCTTCAAAAAGGCCAAATTTCAAGCCCTAAAACTCCCTAGACTCCCCAAACTTTCTGTGCATAATACGCCGGCTTTAAAAACCTCTGGACTGGCTGAGAATTCAAGGCTCTGCTATACCGGGGCGCAGATTTTTGAGGAAAACGGAAAGTATGATGAATCACTCGGACACCTTTACACACTTTGTTCCCTATTCAGAGGCCCCTGGCGAAGAATATATGAACGAAAAACAAAAAGCGCATTTCCTAAACATTCTCTCTTCTTGGAAAAAAAGCTTGATGGAAGAAGTGGACCGTACGGTGGAACACATGAAATCCGAAGTTGCCAATCTCCCCGATCTCTCTGACCGAGCCAGCCAAGAAGAAGCCTTCAACTTAGAACTAAGAGCTCGAGACCGAGAACGACGCTTGATCAGCAAAATTAACGAATCCATCGAAAATATTAAAAAGAATGAATACGGTTTTTGTGAAACCTGCGGGTGCGATATTGGCATTCGAAGATTAGAAGCCCGTCCCACAGCAAGCATGTGCATTGACTGTAAAACTTTTGCAGAAATCAAGGAAAGACAAACTAATTTGTGAGACCATGCTTAAAATTTTAAATGCGTCTGAGCATCCTCTTAGTCCTGAAAGCGTAAGTCCTCATGCATGTTTGGTTGTGCAAACTCTTCAAAATGCGGGGTTTCAAGCTTTTATCGTGGGCGGAGGGGTTCGAGATCTTATGATGAAACTCAAGCCCAAAGATTTTGACATTGCTACGGATGCAAGGCCTGAGCAAATCCGACAACTTTTTCGCAATTCCCGATTAATTGGCCGACGCTTCCGCATCGCCCATGTTTACTTTCATCATGAAATTCTTGAAGTTTCAACTTTTCGAGCGGATCACAGCAATGCTCAAGGGACGGAAGAAGCGCATACCGACAAGGATGGCATCATTCTGCGTGATAATGTTTTTGGCAGCTTCGAACAAGATGCGAAACGCCGAGATTTCACCATTAACGCTCTTTACTATGACCCCAGCCATAATCAGCTTTGGGATCCTGAAAATGCCCTGAAAGATTTACAGACAAAACAAATTCGTCTTCTAGGCGAACCCAAGGATCGTTTCACGGAAGACCCCATTCGAGTCCTTCGAGCCATTCGCTTCGCCAATAAACTCAATTTTCAACTCGAAAAAGAAACCTTAAACGCGATTCCTAATGCCATCCCCTTGCTACATTCGATTCCTTCGGGACGACGTTTTGATGAATACACCAAATTATTCTTACACGGCCAAGCCCAAAAAAACTTTGATAGCCTGATTAAAATCGGAGCCCTGGATCCTCTTTTTCCCGGACTCACCGCAAACCTTCAGGACCCTCCTTTTCATCAACTTGTCTATCAAGCCCTTAAAAATACGGACGAACGACTCTCAGAAGGCAAGCATGTGAACCCTGCTTTTTTGATTGCGACCTTTCTCTGGAAAACCTTGCAACAAAAAAAGAACAAAATCCAAGCTGAGACAGGTAAATTTGAAGCCTCGGCTTTTCATCAAGCGATTCGAGAAACGATCCAGGAACAAATACAGCACACTGCCATGCCGAGACACTTCAGCTTGGGAATCAAAGAAATTTGGGCCATGCAGCCTCCCTTGGAACGCCGACGTCCCAGGCAAATTCCCCGCCTACTCAAACATCCAAAGTTTCGGGCTGCGTATGATTTTCTCAGTATGAGAAACGGTGAAGCCTCTGTTGGGACTGAGCTTGTTAACTGGTGGACTAAAATTCAAACCAGCTCCCCGCAAGAACAAAAAAATATGATCAAACTGGCAGCCACCTTATCTCAGACGAATAAAAAGTACCCCCGCCAAACCTAAAAACAACAAATCGGGTAAAAAAGCGCCTAAAAATGGCGGCCAATGAAAAACCAGTACAAAAGGCCCAAAAAATCGATCCGATAAAAAAAAGCCCAGGCCCAAAGCTACTCCAATGGCTAAACGAAGACCCAAGGTCGAAGAGCGTAACTGCCCAAAAGCAAAAGGGAGACCTATCAACATCAGCACGATAATTGAAACCGGTTGAGCGTAAATTTGCCAAATTCGCAATAAATAGGCCTGAACATCCAAGCCATTAGACTTTCGGTAATCCACGTATTGATATAAGCGAGGCAAAGTTAAATTCGTTTCGTTTTCCGTAATGGCTTTTAACACCTGGGGAGGAACCAACTGCGGCCAAACCACTTCAGGCAAAGTTCTAGAAGAGACGCCCTGCTCACTTAAATACAGCTCTTGTACCTGGGTCAAATGCCAACTTCCCTGCTCGAAATCCGCTTCTTTTGCAGAAGTAATCTGCACCAGTTGCCCTTTTTCAAAATGATATTTGACAATGTTTTGCAACTGCCCCTGAGAATCACTCTTTTGAATAAATACAAAATCTGAGCCCGACTTTAACCAAGTCGCCTCGGGCAAAAGCAAGAAAGATCGGTTTTGTTGCTTGGCGCTCAGCTGCGTCAATAAGGCCTCTTCAGCCGAAAAAGGTGCAATAAAGGCACTCACCACAAAACTTAAAAACGCAAGGGCCAAAGCAGGCCGAAGCAGAGCCAAAGCCAACCTTGAAATGGAAACCCCAGAAGCTCGCATCGCCGTTAATTCAGCATGAGTGGCCAATTGCCCTAGTGCAATTAAGGTTCCTAAGAGAGAGGCAATCGGCAGAATAAAAACCAAATTCTGAGGAATGCTGAATAAAACATATAAGACGGCATTCAATAAACCGTAGTTTCCTTTTCCGAGCTCTCCCACTTCTCCGACAAAAACAAAAACAGCATAAATTCCAACGATGACCAAGATCACTAAAGCAATCATCCCCAGGACTTGCTTTGCGACGTATCGATCTAAAGACCGCATCTTTTTATCTCCTCAGAAAAGTGAATACGCCATCTCGCCATCCAATCAACAGCCCCCCGATTAAGGCAAAAAGTCCATGAACCCAAAATACCCCAATCCAAGGAGGCAATACCCCAAGTTCAAGCCAGGCTCGAGAAGTGACCAATAAATTAAAGTAGATGATGAAAACCAAGAGGGCCGGAAGGATTTTTCCAAAACGCCCCTGTCTCGGTTCGACATAACTCAACCCCACAGCCAATAAAGATAAAACCCAGGCAGCGAGGGGAATAGAAACTCTCCACTCCAATTCAGCCCAAGCTTCTAAAGAGGGATGACGGAGCAAATCCCAGCTTGAAAGCGCATCTACTCCCGGATTGTTATCCGGGGTAATAACCGAGGAATTCACCTGTAATCCATAATCTTCAAAATGAACCATATTGAAATTCAGCGTATTGGGGAAACCTTGGTACTCATAACCGTTCTCCAGCACCATATAATTTTTGTGATTTTCTGGGTTAATCCACTGATGCCCAAAGGGCGCCACAATAATGCGGGGGGGATGGGAATTTTCCGCTTGAAGATAAACAAATACCTCTGAAACTTTGGCGCTATCTTTGCTTTGCCCGTTGACATAAAGAACCTGTTTTCCACCATTTAAGGAAATAAATCGCCCGGACTGTAAGAGCGACATGGATGAACTGGACAAACTATTGTTGATGCTGTTTTCGTAATAACGCATCCCCGGCTGAACCCAGAACATGATTAAACTGCTGACAAAAATCACCACGAAAGTCGGACGTTGAACAATCGTCCATAGCTGCCAAAATCCCATGCCAGAAGACATCATAATTAAAAGTTCACTTTGCGAAAAAAATTTCCCCAAGACCACCAAAACCGATAAAAACAAACTGATAGGTAACAAAAAAGCAATCATCTGAGGAAGCTGCAATCCAATGAGTTTGAATAAAAAAGAAACACTTGTTTCACCCACAGAAGCATCTTCTAAAAGCTGAATCAGGCTATTGCTCACCATCACAAAAAGAAAAATTCCCAGGAACAAAAACAAGGAGTAATAGATTTCCCGGGTTAAATAGCGAACCAAAATCACATCTACCCCCAAGCCCAAAAGGCCTGGATTGTGACGAAGAGATTTTGAAGGGTCAACGCGAAAATCGGGTTTTGTTTTGAAAGCAAGTTCAGTATGCTCCTTTCCTTTTTATGGAGAAGTCTATGCAAATTCAGATCACCGGAAGACACCTACCCATCACTGAGGCCATTCGAAATTACATCCTCAGCAAGTTCGAACGGATGACCCGCCACATCGACCAAATTTCTAGCGTTCATTTCATCTTGGGTAAAGATGGCATTCAATTCAGTATTGAAGTCAAAATCCATCTGCCGGGGCATGACCTCTTCGTTGAAAATCGCGACGAGGAAATGTATGCCGCTATTGATATTTTGATGGATAAATTAGACCGCCAACTGCTAAAAGTTAAAAGTAAATTAAAAGACCACAATCATGCTCCTCACCACCAAATGGATGAGAGAGTGTCTTTGGAAAAAGAAGATGAAGAGGATCTGGACTAATCACGGAAATCTTGTTCAAGTTTTTGGTAAAGGCATCCTCATCCTGGCAAGTCCGGGAGGAGGAAAGACAAACCTTACTCTCCAGCTTCTGGATCGAGGTCATTATTTCATCAGTGATGACCTCGTTGAGTTTGAAATGCGAGAGACCCAGCTTTTCGGAAAACGTCCTATTCTCGAACCTCTACTTCACTCTCGTAGCCGGGGATTTTTAAATATATCTCTGCTCTATCCCCATCAGCACCTCAAAGAAACCCCCATCGATTATGTCATTGAGCTTCAATCCCCCATTCCCAAACTTCGCTCTCTGAGATACATTGACGAAAAGACTTATGGACAAGGCTGATGGAAACTCCGACGACCCCTTCTAAAAATTCTCCCGAATCGTATTTCATGACCCCGGCCATCGTTAAGGAAAAAGTGCTCAAAGCCGGCAAAGAATTGCATGAAGCCGCGGAAGGTGCCGTCGAAACCGTCAGCGACATCAATGAAAAAATAAGCGCTTTAGGAAAAGAAGTTCATACCCTTGGAGAAAGCTTAGAAAGTGTTTGTCAGTCCGCTGAACAAATTTTTAAACCCCTAGAATTAATCACCAGCAGTATTGCACTCATTCGTCATCTGACTAAAAGCATTCAACTTCGTCGAAAAACAGGTGCCCTTCCGGTTGAAACTTTTCATCACAAGAAACTAAAAAATGACGTGCTCATTTTGTTTGCTTTAGCGGGAGTTGCTTTATCGCTAGGCGCGATTCTCTCTACCGGCATAGGCGCCATGGCAATTTTGGGAGGAAGTTACGTTGTCAGCACGCTAAAGGCCTCTTATCTCTATTACCGAACCGCTAAAAAAATTAAGCGCGAAACCGCAGAACGCTTAAATTTAGCCAAAGAAGTTGATGCCATTCTGAATGATCCCAGTCCTAAGAAAGATCAGTTCCATGAACTTTCCTCTCGAATCACACGCTATCTCAAACTCAATGAAGTTCTGAAAATTCGAACCTTAAAACAGCAACAACTCCGGCGAGATATTGGGCTCTGTATTTTGAGTGCTTGCGCCTTTATTGCCGCTGGAGCCTTCCCTCCTTTGCTCATTCCCCTCGCCGCCAGTGGCCTAGGGGTTATTGCCTTTGGCGCGGGCAAAAAATTATTTCATTGGGCACAAAAACATTATCCCCGCTTCTTTCATTCCCAGGAAAAACAGCTTCGCACCAAACATGCCAAAAAATATGAGATCCTGAATGAAATGCTGGCTCTAGCTACTCCCATCGCAACGCCCAATCGAGAGAATGAAGTTTCTTTTGGAAAACGAGCAAATCGAATGCTGGCCTGCTATCAAAAGATGCTCAAAGAGCAAGAAAGATCGAAAGAAAACAGTAGCTCTAGATCCTTAGACTCCAGCCCTGAATCAGAATCCTTTTGCGTCAGCCCCAGATCCTTAGGCTCAAGTCCTGTACCTGAGTTTTTCGGTGCCAGTCCAAAATCTCTAAGCCCCAGCCCTGAACCCGAATCTCCCAAGCCCAGTAGCCCCCGTGCAAAGGCCGGAGACCTCTCTTCTGAAAAACTAGAAATCGCCGAAGCCCACATTGCCGAAGTTCTGGCTCTACACATCTTTGATCATCATGATGAGAATCATCCTCACCACACTCCGCCTCTCGATCGACTCAATGAAGCACCCGTTTGACATCCCTTTATTCACTCTTAAGATCAGCGCTTTTTCACCTCTGGAAATCTATGTCTGAACCTCATTCTCACTCCGACCATGGAAACTGTTCTGGTCATGCACACTCTCATGAGCACAAGCATGAGCATCACGGACATCATCACGCTCATGTTCCTCAAAAACTCGACATGGCCTTTTTTATCGCCATTTGTTTCAATCTTGCTTATTTCATTATTCAAGTTTTTTTCGCTTTTCATGCGCATTCCAATAGTTTGCTTGCCGATGCCGGGCATAATTTTGGAGATATTTTAGGACTGGGATTTTCCCTGCTTGCCTTAAAGTTTCATCAAAAATCCCCGAGCAAATATTTCAGTTACGGTTTTAAAAAGATGAGCATCTTGGCCAGCATGACGAATGCTCTCATCCTCTTTTTCACCTGCGGAGTCATTGCTTATGACGCCATTTTAAAATTGCTCAATCCCTCTGCCGTGATGAGCGTGGATGTCATGATCATTGCTTTCATTGGAATTTTTGTTAACGGAGGTACCGCTCTACTTTTCATGAAAGGCCAAGAAGATCTCAATGTCCGCTCGGCCTTTTTGCATCTTGCCTACGATGCTCTTGTTTCATTTGGCGTGGTCGTAGGAGCAGGAATCATCACTCTCACCCACTTTTATCTTCTGGATCCATTGTTGGGAATATTGATTGTGGGAGTTGTGCTCTGGGGAAGCTTTAATCTTTTTAAAAGTTCTCTAAAACTCGTCATGGATGGGGTTCCTCCAGGAATTGAGCCTCAAGAAATTCAAACTTATTTAGAAAATCATCCTGAAATTCAGAGTGTGCACGATTTACACGTTTGGGCCCTCAGTACCCAAGAAAATATTTTAACCGCGCACATCTTACCCAAGGCTGGTGTATTGGATGATGCTCTCCTCAAGGAGTTAAACCTCACTTTAGAAAAAGAGTTTCGAATCCATCACTGCACTATTCAATTCGAAAAGGAATACTGTGAAAGAAGTTGTTAAGCCATGAAAATTCACTTAGACGTTCCCGATTCCTCTTATTTTATTCGTCGTGTTGAGCCTCAAAAAATCACGCTCAATCAAAAAGACTATCACCAAAGCCTTGTCATTCACGGAGATTTTTTACTTGAACTTCCCAAGACCCATCGTCCCGAAGACTTGAAAATGGAATTCATGCAAATGCTCAGTGAAAGAAAACCGAACGTTCTTTTACTGGGGACAGGCAAAACTCAAATTTTTCTGGAACCTATTTTTTTAAAACCCTTGATCGAAGCCCAAATCGGAGTTGAGGTAATGAGCACCCCCGCGGCCGCGAGAACCTATAACATCCTCGCCCAAGATGGCCGAAATGTGATGGGAATTTTTTTGTTAGATGCTAATCCTTAAGCACCTCTGCCAATTGATTCCAAGGCAAAGCCGTAATTTGATCTGACAATTTTAAAGGGTGCGGAGTATTACAAATCACATAGGCTTTTTGGGCCTTTGGATATTCCTTTAAAAAAGTTTGTAGATGCCGGGCATCTTCCATTCGAGGGCGATCGGTCCATTTCACCTCAATGGGGATATAAGCCTCATAGGATTCTAAGACCCAATCTACTTCGGGTCCCGAAGGGTCTGACCAATAACGCAAACGATCTTGTTTTCCTAACAAACGAATCTGTCGAATCAATTCCAAGCCTACCCATTGCTCAAAGACTTGCCCCAGTTGCTCTCGAGAAAAAATTCTCCCTTCTCGCGCTGCAATTCGTCGAACACCTAAGTCAAAAAAGAGATATTTTTGCGCTCGAGAAAGTTTTTTACGTGTTTTACTCTGAATCAAAGGCTCAATGCGTTCGACAATTAAACAATCTTCCAAAATTTGGTAATACCCGATCAAAGTAGAATTGGAAATGCCTATTTCTTGAGAGAGCTTGCTGAAATTAACCGTCTTCCCAGATTCAGATGCCGCTAATTCTAAAAATCGTCCAAAGCCCCCTAAATCTCGCACCAAGGCCTCGGCTCGAACTTCTTGTTCCAAATAAATAACGACATAAGCTTCTAAAAGCTCTATTTTTTCTTCCACTGTTTTTTGCAAAAGAATCTCAGGAAGGGATCCCTCTAGTAAGAAATCTTCCAAGGAAGATGTTTTAGGGGCCTCCAAATACGTTAAAGGATCCATGCGAAGCGGCATGACCCTTCCAGGCAAAAGGTTAATCCCGATTTCGGCTCGTTGAAGTTTTCGTGCCGAAGATCCTGTCAAAATAAACTGAGCTCTTTTTCGATCAATTAAATCCTGTGCTGCGTCCATTAAGATCGGAAGTTTTTGCACTTCATCAATCACAATGAGGGGAGATCTGTCTCCTATTTTTTCCGCCAAATACTCAATCTCTGAGGTCAATAAACTCGGATCTTTTTCATAACGCAAACGATCTTTAGGGTTCGCTAAGGTAAATTTTTTATCCACCTGAAAATGATTCACTAAAGTTGTTTTTCCCGTTTGGCGAGGACCGAGCAACAAAACGCTCTTTCCACGCTCCAGAATAGATCGAAGCTTTTTCTCTAAAAGTCGCTGAAATTCCACGTCTTACTTCCTGGCAAATAACCTTATTTTCAGAAAATTTAACACATCGTCGTCAAATTTCCAGGAAATTTCACAGCGACCTATCAAATTTTCCTGATTAAGCAACGATTTTTTTGAGAGGTACATGTTTTTTTTGGGCATGCCATAAATCCCAGGACAATTGCAAATTCAACCAAAATTCAGCTTCCACACTAAAAGCATCTGAATTTCAAATAGCCTTTGCACTCCAAATCTGTACACTCCCGGATTTTTATTTGGCAGCATTTCATGATTGATCAGCTTCAACATCCCATGGCTCTTTTGATTGAAACCTTATTAAGCCGAGAAGGTCGACGAGAATTAGGCCAAATTCTGATTGATGAAGAAGAGAATATTCTTCAAGCCATTTCAGCCAAGATCAAAATCTCTCAACTCATCAGCACAGAACCGGAAAATATTCCCGCTTCCCTAAAACAAGCCCTAAGCCCAGAAACACAGATTTTGGGCATTAGCCTCAGAACGGCAAAAAAATTATTTGGCGGAGAAAAAGTTTCACGCTTATTTGCTATCGCGACTCAACCCGAAGCCCTTCCTTGCTCGTATTTATCGAAGGTTGAAGGGGATTTCATTGTCCTGGAGAAACTTAGCATTAGCGGGAATATTGGCGCCATTATTCGCAGCGCTACCGCTTTTAAGATCGGCGCAATGATTCTTTTGGATAGCGATCCGGTAGATATTTACGATCGCCGTGTAATTCGTGCCAGTCGAGGCTATGTTTTTCATTTGCCCCTACTTAGCCTTAATACGGCTGAGTTCATTCAATTTTGCCAAGATCAAAAAATTAAAATCCTCGCCATGACCTCACACAGCGAAAATCGCATTGAAACGATTCTGCAAAAAGAACCCAAACTGGCCATTTTATTGGGCGCTGAAAAGGACGGTTGTTCGGATCTTTTATTTCAATCTGCTGACTTAAAAGCCAAGATTTCCATGGATTCCAAAGTTGAATCTCTGAATGTCTCCGTTGCAGCGGGGATTGTGTCTTACCTGAGAAATTTGAATAAAGAGGAATAAATTTCCATTTTATTAATCAGAAAATAGCATTATTATGATTAATAAAAAGGGGATTATGCATCATGCCTTGGAATTGGACTTTACCTGAATGGCCTAAATTTTCTTGGAATGCAGAAAAATTAAAGCATTTTGAAGCAATTTTCCTCGAAAACAGGGGCGTTATTATTGGCGCCTCTCAGCACTTAAATCATGAAGATAAACAAAGAGTCATCATAGAACTAATGAGCATTGATGCTCTTACTACTTCCGAAATTGAAGGAGAGTATTTAAATCGGGAAAGCATCCAATCTTCCATCCGTCGCGCCTTGGGTCTTCAAACTGACCGACGTTCGGCAAACCCCACTGAAGCAGGAGTCGCTGAAATGCTTGTGAATTTATATCAAAAATTCAATTCTCCTCTAAGCGAGACTATTTTATGCGATTGGCATCAAATGATTATGAATGGCAGAAGGGATGTGATCTGCATAGGAATGTATCGTGCACATATGGATGAGATGCAAATTGTTTCTGGACCAGACTATGCGCCTCGTGTTCACTTCGAGGCACCTCCAGCAGATCGAATTTCGGACGAAATGGAGCGCCTTTTAACGTGGATTCAAGATTCTTCTTCAAAAGGTTTAAATCCTTTAGGGGCCATCACACGCGCTGGTATTGCTCACTTATGGTTTGAAAGCATTCATCCTTTTGAAGATGGGAATGGTCGTATCGGTCGCGCTATTTCTGAAAAAATTCTTGCTGAAGGAAGTGAGGTACCTGCAATGACGGGCCTTTCAAAAGAAATCCTTAAACGCCGCCGGGAATACTATTCTGCCCTTGCCAACGCAAGTCACCGTCTAGAAATTACAGATTGGCTGTTATGGTTTGCCGAGCTTACTCTTAAGTCTCAGAAAAGCACCTTGGACCAGATTATATTTATTATTCAAAAATCAAGAATCATGGAACGAGTGCGAGGAAATATTAATCTTCGCCAGGAAAAAGTGCTGCTGCGCATGTTTAGAGAAGGACCTGAGGGCTTCATTGGTGGCATGAGCGCATCGAAATATATCCGCATCACAGGGGCTTCTACTCCTACAGCGACAAGAGATTTAAATGATCTTGTGGAGAAAAAGGTGCTCATGAAAACCGGAGAAAGAAAAACAACTCGTTATTTTTTGGTACTGAATTAGAAAAAATTCAGATAGAAGAGCTAAGGCGAATCATCCAACTTTCTTTCTTGAGGAATCAAAGCATTACGATCAAGACCAAAAGCAAGCGCCAGAGCTCCTGCAACATAAATAGAAGAATACGTTCCGACCACAACCCCGATGATCAGAGCCAAGGCGAAATTGTGTAAGCTCGGACCACCCATACAAAACAAGACAATCACGACGGACAAGGTCAAACCCGAGGTCATAACAGTTCGAGAAAGCGTGTCATTGATGGCTCGATTGATGACTTCTGTCACCGAGGCCTTACGCAACTTGCGGAAATTTTCTCGAATTCGGTCATAGACCACGACAGTGTCATTGAGGGAATAACCAATCACCGCCAGAACTGCTGCCAGAGCGGTTAAGTCAAAGCGCAACTGAAATAAAGAAAAGATTCCCAAAATTAAAATAGGATCATGGGCCAAAGCCAAAGCGGCACTGATCGCAAATTTCAATTCAAATCGCAGGGCGATATAGCTCATAGTGGCCAAGAGCGCGACCACCATAGCCAACATCCCCTGCTCTGCTAGCTGTGCTCCCACTTCTGGACCGACATAATCAACGCTGCTTATTTTAGCTTCTGACCCCAAAGCCCTGGCCACTTGCTGGGTCAATTCCTGTTGCTCTGTTTCCGACTGCGCTTGGACAGTTTGCTTTTTCATCCATTTCTCAGGAGCCAATCGAATCATGACCTCTTCTGAAGATCCAAAAATAATTACTTCCGCATGATGAAGCCCCGCCTGCTGAAGTTCTGAACGAATGGAATTGAGATCCGCCGAGCTAGGATAGCTCACCTGAATTTCATATCCCCCCGTAAAATCTAGACCCCAATTCAAACCTCGAATCCCAAAAGACGCCAAAGAGGCCAAGATTAAAATGAGGGAGAAAGTCCAGGAAATCCAACGAATCCCTAAAAAATCAATCTGCGTTTTGCGAGTAAAAAATTCCATTTATTGAGCTCCCGTCTTCGGCGGACGAATTCCAATGGAAATCCATTTCACTAAACGCCCTCCATAAGTCAAATTCACCAGACCCCGGGTGACCACCAAGGAGGTAAACATGGAAGTCACTATTCCAATCATAAGAGTCACTGCAAAGCCTTTAATGGTTCCACTTCCAATAGCAAACAAAATAACGGCAACAATGAGGGTCGTCACATTGGAGTCAAAGATGGTGGCAAAAGCCCGGGTGTATCCGGCATGGATCGCCGCCTGAACCGTTGTTCCATTTCGCAGCTCTTCTCGAATTCGTTCAAAAATTAAGACATTGGAGTCAATGGCCATCCCGACATTTAAAACAATCCCCGCAATCCCTGGCAAGGTTAGAGTCGCCCCCGGCAAGATTGACATAATGGCAATGATAAAAATGAGATTTAACAGTAAGGCAAGGTCCGCAAAAAAGCCCAACAAATGGTAATACATCACCACAAAAAGCATCACGATGCCCATCGCAAGCGCTACTGAAATCGCCCCAAGCCGAACATTTTCTGCCCCCAAACTTGGACCAATACGTTTTTCTTCGACAATTTGCACAGGCGCCGGCAAAGCCCCTGCTCGAATATTCATGGCCAAATTTTGAGCTTCCTGAGCATGTAATCCCGTAATTTGGAAGCGATTCCCCAGAGCTTGTTGGATATTGGCCACAGAAATAATTTGATCGGTCTCTTGAGTGAAAGATTGATTGACCAAAACGATGGCCATTAAATGCCCGACATTATCTGCCGTAACTTCTGAAAAACGCGAAACATCCGGACCACTCAAAAGAACATTCACGATGGGCTGCCCCATCTGTGAATCAAAGCCTGCCGTCGCTCCCACGACCGACTTCCCAGTAATAATCACCCGATCGTATAAAACAAAGGCCTGACCCGAAGGGGTGTAGTAAAGAATGGACCCCAAGGGAAGGTGGCCATGAAGGGCATCTTGAATATCTGCCGATTCATTCACCAACATCACCTTCAAGGTGGAAGTTCCTCCGATAATTTCCTTAGCTCGCGCCGCATCTTGAAGCCCGGGCAGTTCAATGACGACACGATTCAATCCTTGTTTTGCCACAGAAGCTTCCGCAACCCCTAATTCATTGACTCGATTTCTCATGACATTTACGGTTTGATCAACCGCATAAGACTCTATCTGCGCACTGGCCTGAGGACTTAGACCAAAGCTCAGACTCAGGGGATCCTTTGAGGGGAACTCAGTCAAATTGGGAAAATTAGAATGAACATAATCTTTGGCTAAAGGAACAAAGCGAGGGGAACGAAGATGAATCTCAATTTTCTGAGCCGCTTCCGATAAATCAGTGTATCGAATGTCATTCGAACGAAATCCTTCCTGTAACTCTTCGGTATAACTTTGCAAACTACTGTCTAAAACCGCGGGAGTATCGACATCCAACAAAAAATACATCCCTCCCCGAAGATCGAGACCTAATTTCATGGGTGCTGCCCCTAAAAGACGCAGAAAATTCGGGGTATTGGGTAAGAGATTCATCGCCACGGTTTCAGTTTGACCGAAAGTTTTTTGCAATAAACCAAAGGCCTTTAATTGAGCCGTACTGTCCGGAAAAATAACTTGTACTTCGCCTCCCACTAAAGATGCTTGGGTGAAATTCAAGCCTGCGGATTTCAAGCTCGTCTGAACGGCCTCCAAAGAGGCAGAATCCAAGCTCAAACCCGCTTTTGAATTCAGCTGAATGGCTGAGCTCTCTCCATACAACATCGGCAAGGCATAAATCACCGCCAAGGCAATGGAAATGACAATCAACAGATACTTCCAAAGGGGATATCGATTTAAAGGCACTTGCTTTGAAGTTGCAGAAAACAGCATGCCGAACTCCTACAGAGATTTAAGCGTACCTTTGGGCAAAATCTGAGTGAGGGTATCTCGTTGAACTTTAACCTCAGCCCCTTCGGAAAGTTGAAGGGTAATGACCATATCCCCGACTTTGACGACGGAGCCCATTATCCCATTGGATAAAACAACCTCATCTCCCGGGGTTAATCCGGCCAGCATTTTTTTCAATTGATTACTGCGACGGCGCTGGGGGAGATAAAACATCACCACAAAAAGTGCCACGATGACGATAAGAGGAAGAAATGAACTCAAACTGTAAGCACTTGCAGCAGCAGTGGGCATAAAAAACTCCTTGGGTTAAATAAAAGGCGCGAATCTACCGAAGTCCAAAGGCTTCTGCAAACTCATCTCAATTTTTCTTTCAGATACTGCTTAACCGCCCCGCCTAATTCAGGATGCCTGAGGGCGTAATCGATATTGGCTTTCACATAACCAAACTTAGAACCACAGTCATAACGAATTCCTTCAAAACGGTGAGCAATCACGGTTTCTTTTTTCAATAGACGACAAATTCCATCCGTTAATTGAATCTCGCCCCCCGTCCCGATTCCAATCTTTTCAAGTTCTTCAAAAATACTGGAATTCAAAATATATCGCCCAACCACCCCTAAATTAGAAGGAGCCAACTCTGGGGAAGGTTTCTCAACCAGATTAATTACCTCGCCTTCTGCATTTAATTCGATAATTCCGTATTGATCTGTTTCCGAAGGCTTCACCATTTCCACCGCCAAAATATTGGCTCCGGTGGCTTCATAGCGCTCTATCATCTGACTTAAGGCCGATTGTTCTGGGGAATAAATTAAATCGTCCGCAAGCAATACAGCGAAGGGTTCATCCCCCACGATTTTTTTTGCACATAAAACCGCATGCCCCAAACCCAAGGGTTCATGCTGTCTTGTGTAAACACAGGTAACGGATAAGGGCAGAATGCTACGAAGTTCGCCGAGTAAAGATTCTTTTCCGGGTTTTTTGAGCTTGGTTTCCAATTCGATATTGACGTCAAAATGATCTTCTATGGCTCGCTTGGTTTCAGAGGTGACAAAAATCACCTCATCAATCCCTGCTCTCACCGCTTCATCCACGGCATATTGAATAATGGGACGATCCACAATGGTCAACATCTCTTTGGGACTGGCCTTGGTAGCCGGTAAAAAACGCGTTCCCAAACCTGCTACTGGAAAAACCGCTTTGCGAATTCGTTTCATCCAAATTTCCCCGTCTGAAAAGACGGGCAGGGTAGAAGCTTTGAGTTTGAAGCTCAAGCTCGGGGATGATGTTTTTCGTATAAAGCCTTTAAACGGGTATCGGCAATGTGGGTGTAAATCGTCGTCGTCGAAATATCTTGATGCCCCAACAATAGTTGGACTGCCCGAAGATCCGCCCCATGATTTAATAAATGCGTTGCAAAAGCATGACGTAGGGTATGCGGGGAAATAGAAGCCTGAATGCCCAGCTCCGCGGCATAAAATTTAATGCGATGCCAAAAGGTTTGACGGGTCATCCCCTGAGATCGAGAGCTTAAAAATACTCTATCGGAATGTTGACCTTTCAAGAGTTCTGCACGAGGCCCTTCCAAATAAGCTTGAACTTTATTCAACGCTTCTTCTCCCATTGGAACTAATCGCTCCCTGGCTCCTTTCCCCAAAACTTTCACCACCCCCTGCCGAAGATTGATCGATGTTAAATCCAGCTGAACCAATTCTGAAATTCGCAAGCCTGAGGCATACAAAACCTCCAGCATGGCTCGGTCCCGGGCGCCCATTGCCGTAGATTCATCCGGAGCTTCAAGTAAGGCCAGAACCTCATCTTCACTCAAGATATTCGGCAGGGTTCTCCCCAATTTGGGATTCTCAAGAGACAGAGTCGGATCGGTATGAATTTTATGTTCTCGCAAAGCCCAGCGATAAAAGCGCCGGGCACAGGCTAGGAATCGCGCATTGGATCGAGCCAATCGACCATGACTCAAAGAAAAGGAAAGATAATGCATTAAATCTTCTCGACTCAGCTCCAGAATAACTTTCCCCAGAGGCTCGGCATAACGGGAAAGATTGGTTAAATCTTGTCGATAGGAGGAAAGCGTATTTTCACTGCCCCCTCGCTCCAACCAAAAGGCATCGCAAAACTCTAAGATAATTTGCTCATCCGCCGCTTGCATATTTCAATCTCATGATGAGTTTGACCGATGGTCTCTAGCGAAAAAGGTGTACATCGTCGGAACCATAAATAGAGTAAAGGCCGTTCCAATCAGCATGCCAGAACTAATCACGATTCCCACATCAAAGCGACTTACAGCCCCCGCCCCTTTCATTAGAATTAAAGGCAAGACCCCGACCACCATCGTTAAGGTGGTCATTAAAATGGGTCTCAAACGGATCTGAGCCGATTTTCGAATCGCTTCTTCGATAGTCAGCCCTTCCTTCTCCTGAAGTTTGTTTGCAAATTCCACCATTAAAATTCCGTGTTTAGTGATCAATCCAATCAAGGTAATTAGTCCAATTTCCGTATAAATATTTAAGGTAGAAGCCCCCAGAGAAATTGGAATCAAAGCCCCACAAATGGACATGGGAACCGCGATCAAAATGATCCAAGGATCTCTGAAACTTTCAAATTGTGCCGCCAGTAATAAATAAATAATGATCAGGGCAAACAAAAAGGCAAAAATCATGGCATTGCCCTGTTCTAAATAACTTCTTGCTTCGCTTTCAAAACCATAACTCATCTGTGCTGGCAGCATGGTATTTAATAATTGTTGGACATAGGCAATCCCCTGTCCCTGACTCACAAAAGGCATCATCGCGATATCCATACTGACCGAATTTAACTGCTGAAATTGCGTTAAAGATAAAGGCGTCCCGACTCGGGTATACGACACTAAAGAAGAAAGAGGAATCTTCGCCCCACTGGCGGTGGAAAGATAAATGGAATCCATGTCTTCGATGTTATAGCGATCCTTATCGTAGACCTGGGGAATCACTTCAAAACTGTAGCCCCCCTTATCAAAGTAATTGACATTATTTCCCCCATACGCCAGAGCCAAAGCCTTGGCAATATCCTGCATTTGAATCCCCAAGGTCGCCGCCTTGTCGCGATCGACCTCAAGATCCACTTCCGGCATATCAAATTTCAGATTGGAACTGACATACACAAACAAACCACTGGATTTTAATTTTTGGACGATGGATTGAATGATCGGGAACATATGCTCTTGGCTGTCCGTTGAGGTGATATCCAAGGTAATGCCTGGCCCTGATTGCATCCCCGGCAAACTTGGCCAAGGAAAGGCATAAACCTCTAAACCCGGAATTTGCCCCACTTTCGCCGCCACTTGAGGAACGATCTGCATTTCCGTTCTTTTCCGTTCATTCCAGGGCTTTAAAGCCATTCCAGAAAACAATTGATTGGGTCCTGTAAAACCTTCCACGATGAAGTAATCCTTCATCTCTGGAAAGCTTCGATAAATTTGAGTTAGCTGGTCTTGATTCGTTTGGAGTTCCTGCAAGGTTGCATTTGAATTTGCCATCCCTGCTACGCCGATCATGCTCATGTCTTCTGTGGGAGCAAGTTCGGTAGGAGCACTTTCAAACAAAAAATAACAGCTAAATAACACGATCACCGCCACTACAACGACTGCTTTTTTATGTTCCAACACCGCTTCTAAACGACGGGCATAGAAAGCTCGGATGCGATGAAAGGTCTGATCCACTCGAAGTACATTTTTAGATTTCATCAATTCCGCATTAATGACCTTCGAGCAAAGCATGGGCGAAAAGCTCAGCGCAATCACCCCGGATAAAATCACTGCAATGGCCAAGGTAAAGGCAAACTCTGTAAAGAGCGCTCCAGTCAAACCTCCCATAAAACCAATCGGCACAAAAACAGCAGCCAAGGTCAAAGACATCACAATCACAGGCCCTTTAATTTCTCTTGCGCCGATCAGAGCGGCCTCCAAAGGAGTTTTTCCTGCTTCCAAATGTCGATAAATATTCTCTAAAACCACAATGGCATCATCGACCACCAATCCAATGGCCAAAACCATGGCCAATAGGGTTAATAAATTCAGGGAAAATCCCATTAATAAAATCCAAAAGCAGACCCCAATAAGAGATAAAGGAATTGTCACCGCCGGGATTAATACCGAACGCAGCGCTCCTAAAAATAAAAAAATTACCAACATCACAATCAGGGTGGATTCCAAAATCGTTTCAATCACTTCTTCAATCGCGACTTTGATGTATTGAGTTCCGTCGTACACCACATCCAATTGGAGACCCGGAGGCATGCCCCGACGAATTTCGGGAATCACCGATAAGACCTTGTCCACCACCGATAAGGGATTGGCCCCAGCCGCCGTATTTAAGGCGGCAAAAACCGCTGGTTTTCCATCAAAGATCACTTGATAGTCATAGCTTTCTGCTCCCAGGCGAGCTTCCCCCACATCACGAATGCGAATCACGCGTCCCTGAACATTTTTAATAATCAAATTATTGAAGGCGGAAGCGTCATGTAAGTCCGTGCTGGTTCGAATATTGATATACCGATATTGGCCTTCCAATTGGCCCGGCGCAGCTTGAACATTATTGTTTTGCAAAGCTTGATACACATCGTTAGGTGTCACTCCCAACGCGGCCATGCGAAAAGGATCTAACCAAATCCGCATGGCATAGGCTTTTTCTCCCCAAACGGTAATTTGCTGCAAGCCTCCCAGAGATAACAATCGGGGATTCACCACATTATCAATGTAAGCGGAGATTTGTTCCGCATTCATCACCTTGCTGGTAAAGCCTAAAACCAATTGAGGTAAATCGTCCCCTGTCGATAAATCAATGGTTGGAGATTTAATTTCTGAAGGCAATTGATCTAATACGGCATTCACTTTTTCAGTGACTTGAGTCAAAGCTGCATTGGGGCTGTAATTTAACTTCATAAAAACAGTGATGACACTCGAACCCTGACTGCTAGAAGCGGTCATGTAGTCAATTCCGTCCGCACTTCCAATCGAGCGCTCTAAAGGCGTCGTCACAAAGCCCTGAACCACAGAAGGGTTCGCTCCAGGATACGAGGTTGTGACCGTTACCTTGGCAACCACCATCTGCGGATATTCCCTCAGATTAATTTTCGCAATTCCAGCAATTCCAGCAATCAGAATGAGCAAACTGACCACCGTCGCGAGAACCGGACGACGAATAAATAGATCGGTGAAATTGGCCATAATGACGATCCTTAGGGTCTAAGATTGAACAATGATTGGACTCTGATCCTGCAACTTCATTTGACCTGAAGTCACCACCTCATCCCCAGACTTTAAGCCCGAAAGCACCACTGTTTGACTGCCTTCTGAAGGACCTAAGGTGATATACACAATCTTTGCAACTGTCTCTGGTTTTTGATCTTTACCCATAATCTGATTCACGACAAAAACAGAATCTCCATACAAAGTCGAAACAATAGCCTCTTGGGGAACAACCACTGCCTGCGGCAAAGGCGGCAACAAGATTTTGACCTTAACCATCATCCCGGGATAAAGCGGGTGTTTTGGATCGGTATTGGCCAAAACCCCTCTGGCCATAATTGAATAAGTCTGGGGAGAGAATGCACTGTCTAGGTAATGCACCTGATCTTTAAATTCCACTCTAGGATAAGCATCGGTGGTCAAGATGAATTGGGTTCCCGGGGATAGTTCATGAAGCTCTTGTTGAGTCACCGGAAAATCCACAAACAAAGTTGAGGCATCCACAAAGGTTCCTAAGTTATCACCAGGATTCACATATTGCCCCAAAGACGTTGGCATCAAACCCAATTGGCCATCGAAAGGCGCACGAATGGTATGCTGAGAAATTTCTGCGGTGTCGCTTTGTACGATGCCCTCATCCTCATCCAAAGTCGCCTTAGCCTGATCCAGCGAATCTTTCGAAACGGCATCAGCTGCATACAATTTTTGCTGACGTTCATATTCCAATTTTGCTAAAGCCAGGGAAGCTTGAGCATTTTTCAACTGCCCATCTAAAACAGAATGATCTAAGACGAGGATGGGATCTCCCGCTTTAAGTTTCGCTCCAGAATTTACCAAAGATTCCACAATCATGCCGCTCACCTGAGAGGTCAATTCCACTTGATTCGGCGCTGAAAGCTGAGCGATTGCCGAGAAACTGGGCTGAAAATCTTCCAAGCTCACTTTTTCAGCGCTGACCACCGCCGGAGGCATAGAGAAATTGACCATATATTGCTTCACAATGAAATACATAATGACTTTGAAGCTGAGAATTCCCCCAAAAAGTAACAGGACAATCCCCACGATCACTTTTGTTTTCATTTCCCTTTCCCCTTAGCTGAAACCATTACCCATCCACTCAAACCCAGCACTCCTAAAAAATAGAATGCACTCCAATTCGCCAAACTTAGACCTAAAAACTTCCATTGAATTTGCGCACAATCTCCCGAACCTTGAAGCACTGCTTTCAAAGCATCCAGAAAAGAATATTCCTGAAATAAAAAATTAAGCCCCGGACCGCAGCCCGGAACCTGATCCGCAGGAAGATGCTGTAAATAGACCTGACGTAAAGCAATTCCCAAACCTAGGGCAGAAATGATCATCCCCCCACCAAGATAAATCTTTAGCGTATTCTTTTGAGGATTATGTAAAGTTCCGAATAAAAAAATCCCCATCAAAGCAAACACGACAATTCTTTGAAAAATACAAAGCGAACAAGGAGACAGATGATCCTGTTCTTGTAAAAAGAGCACGAAACCCAGCGCAAAAAGGGTAGAAAAAAAACCCAATAAGAAACCCTTGCGAACGCTCAATAAAGCCATACGCTCTCTTGCCCGACTGATGATGCGGGCAAAGCTAGCATGAAAAAGTAGATAAGTCCCCTTTGCTGTGAGATTTTTCTCTTTGAACTTTCAATTAACCAGGTTAAAATAAAGTATGTTTTCGATAAACCTGGTTAATTTAAATGAACGAGACACTCCTAAACACCATTTATCAGCACAATCCATGGCTTCTTAAGCCTGAGACCATGAGTATCGAGAGTGACTATATTCCACGCTTGCAAGCCAAAACCTTGTTACTGTCCGATTGGGACAAGCTTTGCATCACTCTAACGGGCCCCCGACAAGCAGGAAAAACTACTTTAGGAAAGTGGCTAGCAAAAACGCTCATTCATCAAGGTCGATTTAAAGAATTCCTCTATCTCAGTTGTGATGATAAAGCTATTCGAAATTGGTTACAGTCCACCTTATTTGTTGAAGAAGCCTTCCGGCAATTTGATTTGAAATCGCCCATTTTCTTTTTGGATGAAGTTCAGCGCTTGGAAAATCCTGGACTGCTTTTAAAG
>Ga0206795_1038_pt1 | contig 28490 bp, 23 predicted proteins | sample Alteio_BWOrgCont_71_FD_152872 | JGI IMG/M metagenome (GOLD analysis project Ga0206795, IMG submission 152872) | Enriched cells from forest soil in Barre Woods Harvard Forest LTER site, Petersham, Massachusetts, United States -... | ecosystem: Environmental > Terrestrial > Soil > Temperate forest >... | reverse complement strand
AGCGCCCAAGTCACTGGGATTAATGTCTACCATGTCTTCTCCATTGTAATACCCATGAGCCATATTTTTCCGAATAGCAGCCGAGTAATGTGTGTCACTGTAAAAGGTTTGTTTGAGCTCCAGCGGTTCAATCATACGCTCGTTCAAGACTTGAGCGAGAGGTTCGCCAGTTACTTTTTTGATGATTTCACCTAAAAGCAGATAATTCGTATTGCTGTAATTAAACGATTTTCCAGCTGCTGAAGTGATAGGCAGATCATAGGCTAATTTAATCAGATCAGTGCTCGTCCAATTTTTTTTGAAATGATTTTGTAAATCTGCTTTGTAACTCTCGTCCTGACCGAAATCTGGAATCCCACTCGTCATGTTCATCAATTCGCGAAGCGTGACATCTTTCCATTTAGGATATTGAGGAAGGTATTTTGACAAGCGATCATTGAAGTGCAGCTGGTCCTCGCCTTCAAGCTTGATGATCAGTGCGCTCATGAATGTCTTAGTGATACTGCCAACAGAATAGAGAGTGGATGTCTTTAAGGGTGTTTTTCCTTGCAAGGTAGCGTTCCCGCTCGTTACGACTTCGTTCCCTGCGGGAGAACTGATCATCAATACAACACCCGGGACATTATTTTCTGCTCTCCATCGATCCACTTTGATCAGCATCGTCTGCGCACATGCAACCGTTTGCAGCATCAAAAGAGAAATGGCGATCATCATTTTTGCTAACACAGGTAGAAATTCCTATTAAAAAGTCATTTTATAAGAATATGCAATTTTTAACTTTAATCAAGCATTCTTTGGCTTTTTCACCACAAAATATATCACCCCACTGATCAGTGCTGAAAAATAACACCAAACGGATCCTACTGATAACGCATAGAAAATATACGCAATAAGCAAACTGATACCTACAGACACGCCGAAGATCCACATTCGTGGGAATGAGGAGGTAAAGCAGGCACCCACGATATCAATCACGTATAACGTCAGCAGAAAATAATAGATGGGGTCTCCATAGTTTTTTGTATAGTACTCAAAACGATCCGTTGGAAATGGATAAGCAAGATGATGCCCTACCATCTCCACATCACTGCCAATGATGAGCAGTACAGGCAGGTAAAATAAAGCAATGAAAATCCCTATCGATAAAAACCCCTTGATGACTTTTTTTCGAAACGCATCTTCTTCGAGCCGGTAAAGCACGGTTGGAATCCATACCGGCCAAAATATTCCTGCGAAGAATAAAAATCCGTACATCGCCATTAAGTGAATAAAACTATCAGGATGGCCACGCGTTAGGGTTATCCAGAGAATCCCCTCCAGAAATTGCTGTATCGCAAAAAATAAAGGGACGGAGGCAAAGAGACGCAGTTCTTTCGTTCGAGCCGCTTTGATGGTTAATATTCCCATCACTGACAAAATGCCGGCCGCCGTAAAACTCGCTGTTGCTGAAAAACACATGGGAGGTGTCCTAAATACGATGAAGGATGTGTTGATTGTAGCTTATTGTATGGTAAGATTTCTACTCGGTCATTAGGGGCTGCCTTGGCATCGAATGACAAATGCTGCCACATCACATAAGGACAATACTCGTGCGAAGTTTCCTACCCGTTTATAGAGCCAGTGCAGTCAGCCCAGCTCCAGGCACTCTCGCTCATATGCCCAATAGAGATTTATCTCAAAAAATTATTGGACATCATCACAATAATGAAAGAGAACTTTTAAGCGAGGCAGTGATCGCGTTATTTAATCGAGTAGTAAGACCAGAGCTTACCCCTCAACACAATCAAACGAATCCTGATTTCAATGCGCTCATTCTGCTCACACATGTCATGCAGGTTTGCGTGCCACAGCCTCAAGCGTCTGGCTCCACAACCCCTGCTCAACTCTCTGTTAAAGATTTTGTCAGAACGTTAGCGCGAAACGTCATTATTAACCGGCAACCTACTGATAACTTTGCTACCGTTCAAAGCGCGTTTAATTTATTGGAAAATAAAACCCCTGAAGAAATTTTCCACTATAACGCGGCCGTGAAAGCTGAAAATGATCGCATTGATAAAGTGACGTCGAAAATTCATTTGGCTGGGGGGATTGCGGTAGCCGCCCTCGGTGCCATCCAGGCAGTGTTAACAAACGTTTCAGGGAATAAGACACCTCAGGAGCAAGATAATAACGCCTATAGTGGAACTCAAATAGCCTCGTTTACCATATGTGCATTGCTGGCAATCATTGGCGGTGTCCATTCAAGTGTTGAATCCTATCAGGAAGGCAAAAAAGTCCAACCTCATAGACCAGCGGCTTCTTCAACAAGACCACCCCGGCATTAAGAGTTTGTCGAGGATGTTTTGGCCATCGCTGCACATGCGTTCGCGTTTGCTTGTGCAGCCTTCTGTGCGTCCCGCGATTGTGCGTATAAATCTTGATTGTGCGCTTGCTGCGCCGCCACCATTTGTGCGCCGTAACGCTGCACTTGTTGATTGTAGTCGACGGCTGCACAGTCTTGTGCGGTGACACTTGAACTGCCCATCGCTATACTCAATAACCCTGTTGTGATAAATAGTCCACTAACTATGTTCATTCTTTGTTCCCTTCCCTGCCAGCGTTTGCGCTACCAATATTTATAGACGAGTCGAGGGGGTAGTTCAAGGAGAAAGAAAAGGAGTGCCCTGCGGGCAAGAATTAAACGGGCGCGTCATGACGGCGCCCCTACAAGAGGCGCGTTCCCATGAGTCCAGATTGCTAGAGCTGTTTTCTTAAAACGTATGGCAAGATACCGCCATGTTCGTAGTAGCTGCGCTCTAATGGCGTGTTTAAACGTACATCAGCTTTGAAGGTCTTGTGCGTGCCGTCCGGGCTCGTGGCAGCAACAGTCACTTCTTTTGCTTCGCCTCCCTTCAATCCCTGAATGTCGAACGTTTCATCGCCCTTCAATCCAATTGAGGCCGCATCTTCACCTGCTTTAAATTGCAACGGCAGGATACCCATGCCAATTAAGTTGGAACGATGAATCCTCTCGTAGCTTTGTGCAATCACCGCCCGTACGCCCAATAACTTCGGCCCCTTCGCCGCCCAATCGCGTGACGAGCCAGAACCGTATTCGTGTCCAGCCAAAATCACTAGGGGGATATTATCTTGTTCGTATCGCAACGAAGCATCAAATATCGTCATTTCATCACCACTTGGGAAGTGACGTGTGAAACCACCCTCTTTCTCAACGAGTTGATTACGTAAACGTACGTTGGCAAATGTGCCACGTACCATCACTTCATGATTGCCACGTCGTGAACCGTATGAATTGAATTCTGCAACCGGTACGCCGTGTGCGATTAAATATTCCGCAGCAGGACTCGTCTTCGAAATCGAACCAGCAGGCGAAATGTGATCCGTCGTCACACTGTCACCCAATACCGCTAAACAACGTGCGCCTTGAATTTCACATACTTTCGGCACTTCAATCGTCATGCCATCAAAGTATGGCGGCTTCTTCACGTATGTGGATTCCGGCCACGCGTAACGCTCACCCTCAGGTACCGTTAAACGCTTCCATGCATCATCACCGTCAAATACACTCGCGTATTCCTTCAAGAACATTTCTGCTTTGAGGAAATCATGAATGTTCTGCGCAATCTCCGCTTGCGACGGCCAAATGTCTTTTAAGAAAATACCTCGGCCATTTTTGTCCTGACCTATCGGTTCATGATAAAAATCAATGTCCATGCGGCCAGCCAAGGCGTATGCAACCACTAATGGCGGTGAAGCCAAATAATTCATGCGCACTTCAGGATGAATCCGGCCTTCAAAATTACGATTGCCCGATAAAACCGAGGTGACGTATAAATCTTTTTTCTTGATAGCTTCACTGACTTCTTCAGGTAATGGACCCGAGTTACCAATACAGGTTGTGCAACCGTATCCTACTAAATAAAAACCTAACGCTTCAAGCGATGCCATCAGGCCAGCTTTCTTCAAGTAGTCTGTCACAACACGAGAACCAGGGGCTAACGATGTCTTGACCCATGCAGGGACCCTCAAACCAAACTCTACCGCGCGCTTGGCCAATAAGCCCGATGCCAACATCACGGCAGGATTCGATGTGTTTGTGCAACTCGTGATCGCCGCAATGACAACAGAGCCATCACGCAATTCGTTTTTGTTCAAATCAGCAGCCGTAATGTTTGGCTTAGCTACTTTGATGTGTTGCATGAAGTTTTCTTTCGCGTCGCTCAAGGCAATACGATCTTGCGGACGTTTAGGTCCTGCGATCGATGGAACGACTTCACTTAACTCTAAATGCAAGGTGTCTGTGAAGTGAGGATCTTTCATGCCTGTTTCACGGAATAAACCTTGCTTCTTGTAGTACGCTTCGACTAATGCAATCTGCTCTTCAGGACGGCCCGATAAACGAAGGTAGTTTAATGTTTCGTTGTCGACAGGGAAAAATCCGCAGGTTGCACCGTATTCAGGCGCCATGTTTGCAATCGTTGCGCGATCGGCTAACGGTAAGTCGTCGAGGCCATCACCGTAAAATTCGACGAATTTATCAACCACACCCCGTTTGCGTAACATCTCGGTGACTTTTAGTACTAAGTCTGTTGCGGTTGCGCCTTCCGGTAACTTGCCCGTCATTTTGAAACCAATCACGTCAGGGATCAACATCGCCATCGATTGGCCGAGCATCGCCGCTTCCGCTTCAATTCCACCCACACCCCAACCCAGTACGCCAAGACCGTTGATCATCGTTGTGTGTGAATCTGTGCCAACTAATGTGTCGGGGTAGACCCACACCTCATTCCCAGTTTGCATCGGGTAGGCTACACGAGCCAAATATTCTAAGTTGACTTGGTGTACGATGCCTGTGTCAGGTGGGACAACCGCAAAATTTGAAAACGCCTTTTGACCCCAACGTAAAAATTGATAGCGCTCTTTGTTGCGGAGTACTTCGAGCTTGTTGTTCATGTCAATTGAATCGCCCGCGCCAAATGCGTCAACTTGGACAGAGTGATCGATCACAAGTTCAGCCGGCTGTAATGGATTGATTTTTTCAGGATCACCACCTAAATCTTTCATCGCGTCACGCATGGCTGCTAAATCTACAATCGCAGGAACGCCCGTGAAATCTTGCATCAGGACGCGCGCTGGCATGAAGGTTACTTCGCGTGCTATCTTTTCATTCTTCATCGCTGAATCACCAAAGGCCAGCAGCGCTTCAATGTCTTCTTCATGTACGTCAGGAGAACCTGTACGGCGACATGCGTTCTCTAGCAAAATACGTAACGAAATCGGAAGACGCTCTAATTGTTCCTTCGTTCCCGCTTTGTTTAAATTAAAATAAGTGTACTGCTTGCCGTTTACGTCGAATGTGTCGCGTGTTGTTTTCATGAAATCTCCTATTTGTTCATCGGCAGCAACGGCAAGTATCGCGGTTGCCATAATATCCTATCAACGCGTTCGGCTGCGCTTAAATTGTCCTTCACCCGAACCAATCCTTCATCCATCGCAACCTGTGCCACCGCTATCGCAATGCGATATGCCGAATCTTTTGCTTCAGTGATCGGCGCCAACAATGCAGCATCTTGATCACGTAAGACGGGCGATAACTCAGCCAATGCTTCACAGGCAGCCCATAACATCGAATCCGTTAAACGACTTGCCCGTGTCGCTAAAATCGCTAAACCTAATCCCGGAAATGCCAACGCATTGTTCGCTTGGGCAATGACGCGTGTCTTCCCATTAACATCCACAGGTGAGAACGGACTGCCCGTCGCAACCATCGCACGCCCTGCCGTCCAATGTAAAATATCTCGTGGGTGCGCTTCAGCACGCTCCGTTGGGTTCGATAACGGCATCACGATCGGACGCTCTACGTGCTGCGCCATTGTCTTGATAATATGTTCGTTAAATGCACCCGGCGACGCCGATGTGCCAATCAATACCGTTGGCTTCACGTTCGTTACCACTTCTTCAAGCGATACATGCTCAGGATTGCATCCCCATGCGGTGACTTCTTCTTTCATTCGCATGTACGGCGCTTGGAAAGACTTCACCTCTTTCCCTTCAACAATTAACCCCTGACTGTTGAGTAACCAAAACTTCGACCGCGCTTCGCGCTCAGACATGCCATCACGTACCAATGCGGCCGTGATCTGATCCGCAATCCCAACACCCGCAGCACCCGCACCGTAAATCACAATCCGCTGATCCGCTACCGATTGCTTCGTCGCTTTCAACGCCGCTAAAATCGCCGACAAACATACAACGCCTGTGCCTTGAATGTCATCATTGAAACTCGAATGCTCATGCTTGTAACGCTCTAACACCGAGTGCGCTGCGTCACGACCAAAATCTTCCCAGTGTAAAAAACATTCGGGGAAATGCTTCGACACGCTCTTGACGAAACGATCAATAAAATCATCGTACTCCGCACCACGTAAACGCTTGTGACGCCAACCTAAATAAAAAGGATCATTCAATAATGTTTCGTTGTCTGTACCAACGTCTAACATCACCGGCAATGTGTTGCCCGGGTTCACGCCCGCACATAATGTGTAAACCATCAGCTTCGCAACAGGGATGTCCATCCCGCCAATGCCTTGATCACCAATGCCCAACACACCACTGCCGTCTGTCGCAACAATCAATGCAATGTCACGATGACTGCGGTTTGCGATGATTTCATCCATATCATCACGATCAGGATACGATATGAATAATCCACGCGGCGATCTGAATTCACGCGAAAATTGCTTGACAGCATGCCCAACCACAGGCGTGTAAATGATTGGCATCATTTCTTCGAGGTGATCTTCTACTAACTTGTAAAATAATACTTCGTTGCGCTCATGCAAGTTGTATAAATAAATATGTTGGCTTAAGTCGACGGTGTATCGTTTGAATTGCTGGTAGGCGCGCTCTGCTTGTTCTTCGAGTGTTTCGACCCGCGCAGGTAATTTCCCCAATAACCCAAAGGCCCGGCGCTCTTCCATCGAAAAAGCCGTCCCTTTGTTTAATAGCGGAGTGTTCATCAATAGTTTGCCTGAGAGGCTCGTTTCAATAGCGTCGTCTTGAAAGTTGAAATCCAACATCTTTTCGGTTCCCATGACATACGAAGATGCCGTATTGTAAGATATTCGGGGAAAACAAGCTATACTTTACCCATGAACAAATTCGCAAATCCAACCAAACATACTGTGACCCTGCCCGATCCGGCCGGGACGCATCAAATGGTTTACTACGAATGGGGTAATCCTCAAAATCCACGCGTCCTCGTCTGCCTTCATGGCCTGACCCGCAATGGCCGCGATTTCGACTTCCTCGCCGCTGCGCTGCATAACGAGTACCGCATCCTCGCGCCCGACCTCATCGGCCGCGGCAAAAGCGATTGGCTCAAAGACCCAGACCTCTATACCATCCATCAATACGTCGCCGATATCATGGCCTGGATGCATCAACTTGGATTGAAAGAAGTCGATTGGCTCGGCGTCTCGCTCGGCGGTATCATCGGTATGCTCATTGCCGGACAACCGCATTCACCTATTCAACACCTCGCGCTCGATGATATCGGGCCCATTGTTAAACGGACCGCGGTGATTCACCTCAGCTCAGAAGTCGCCGAAAATCCCACCTTCAAAACACTTGGCGAACTCAAAGAATTCTTGAAAAAAACCTATGCGACCACAGGCATGATGGAATCTTATCACTGGGACCACCTGCTCGCGTACGATCACATCACGCTGCCGGATGGCACCTATGCGCGTGCATATGATCCAGAACTGTTCAGATCTTTTGTGCCCATGCAACATGAAGACATCGTTTTTTGGCCGGCTTTTGAAACGATTCGCGTTCCGATGTTTTTGCTGCATGGACAAGAATCAGCGGTGCTCACACCCGATATCTGCGCTGAAATGAAACGCCTTCAGCCCAGTATCACTATTGTCGATTTGCCAGGCATCACACATGCACCTTCATTGATGGATGAAAAACATATCGGGCTTGTCAAACAATGGCTCGAACAATTTGCCACGGAAAAACAAGTATCAGGATAGATTCACTCTGCGTTGATTATTCTGATGCAACACTTCTTCTGCGTAATTTTTCAATACGTTAGGCATCGCTTCCCAATCATTGATCTCTGTCCAAAAACTGTTTACTGGTTGTGGCTTCATTTTTAAAGCATCACATAAATCTACCAGAGCATTGTTCAACCATGCGTTCTTCAATGCAATGGCTTTGGGGTCATTTTTTGACTTGTCAAAACGTGCTAACACTTGTGCAGCATATATTTTTAATCCCAGGATGTGATCCTTTGACTCATAGGTGCATTTTATTAAATTGCGAGCAAAAACTTTCGTCGATTCTTTTTCAACATAATTATCATTCGCAAATAAATATACATACAAATGAATATTCTCCATTAATGCATATCCGGGTATATTCAACGGGAATTCATAATTTTTAATAAACTGATCGATAGCCTTAATATTTGTTCTTTCATAAAAATGTAATGTCGGGCGATTTTCTCGCCGAATTAAATAATGCTGCACTGGTTCACCATGCCAATTTAGCAATGATGTCATATTCTTTTCGTTGAAAAGCTCATCGTTGTATAACGATAATACGGCTTCTTGTAAGGATCGTTCATAAATATCTGCGATTTTTTTTGCCTTCTCCCTGGTTGATATATCAATGACAAAAATGTCTTTTCTATATGTACTGCGATTTAAAATATTTCTCAGGAATTCATTCCAGATTTTATTTTGTTCCCCCATGTTGACCAGTCGTTTTCCCTCAGGAGGTCTTTCTGTGCGCTCAAATTTTTCTCGCCATGTGATTAAATTTGCATGGTTAATCTCAAATACATCTTTCAACCAAATATCACACAAGACATACTGACCATTCATCATTAATGATGTAGATCCATGATCAATAACAGGGCTTGGGCCATCTTGTATTTTAAATGAAAAGGAAGGAATAGGAATATGATCGGGAATAGCAGCTATCCATTGACAGAAGTACACCAGCCCCAACGCCGACATGAGAGAACAATTGCCCGCTTTAAACATGGTCGCATTCAACGCTTCCCTAATGATGCTTTTGATTTTGATGCTTTCATCTGTGCTCGCTACAGAATATTCTTCTTTATGAAATACCATTTCATTCCATATTTTTTCTTTATCTTCTGTATCTTCTATTTTGGCACGCTTAGCTTCGCCACGTATCTTTTCCATTTCTGCAGCATGCACCCACGTTATCGACCCTCCTTGTGCGGCACCCGCACATAGATTTCCCCACTTGCCGGTTCTTTCAAGGCTGGGAAAGCCACCGGAAGGATCTTTTAGAATGTTTTCTGCACCAATAGGCATAGCGGCATGAACTTTGCGCACGATTTCTCGCGACAGGGCTATAGCGTCAAAATGGGGGACTTTTGAGCCTGGGTTTACCATCTTCAATACCTATTAAAACGATTATGAGGGGGGGATCATACCATAGCAGCAAGCCAACTGCTATAATTAATATAGGGTGATCCTATGAATTCAAGGGCTTACATCAATGCTTTAGGTAATATGCTTTTCAATGGCATAGACGAGACCCCTATGGCCCAAGCTTTTGAGCAAGGTGAAATCCCCGACACTGCCGGGGCACGCTTCTTAGCCGGTATCCCCTGTGCCCTTGTTTTAAGCGCTCATTACCTTGCCTATGCCCTCGGAACCTTCACTTTTGCCATTGTTTTGGGGAGTATTCCGCTGCGTTTGCCAGGGAATGATAGCGATACCAATCCCCTGGTCTCAAAAAGAGCCTTTATCAATATGGTTAAGGATTCGCTCGAGCACCTTGGATTAGAAAGAGATGGCTTCTGGAACGACCTCTTAAGCGAGGCTGTCTTCCCGATGATTAATTTGGCCGCAATAACCGTTGGCTTCGCCTTCATTGGCTGGGCCGGCCTCATCGCCTTCCTTCCCGCAACCCTTACTTTTGCCGCGCAAGCCACCAACAACATCATCACCCTGTATAACACCTTTGCTCCGATGGTATCGAGCTTCCCCGAAATCACCATCATGGGCATCGCCATCGCTGTCGGCGGACTTATTATGAAAGGATTAGATTGGGCGGCCGATCGTATGGAAGTATCCAGGAAAAATAAAGAAGCTGAGAGATCAGCACTGACGCCTGATCTGCATAAGCCTGGAAAGGTTCAATATGTTCCGCCTAAGTTGGTTGAAAATCCACAACCGGGGGAAGCAGAACCTCATCCTCCAGAAAATCTGCAAAATGCACCAACAAGAAATAGCCATGCGCCACGTTGAAGGGCGCGCCACGGCGCGCCCCTCTACATTTAATGCTTTCTTAGCGTATCGTCTTCCACTTTTTCAGCCAACGCTGCTACCGCTGGTGCCACAGGTTCCAATGCGCGAGGAATCGGTGGATGCAATAACGCAATATCAAGTACCTGATCAATCCAACGCACAGGCACAATCTTCAAATCTTCCAACACGTTCTTTGGAATCTCTTTCAAATCGCGCTCGTTTTCAATCGGAATGATCACCGTCTTAATACCAGAACGGCGTGCTGCCAATAACTTTTCTTTTAAACCACCAATCGGTAATACTTCGCCGCGCAACGTGATTTCACCCGTCATCGCAACATCAGCGTGAACAGGAATACCCGTTAACGATGATACCATCGCGGTACACATCCCAATACCCGCGCTTGGGCCGTCCTTCGGCGTCGCGCCTTCAGGAACGTGCACGTGCAAGTCCATCTTTTCATAAAAGTCAGCAGAAATGCCCAATGCTTGCGAACGATTACGGATCACCGTGAATGCCGCTTGAATCGATTCCTGCATCACGTCACCTAATTGGCCCGTGCGTGTGACTTTGCCTTTACCAGGCGAAGAAGCCGCTTCAATCGTCAGCATTTCACCACCGACCGATGTCCATGCCAATCCGTTCACTTGACCAATGCGATCATCTTCATGCATCACGTCAAAACGGTACTTCGCTACGCCTAGGAATTTTTCAAGATTACGAGGGGTAACGATCGTCTTGCCTTCTTTCGGCTTGATCGCGTTTTGTTTCACGACTTTACGACAGATTTTCGAAATTTCACGCTCAAGTCCACGGACACCTGCTTCACGCGTGTATTCACGAATGATTTCGCGAATCGCCGCATCGGCTACCTGAATCTCTTCATCCGTCAGACCATTGTTTTTGATTTGCTTCGGCAGCAAATAATTCAACGCAATGTTCATCTTTTCGTCTTCAGTGTATCCCGCTAAACGAATCACTTCCATACGATCTAATAACGCTTCAGGGATATTTAACGAGTTCGACGTCGCAATAAACATCACGTCGGACAAGTCGTAATCCACTTCTAAGTAGTGATCGCTGAAGGTGTCGTTTTGTTCTGGATCGAGTACCTCAAGCAGCGCCGCAGCTGGATCTCCACGGAAATCGCTCGCCATTTTGTCGATTTCATCCAGCAAGAATAACGGATTGCGTACGCCCACTTTCGCTAGCTTTTGCAAAATCTTGCCAGGCATCGAACCAATGTACGTGCGACGATGTCCGCGAATCTCCGCTTCATCACGTACACCACCTAATGAGATGCGGACGAATTTACGGCCCGTTGCGCGTGCAATCGATTCACCCAACGATGTCTTACCGACCCCCGGTGGCCCCACTAAACACAATATCGGACTGTATTGCTTCATCTTTGGCGTCGGATTCTCTTCCTCAAGCTTCTTCGCCAATTTGCCTTTCTTCTTGCTCGCCTTGTTCGATAAACTATGCAAACGGCCTTCCACAGCAAGATGCTCAATGATCCGCTCTTTCACTTTTTCCAGACCGTAATGATCTTCATCCAGCGTTTTTTCAGCTTGAACTAAATTGTATGTCAAGACAGACGCCGACTTCCATGGCACCTGCAACATCCAATCTAAATAGTTGCGCGTCACGGTTGCTTCAGCCGACATCGGGGACATCATCTTCAATTTGTTGAGTTCAGACAGCGCTTTTGTCTTAGCTTCCTCAGGCATGCCCACTTCTTCAATCTTGCGCGCCAATGCTTCCGTTTCATTCGGCATGTCGTCCAATTCAGACAATTCTTTTTGAATCGCCTGCATTTGCTCTTTTAAGAAATATTCGCGCTGCGTCTTTTCCATCTGCCCTTTGACTTGCACACGAATCCGCTTTTCGACTTCCAATAAATCAAGCGCTTTTTCAAGGAATACGAGAAGCTTCTCAAGACGCTCATCAATGATCAATGTCTCAAGAATTAATTGCTTTTCGTCAAGCTTCAGTGGCATGTGAGCCGAAATCGTATCCGCTAAACGCCCAGGCTCTTCAATGCTCGCGAGAGAGCTTAAAATTTCCGGCGGGATTTTTTTGTTCAACTTCACATAGTTTTCAAATTCATTCAGAACAGAACGTGTCAACACTTCTGTTTCAATCGTGTTGCCTGTCACGCTCGGTAATATTTCGAACTTCGCTTCCAAGTATTCGCCTGTCGCAAATGTCTCGATGACTTTCGCGCGCTCAGCACCTTCTACCAATACTTTTAATGTGCCGTCAGGTAATTTGAGAAGCTGTAAAATGTTCGCGCATGCGCCCACTTCGTATAAATCTTTCCATTGAGGATCATCAACCGCCGGATCACGCTGCGCCAATAATAATATCTGCTTGTCCGCGCGCATCGCCGCTTCGAGCGCTTTAACCGACTTCTCCCGCCCTACAAATAATGGGATCACCATGTTCGGCGATACCACTACGTCTCGTAAGGGTAATACAGGAAGACGATCTGCTGTTTCTGCTGCGCCTGGTATGTTAATGCTTGCTTTGTCGTGTTCAAACATATTAATGTCCTCCCGGTGTGTTGGGTGATCCCCATAACGAATACATGGGGAGAGTTACGACGTTATTCAAGGGGGCGAAAGAGTGGTTTATGCCTCTCCCGTCTTCAACGGTGGTTCGGGGTTGTTGTATATCAACAGCGGCTCTGATTCGCCCAAAATCACACTCTCGTCTATCACAACTTTAGAAATTTGCTTGTTGGAAGGAATATCGTACATCGTGTCTAATAAAACATTCTCTAAAATAGAACGCAATCCGCGCGCTCCCGTCTTGCGTGCCAAAGCCTGTTTCGCGACCGCAATCAATGCACTCTCGCGGAACTCCACTTCAACCCCTTCCATGCCAAATAAATGCTGATATTGCTTGATCAACGCGTTCTTCGGCGCTGTCAAAATTTCAATCAATTGCGTTTCATCAAGTTCAGATAACGTCGCCACAACAGGCAAACGTCCCACAAATTCTGGAATCAAACCGTAACGAATCAAATCTTCAGGCTCAACTTCCGTCAGCACTTGACTCACCGACTTTCTGTCCGATTTGCTCTTCACATCTGCCGAGAAACCAATGCCGCCCTTTTCAGAACGCTCTAAAATGATCTTCTCTAAGCCCGCAAAAGCACCGCCACAGATAAATAAAATGTTGGAAGTGTCTACTTGTAAAAATTCTTGCTGAGGATGCTTGCGCCCACCTTGAGGGGGAACCGCAGCGACAGTACCTTCAATTAATTTCAGCAATGCTTGTTGGACACCTTCGCCCGATACGTCACGTGTGATTGAAGGGTTTTCAGATTTACGCGAAATTTTGTCGATTTCATCAATATAGACAATCCCACGTTGCGCACGCTCAATGTCATAATCGCATTTTTGCAACAGCTTTTGAATGATGTTTTCAACGTCTTCACCCACGTAACCAGCTTCAGTTAACGTCGTCGCGTCTGCAATCGCAAAGGGAACATTTAATAAACGAGCCAACGTTTGCGCCAGTAACGTTTTACCACTGCCTGTCGGGCCGATCAATAAAATGTTGCTCTTGCTCAGCTCCACTTGATCCGCTGCAGCCTTTTTGCTGCCGACATTCAAACGCTTGTAATGATTGTAAACAGCCACCGCTAATACTTTTTTTGCCTTTTCTTGGCCAATCACGTATTCATCGAGGGTTGCGTTGATTTCACGAGGTGTGGGTAACTTCTTTTGCCCAAGATCATCCTTTTCTGTGTGCTCTTCCACAATGATGTCCGTGCACAACGTCACGCATTCATCGCAAATGTACACAGAAGGGCCAGCAATCAATTTACGCACTTCGTGCTGGCTCTTGCCGCAAAAAGAACAATATAATAATTTGCCGTCTTGTGATCCTGTCTTACTCATTCATACCCCTCATTGGCCACTAGGCTGCTGATGATTCGCTCTCACTTGGAGGCACACGGCGCTCTAATACAGAATCAATTAAACCGTATTTCAACGCCTCTTGAGGCGTCATAATATTGTCGCGGTCAGTATCAAGAAGCACTTTTTCAATGGGTTGCCCAGTATGATGGGACAGTAATTGATTCAGACGTTCACGCATGCGCAAAATTTCTTTGGCGTGAATTTCAATGTCGCTCGCTTGACCCTGTACGCCACCCAAGGGTTGGTGAATCAAGATGCGTGCGTTTGGTAACGAATAACGGTGCCCAGGTGCCCCGCCAGCCAATAAGAAGGAACCCATGCTGCAGGCTTGACCCATGCAGTATGTCGCGACCTTCGGACGGATGAACTGCATCGTGTCGTATATCGACATGCCAGCCGTGACAGAACCCCCAGGGGAGTTAATGTACAAACTGATTTCTTTGTCAGGATTCTCAGATTCTAAAAAAAGCATCTGCGCCACAATTAAGTTGGCCATGTGATCTTCAACCTGGCCAACCAGGAAAATCACCCGCTCTTTTAATAATCGGGAAAATATATCGTAGGAACGTTCCCCGCGGGCAGATTGCTCCACCACGATCGGGACCAGCGTGTTGTGTATGTCCATCATGTCCATTATGTAACCTTTTAGCCGTTCAGTTTTTTGATCATCTCTTTATAGCTTAGCGTCTCTTCAGTTTCTTGCACGCGTTCTAGCAAATGATCGACGGCTTGTTCTTCAAGAATAATGGAAACTAACATATTTCTTAAGCGAGGATTTTTATATATGTTATCTAACTCTGCTTTTGGATCTGGGCTGCGGAACGCAATTTCGAGCGCTGCACGGTACATTTTCGTTTCATCAAGCTTGATGTCTTGTTCACGAATGTATTGGCCCAAAATCAAACTCAATTTAACACGACGTTCTGCTTCTGCAGTATGGCCACAAGATTCGCCTTCTTCATGAGAGTGTGAATGACCTTCATGATGCAACGCAGCCACTTCTTGTTCGATCAAACCTTTAGGGACAGTCAATTCTGTATGCTTTGATAACAAGTAGTCTAACAATTCTTCTTTCAAAGAGCTGTTGAGCATGCGCTTGGCGCTTTCTGCCAATTTAGCTTTCACGTCTTCACGTAATGCTTCGATCGTGCCTGCTTCAACGCGGCCTTTTTCTTTGATAAATGCTTCATCCAATGTAGGCAATTCTGGTGTTTCAACAGCCAAAACGTCTAATGCAAAATGCGCTGTCTTGCCTGCCAATTCATCGCGGAAGTAATCAGCTGGAAATGGCAAATCAAAGGCGACTTTTTTGCCTGTTTCTGCGCCAATCAATGCATCTTCAAAACCTGGGATCGCTTCTTTCGCGCCAATTTCCATGGTCATTTCAGAACCGTTTTCGAATTTCTCTGTTTCACCAACGACATTGCCGAACAGTTTGAAACGTACGCGGTTACCTGATACAGCGGGTTTATCGCTCGCTGTCCAGTTCGCAGAACGTGTGCGGAGACGTTCAATCGCTTCTTCAACATCTGCATCGTCAATCGCCAATTTAGGCTTCTTGATCGCAATCTTATCGAGACCACTCAATACGACTTCGGGATACACTTCGAATGTGACAGTGAATTGCAGCGGTTCGCCTTCGCCTGTTTTTTCAATATCGAGTACTGGGCGGCTTGCCAAAATCAACTTTTCATTTTCGATCGTTTGTCTGATCGAATCTTCTGTCATTTTGTTGATGACTTCATAACGTGCTTGAGGACCGACGCGTTTTTCGACTAATTTGATCGGCATTTTGCCAGCACGGAAACCATCTGCTTTGATCTGTTTGGACATCTCTTGGAGCTGACGCTTGAACGCTTCTTCAAAGGTTTCGGCAGGGACCGTCACCAATAACTTTCTTTCATGAGGACCCGTTTTCTGCAAGGACATTTCCATGGATACAGATGACATAGTGACACTACCTCTTTATATATATTACAAATGATGGTGCGAAAGGAGAGACTCGAACTCTCACGGGTTTCCCCACTGGAACCTAAATCCAGCGCGTATACCAATTTCGCCACTTTCGCTTAAAATAACAAAAAAATGTGGGGTGAGCGATGGGATTTGAACCCACGACGACCGGAATCACAATCCGGGGCTCTACCAACTGAGCTACGCCCACCGTCGTTTCTGTACCAGTAAAATCTGTTCGCGCCCGGCAGGACTCGAACCTGCTACCCTCGGCTTAGAAGGCCGATGCTCTATCCAGATGAGCTACGGGCACAGTGATTTACCCTCAAAGTTATCGGGGCAGAGGGATTCGAACCCCCGACTTCCTGAACCCAAATCAGGCGCGCTACCAAACTGCGCTATACCCCGGTACCCTTTTACAGGAGCCACAATCATACATAAGCTCTAAAAATAACGCAATGTATATTTGTGAAAAAAGTGGAATTCTGGGTTACTATATGCATCGTTACTTCATAACGGAGAATTCAATGGCTATTATCATCGACGGTAAAAAACATGCGAAAGCCCTGCTCAATAAAGTCGCCGAGGCTGTCAATGCCCGCGTCGACGAAGGCCTCCCGCGCCCAGGCCTCGCCGTTGTACTCGTCGGTGAAAACCCCGCATCCCAAGTCTACGTGCGACATAAAATTAAAGCCTGTGAAAACGTCGGGATTACGTCGCATGTCCATCGCCTGCCCATGACCGTCACTCAAGCCAACTTGTTAAAACTCATTAATACGCTCAATAATGACCCGCATATTCAAGGGATTTTGGTGCAACTTCCCCTGCCTGAGGGGATCGATATGCAAACAATTATTGAAGCCATTGCACCTCATAAAGATGTCGATGGATTCCATCCGTATAATCTTGGGAGGCTGGCGCAACGTGCGCCACGCTTGCGCCCTTGTACGCCTTACGGGATCATTAAATTGTTGAAGGCAGAATCATTGCCGATTACAGGGAAACATGCGGTTGTCGTCGGTGCATCGAATATTGTTGGGCGGCCAATGATGCTTGAGTTGTTGTATGAGGGCGCCACCGTGACGTGTTGTCATCGGTTTACGCAAGACTTGCCGAGCTTTGTTAAACAGGCTGATATTTTGGTCGTTGCGACAGGAATCGTCGGCCTCGTGCATGGCGACCATATTAAACCCGGTGCGACAGTGATCGATGTGGGGATTAATAGACTCGAGGATGGATCGTTGGTCGGGGATATCGATTTTGAAAGCGCGAATCAACGCGCCGGCGCGATCACGCCTGTTCCCGGTGGGGTTGGGCCAATGACGGTCGCGCAGTTGATGGATAATACGTTGCAGGCGGCGTTAATGGGTGAGTGAAGAACAACCGTCTTTCAAAGGGATAAAAACGATTTTTAAACTTGTTTCCAGCGTGTTCCGCCACCCGGAATATCTTCGAGTAACACGCCTTTGTCCGCGAGTTCTTTCCGAATCTCATCCGACTTCTTAAAGTCTTTATCAGCACGAGCACGTTCACGCTTTTCAATTAAATCTTCAATCTCTTTTACCGATAAACCTTCCGGCGCGTTGCCTTGTAAAAATACTTTCGGGTCCATTTGCAAGACACCAAAAATATTCCCCAACTGAACCAATGTGCCCGCTAAACCTTCCGCAACACCCGTGTCTTCCATCTTCGCAATGTTAATCTCACGCGCTAAATCAAATAACACCGCCATCGCTGCCGGTGTGTTGAAATCATCATCCATCGCTTTGATAAACGATGCCTTCACTTCAGGATCCATCCAACCCGATTTTGGCTTCAAATCTTGCAACGCTGTGTACAAACGTTCTAACGATGCATGTGCGTTCTCAAGATTTTCCTCGGTATAATTTACACCACTGCGATAATGACTCGATAATAAAAAGAAACGAATCACTTCTGCAGGATATTTTGAAAGCACCGCTTCAATCGTCTCAAAATTCTTTAGCGACTTCGACATTTTCTCATCATTGACATTAATAAACCCAGCGTGCATCCACAAATTCGCAAACTTCTTCCCGTAGGCCGCTTCCGATTGCGCAATTTCATTTTCATGATGAGGAAACTGTAAATCGAAACCACCCCCGTGAATATCCAATGTCTCCCCACCCTTCAACGTCTGCTTCACCATCGCTGAACATTCAATGTGCCAACCCGGGCGACCTTCACCGTACGACGAAGGCCAGCTGATTTCACCGTCTTTCGCCTTTTTCCATAATACGAAATCCATCGGATCACGTTTGGCTGTATTCACGTCGACACGCTCACCCGCTTGCATGTCTTCCAAACAACGATGCGATAATTTGCCATATTCAGGGAACGATCTCACCGAATAAAATACGTCGCCGTCTGTGCCAACATACGCAATACCTTTTTGTACCAATGTGTCAATCAATGACAACATCGCAGGAATGTAGGCCGTTGCGCGCGGTTCTTCCGTGGGTGATAGCACACCCAATGCCGCTAAATCTTCATGCATCTTCGCGGTGTAACGCGTCGTCAACGCATCGATCCCTTCATTGTTTTCAGCCGCGCGTGCAATGATTTTATCGTCAACATCTGTGATGTTCCGAACATAATGTACGTCATAACCCAAAAATGTTAAATAACGATACACCATGTCAAATGCCAATACCGTGCGCGCGTGACCAATATGACACACATCATAAACCGTCATACCACACACGTACATGTTCACTTTTTTACCGTTGATAGGCTTGAACTCTTCCTTTTGCTGCGTGAGCGAATTGTGAATCATTAGCATGATTGTGTTACCCATTGTTTAGCATCATTCAAACGTTTGGTGATCAACGCTTTATCACCCAATAACATCACCCATTTGTCCATTTCTGGCCCGTGCAATGTTGCCATCAATGCAATGCGTAATGGCTGAAATAATGCTTTGCCTTTGGCTTGTGCGTGTTCTTTCAAATAGTCGATCCAGGCTTTGTAATCTAATCCGTGCGCTTTTACTGCCGCGAGTGCGTGATCAAAAAAATCTGCCGGAATGGTTTTTAACATCGCTTGGCATTCTTCGTTCATGAGTGGCATCACGTCATCATTGAAGGCACGTTCAGCCCATATCACGGCATCATGAGGAAATAATGTGTTCGGCGTGACGATCTCAACAAATAATGCTTTTTTATCCGCTGGCACCATCGATTGCACTTCATCACCCATCCACGCAACAATATCGTCCGCTGATTTATTCTTGAAGGCTTCTTTTTGCCAATACATCAGTTGATTTTCATCATAACGTGCAGGCGAGCGGCCCAATTGCGAAATTTCAAAAAAACGACCTAAATCTTCAATGCTCATCAATTCATTTTGAGGATAATAATGACCCAAACGCGCTAAATAATTGACCACCGCTTCTGGCCAAAAACCTTTCTCGCGCATTTCGCGAATACTTTGACTGCCGTTGCGTTTGGATAACGGCGATCCATCCGTTCCATTGATCAAGGCAAAATGCCCGTATTGCGGCGGCTTTAACCCAAGCGCCTTTGCGATCATTAATTGACGCGGCGTGTTTGTTAAATGATCTTCACCGCGAAACGCGTGTGTCACTTCCATTAAAGAATCATCGATCGCATTGCAAAACATGAACGACGCCCCGCCATCTGCACGACGAATAATGAAATCACCGATATCGTCTGTTGCAAATACTTTTTCACCTTGCACGAGATCTTCAAACACAACATTTTCAGCCCGGGGAATACGGAAGCGTAATGTCGCCTTTAAACCTTGCGCATATTTTTGTGCAATTTCGTCAGGTGTCAAGCGTGCACAACGTCCATCATACCGAGGCGGTTGCCCTGCCACGCGTTGCATTTTACGGCTCAACTTTAATTGCTCGTCACTGCAAAAACAAGGATAGGCTAAATTCATTTCCAATAATTTATTGTAATAGGCATCATAAACTGCATGACGTTCCGATTGACGGTACGGCGCATGTGGGCCGCCACATTCTTCCCCTTCTTGCCAATCTAATCCCAACCAACGTAAATCTTCTTTCAAGGTGCCAATGTAGATTTCCTCTGAACGCGCCTCGTCTGTGTCTTCTATGCGTAATAAAAATATCCCTTGTTGATGGCGCGCAATCATCGCGTTGAATAACGCCGTACGCATATTGCCCATATGAATGTAGCCGGTGGGGCTGGGCGCAAATCGTGTTTTGATCATCGGTAAATCCTCAGGTTACCTGCCATTTTAACAGAAGTTTACGAGCATCTGCTAAACTTACAGCATGCTGACAAAACCTATCTACATAATTTCCGACCTCCATCTCGGCGATGGCCACCCCGAATTGCTCGAAGCTTTCGAGCGTTTTATCGATATCAAAGCCCGCAACGCGCATGCACTCTATATACTAGGTGACCTCTTCGAAGCCTGGGTAGGCGACGATGATGAATCTCTCACCGCCAAACGTGTTTGCGAACGCCTAAAAAGCCTTGCGGAACTGGGCGTGCCTGTCTTCTACATGCATGGGAACCGGGATTTTTTGGTTGGAAAATCCTATATAAAACAAGCATGTATGCATTCATTACCCGATCCAAGCGTGGTTACCTTCGATGGCCATGACATCCTCATGAGCCATGGCGATTTGCTGTGTACTCACGATATACCCTATCAACGCTACCGCTGGTTGGTCCATCGTTCATGGCTCCAAGCACTCTTTCTTGCCCTGCCACGAAGCTTCCGCGACAAGCTCGGCAATAAAATCCGCATGAAATCCCAAGAGCAGGGTAGTAAAAAAACCATGAACCTCATGGATGTCGATGAAGAAACGGTCACGAAATGGCTAAAACAGTATCAGGTCTATACGATCGTTCATGGCCATACCCATAAACCCTTCAAACACTTCTACCCTATGTCTCACCCCCCGTTTACTCGGTTTGTCCTCGGTGCTTGGGAAAATGGACAGGCAAGAATTCTTTGCTATCAACGCGGCGAACTGGCTTTCGTGGATTTATAAATTCCACTGCTATACTGAAATCGACATTGCCTATTTCATCTGAGGAGCTACTATGCGCCAACTCTACCGTGTTATTGCCGCCATCGTATTGGCTACACTCACATTGAATATCGCCCATGCTACTACCTATTGGTGCGGCTATTCGAGCAGCGCAAATATCACATCGGCCACCCAGCTTACACAAAGAGCGCAAGGACTCACAGCAGCGGCAAGCCAGTGCCTGATGACTGGCTCAAACCCGATAATAGACATACAAAACAATGCGAAGTCTTCCCTTCTTGTGCAGTTGAGCAACATGGCGGCCACTTGCAATACGGCAGCCAAAGCGACCTCCCTAACCGACCCTAGCATCAATGCATGTCTTGCTGCCTATGCTTGTTTGAAACAAAATACACAAGTCACCTCAGGTAATCAACTTAATGTTTGCTTGCAACCCAATGCCAGTAACCAAACTTGCACAGTCGCGACAAACTACTTCTACAATACCAGCACCAAAGCGTGTCAAGCTATCCCAAATTTTGCTGCTGCTGCTATTCAAGCATTATGTAAGAATCAAGGTTTAACCTACAATAGCAGTAATAACACATGCAACCCCAAACCACCCTGCCCTGCCCCTCAAGTCATGAATGCAAGCACCAACAGTTGTGTTTCATGCTCAGCCCCATTGGTGTACAGCGCTGGCAGCAATGGCCTTGGCAGCTGTGTTGCGTGCCCTGCTGGTCAAAGCTACCTTAGTGCTAGCTCTTCCTGTGGCGTAGCACCCGCGGCACCGATTGCTTCACCGGTTGTTGCACCATCTGCTGCTCCCACTCCAGCGCCAGCTCCTGCTATCAGTGCACAGGCTCAGCAATGTGCTAATACCTATGGCAAAGGTAATGCTGCCACTGCGCTTAAATTCCTCAAAGCAGACGTACAGCGCTTAGTTCAAAACATGAACATGGGCGTAGGCAACATGGGTAATCTCATGAGTGCCTACAATGCTGAAAATCCATGCTGTACGGCTTTAAATAATAATGTGGAATGCCCACAGCGCCCATAAGCCAACCCATCAAAAAAACCTGTAGGAACCTAGGTTCTTACAGGTTTTTTTTTAGGTGCTACACTTTAAACATAAAATGCCCTATTAACGCACCCAAGGAATCCATCATGAAACGAATTTTCTCCGTGGCCTTAACCACGATCTTGGCCTGCTTATGCAGCCTTAACCTGGCCCATGCTGCAGCCTTTGGCGTAGAAGAAGGAATTGAAAATGCTCAAGCAGCCATCAGCGCAGCCCAAGTGCAAGCGCATAGCTGGTGCGGATTTAACCCTGGTGCGACGATTCCTTTTAATCAAGCATCAAATACCGCTGCGCGACTCTCTGCGATAAACGTAGCTATTCAAAAATGCCAAGGCGCTAGCGCACCCGTTCGCGCTCAACTTGCTATCTGGGCTCAAAGCTGCACAAACGTAACAAATGCAACACAATTTGCCGCTTGCGCTGTCAATTACATGTGCTTAAAAGTCCCTGCCACTGGGCAACCCTGCTTTACAACCAATATCAATAACACCCCAGCCTGTATTACAAAGACGAATACTTATTTTTCTGGCTCAAGCAGTAACGTTGACTTTATCGGCAACGCTTGTTCATCATGCCCTTCTAGCGCACCCTATCTCAACCCAACCACCCTGGCGTGCCAACCCAAGGCATGTACAGGTGCTACACCCTATTTCAATCAGGTCGCTCAAGCTTGCCAAGCATGTCCTGCAACAACACCTGTTTTCAATGCAACGACTCAATCATGCAGTGCATGCCCTCAAAACATGCCTGTTTACCAAGCTTCCACCAATTCATGTACGTTCCAACATTGGTGTGGTTATGATCCAACAGCAACTATTAATTGGAATACAAATGATTTCTCAACGAGAGCCAATGCGCTTACTCAAGCAGTAGCGCGGTGCGAATCCGTTCAACCTAGTAACCCAAGTCTGCTGGTCCAACTTGTTGGCTGGGCTAATACGTGCAAACAAGCAAATGGAATCACTGTCGGCTTTGCAACCATTCCACTTTCACTCCCCCAAGTAAAAGATGCATGTAGAGGAGCCTACACTTGCTTGTCGAACCAAACAACGGGCGCGACTTGCTTCATGCCTAACGAAGATAACCAGACATGTACTGCTTACTCGGGGACTTACAATCCAGCGCTGAAGGCTTGCTCAGGATCACCTATTGGCTCAACGGTACCAGTCATGACCACGCCCCCAGTCGGTCACATTTTAACCCCTGCAACTGGAACACCTGCGTCAGCACCCGGTACGACAACGGGTACGACATCAGGTACAACAGCGGGTACAGCGCCAACACCTAGCGTTGGAACGCCTGTCTCTGCGCCAACATCCAATGTCCTAACACCTGTCACTGAGCCAGCACCTATACCTGCAACACCCGCTACAACCACAGGTACTACTCCAATGGTATCACCCGCTGTGGCACCACCCATGATAGGTGGATCGGTATCTGCACCCGCACCCGCACCTGCACCTGCAACAGGAACAGGAACAGGAACAGGAACAACATCTGCAACGACTGCTGCACCTGCCGCTGCGACAACCCCTACAGGCCCAACACCTAGTTCCTGTCTGCATGTTTTTGGTCCCGTCACGCAGATTCACAACGACGTACAACAGTTGAATCTGGATCTCAGTCGGTGTGGTGTCGGTTGCTACGCACCCAACATCCACAAGCAACTCGATCCGAGAGTGGCTTGCTGTAAGGTCTTAACGGGTAACGATACCTGCGATCAATAAGCAGGCCGCGAGATGTAAAAATGGGGGCAAATGCCCCCATTTTTTATTGTCCTGTATTTTTCTTGTCCTATAAATGTGTCTTTAAAAAACGATCTAACCATTTGAACGTTGAAGCATAATTACCTTTCAACTTTGCATGGTGTGCACCGTGATGTTCTGATGAACCCATGTGCTTTAATTTCTGGGTTATTTTAGAAGGCAAACCGGAATGAATATGAATTTCATGTAAAGGACGGAACATCGCGTAAATGAATAATGCATAGGCATTTACATCGCCACAATATAAATAAATAGCCACAACACCTAATAAAATACCAATAGCACCCATCATCCACTCTGCAGGTTGTACGTATAAATAATCTAAAGGTAATGGCGAACGAACTCGGTGGTGCACAGAATGGATGTGCTTAAATAACCATGCATTGTGATGTAACATACGATGACAGCTGTAAAACCATGCGTCATCAATCGCCATGATCACTAATACCTGGACGCCTAATTCCCAAAACGGGAAATCCGTGGATAACGAAAACATAAAACCAAAAATACTAAAGGCGAGTGCTGCAACAATGCAGGTGCCAATGAAATTACCAATAATTAATGGCTTGCGCTTGTCGAACGTGTTCATATTGGGCTGTTGATATAACCGACGACTCAATAATGCTTCCGACCGTAATTGACGCTCTGTTAATATCCAACCGTAGGTAAAACCTAGGCAATTAATCGCTATCAATATAAGTGCAATCATCGTTGTATGTCCTTATACAATGTCCGTTCCCATCGAGAGGGCGCCTCATGAGGCGCCCCTACGTTTAGAGAGCGTCTGCTAACCGACGTCCAATGTCAGCAGGTGAACGAACTGTCATCACACCAGCGCTCTCCAACGCTGCAAACTTCTCATCTGCTGTGCCTTTGCCACCCGCAATAATTGCGCCAGCATGGCCCATACGCTTACCCTTGGGCGCCGTGACACCGGCGATGTATGCCACCACAGGCTTCGTCACGTACTCACGGATGAACTCAGCAGCTTCTTCTTCCGCCGTTCCCCCGATTTCCCCTACCATAATAATAGCCTCGGTTTTTGGATCATCTTGGAATAAACGCAAAATGTCGATGAAGTTAGAACCAGGAATAGGATCGCCACCAATACCTACACAGGTGCTTTGACCCAACTTAAGTTCGGTAGTTTGCTTAACGCATTCGTAGGTCAATGTGCCAGAACGCGATACAATGCCCACTTTACCTGGCAAATGAATGTGACCAGGCATAATACCGATCTTACATTCGCCCGGGGTGATCACGCCTGGGCAGTTTGGCCCAATCAAACGTGCACCGCATGCATCGACATATGGCTTCACGACCATCATGTCTAAAGTTGGGACACCTTCCGTGATACATACGATCAACTTGACGCCCGCATCGGCCGCTTCAATGATCGAATCTTTGCAAAATGGCGCAGGGACGTAAATCACGCTCGCATCCGCTTGCGTCTCTTCCACCGCTTCACGCACAGTGTTGAATACCGGTAAACCTAGATGCTCTTGGCCACCCTTGCCAGGCGTTACACCACCGACCATTTTCGTGCCGTAGGCCAACGCTTGTTCCGTGTGGAATGTCCCTTGCTTGCCTGTAAAACCTTGGCAAATCACTTTCGTGTTTTTGTTGATCAAAATACTCATGTTACTGCCCCTTCACTGCGTCAACGATTTTCTGCGCCGCATCGCTTAAGCCATGCGCAGGCACAACGTTTAATCCACTCTCTGCCAATATCTTGGCCCCTTCTTCCGCACGGTTGCCTTCTAAACGCACAACCACCGGAATCTTTACGCCCACTTCCTTCACCGCAGCCAAAATACCGTCTGCAATTAAATCACAGCGTACAATGCCACCAAAAATGTTGACCAAAATGCCTTTGACAGAATCATCCGACAAAATGATTTTGAACGCTTCACGCACGCGATCTTGCGTCGCACCTCCACCCACGTCTAAGAAGTTCGCAGGTTCACCACCATGTAATTTGATGATGTCCATCGTCGCCATCGCGAGACCTGCACCGTTGACCATGCAACCAATGTTGCCTTCGAGCGGAATGTAATTCAAATCCCATTCATGCGCTTTGTTCACGCGTGCGTCTTCTTGTGAAGGATCACGCATAGCGACTAATTCAGGTTGACGGAAACCCGCATTGTCGTCCATCGTTACTTTCGCATCGAGGCAAAGTAAATTGCCATCTGTCTTGATAACGAGAGGGTTGATTTCAAGGACTGCCAAGTCACGCTCGATCATCATTTTGCCCAAGCCCATGTACAATTGCACGAATTGCTTGGTTTGCGCTTCGGTGAGATTTAATTTGAACGCGAGATCACGTGCTTGATAAGGTAATACGCCAATGTACGGGTCAACCGCGACACGATGAATTTTTTCGGGCGTGTCGTGCGCTACCGCTTCAATGTCTACGCCACCTTCAGTCGATGCCATGAAAACAACACAACCTAAACTTCTGTCGACCAATGCGCTCAAATACAATTCTTTCGCAATGTCACAGGGTGTTTCGATCAAGACTTGATTCACCGGTTGACCATTCTTGTCCGTTTGGTACGTGACCAGGTTTGTGCCCATAATGTCATGAACGAATTGCTCAGCCTTGTCAGCATCATCAAATAATTTCACGCCGCCCGCTTTACCACGGCCACCTGCATGTACTTGCGCTTTCACGACCCAACGATTTCCACCTAAAATTTGAATCGCTTTCTTCGCATCGTTGCCGCTTGTGACAACTTGCCCCTTCGATACCGGCAAGCCGTATTGTGCGAATAGCTGCTTTGCTTGATACTCGTGTAAATTCATTGTTACCCCTATGTGAAAAATCTACTATATACAAATCCCTCCGCCCTGCGGGCACCTCCCTTTTCCAAAGGGAGGGAAGAATCGCAAATTAAATATCCAATAATAATTTTGCAGGATATTCTAATGCTTCTTTAATTGTCTTTAAAAAAGAAACAGATTCTTTACCATCAATAATTCGATGATCATATGACATCGCCAAATACATCATCGGACGAATCACAATTTGACCGTCTTCCACAACAGGACGATCTTCGATTTTATGCATGCCCAAAATCGCACTTTGCGGTGGGTTAATGATTGGCGTGGATAGCAACGATCCAAATACGCCACCATTCGATACCGTGAAGGTACCACCGGACATGTCTTCTACCGTTAACTTGTTGTCGCGCGCTTTTTTGGAATAATCCATGATCGCACTTTCAATTTGCGCCAAGCTCATGTTTTCAACATCGCGAATAATCGGTACAACCAATCCACGTTCTGTTGAAACAGCCACACCAATGTCAAAGTAGTTGTGGTAAATCACATCGTTGCCATCAATGCTTGCATTCACCGAGGGGAAACGCTTCAACGCTTCTACCGCTGCTTTTACAAAAAATGACATGAATCCTAATTTTACACCGTGCTTTTCAAAGAACTCATCTTTATATTTCGCACGTAGCTCGCTGATGGCTTTCAAATTCACTTCGTTGAACGTTGTCAAAATCGCTGCATTGTGTTGTGCGCTCAGTAAACGTTCTGCAATGCGTTGACGTAAACGTGTCATCGGTACGCGTTCTTCTGTGCGAGGCCCTTTCGGTGGCGCTACCGCTGTGTATGACATGCCTGCTGCAACGGCACGACGCGTTGCAGGGCCAGGAATAAATTCTTTAGGCGCCGCTGATGTTTGTGGAGCAGCCGCAGGTGCTGCAGCCTTTGCTGGGGCAGCTTCTGATTTAGCAGGTGCAGGTTGAGATTTAGCTGTCGCAGCAGGCGCTTTGCCTTCTTCAAATAATGCAATAACCTGTTCGCCTTTAACCACACTGCCAGCCGCTTTAACAATCTCTTTCAAGATGCCATCATGCGGCGCAGGGACTTCTAACATCACTTTGTCGGTTTCAATGTCGACCAAATTTTCATCGCGCTTCACAAAATCACCCGGCTTTTTGTGCCACGTGGCGACTGTCGCGTCTGCCACTGATTCTGGCAATACAGGTACTTTAACTTCGATCGTCATATCATATCCTTAGGGCTTGCGCCACCAGTGCTGTTTGTTGTTCAACATGAATACTGTGATAACCCGTTGCTGGAGAAGCACAGGCATCACGCCCCGCGTAACTTAATGTCTGACCCTTTGCCAACGATGCAACGATATGGTGTTGCGTACAATACCATGCACCTTGATTCTTTGGCTCTTCCTGGCACCAGACCACTTCTTTCGCATGTTTGTACGATGCTAAACATGCCGATAATGCTTTTTCTGGGAATGGGTACAATTGTTCTACGCGAATGATCGCGACATTGTCCAACTTTAGTTCCCGACGCTTTTGCAGTAAGTCGTAATAAACCTTGCCACCGCATACAACCACACGCGTGACCTTGTTTGCGTCTAAAGGATCAATCTCAGGAATGATTTCTTCAAAATGCCCTTTGATCAACTCTTCTTTCGTCGATACCGCTAAA
>Ga0206795_1036_pt1 | contig 28778 bp, 21 predicted proteins | sample Alteio_BWOrgCont_71_FD_152872 | JGI IMG/M metagenome (GOLD analysis project Ga0206795, IMG submission 152872) | Enriched cells from forest soil in Barre Woods Harvard Forest LTER site, Petersham, Massachusetts, United States -... | ecosystem: Environmental > Terrestrial > Soil > Temperate forest >... | reverse complement strand
GTCGCAAGCGAAATGGGCGCTTGTGGAGTCTTCGGTCAATCTCGATGCCTCGGGGAATCCCGACCCATACTTTATGGCACTCGACCTGGCGACGGGCCGCCATCCCCAGACACTGCTCGCGACGCATTTCAACGGCGAGCCCCTTACCGTCGATCACGGAGCACCGCTTCGCCTGTTGGTGCCCGTGAAACTTGGTTTGAAGAATGTGAAAGCCATTACGAAAATCACGTACGTCGCGGAAGAGCCAAGAGACTATTGGGCCGAGCGTGGATATTCGCGTTACGACGGAATTTAGAGAGTTAAATCATCTTTCATTTTTTACCGACAGCCAAGGAGGCTGATATACATGGCAAGCAAACAGAAAACGGTCATTGTAACGGGCGGTTCGCAAGGCATCGGAGCCGGCGTGGTCCGGTCGTTCCTTGATCGCGGATACAATGTTGTCGCCAACTCGCGCAACATCACGAAGTTGGATACCTTTATCGAATCGGATCATCTGGCTCTCGTAGGCGGCAGCATCGGAGAAAGTGCTGTCGCTTCGAAGGTCGTCGAGACAGCTGTCCAGAAGTTCGAATCCATCGACGCGCTGGTCAACAATGCAGGGATCTTCTTCACAAAGCCATTTCCTGACTACACGGCGGAAGACTTCAAGGCGCTATCTTCCACCAACCTCGAAGGCTTTCTCTACGTCACGCAGGGAGTGGTCAAGCAGATGCTCGCGCAGAAATCTGGCGGAAGCGTCGTTACCATCACGGCCTCGCTGGTAAACAATCCCATCGCCGGTGTCACGGCGTCAGTTCCAATGATCACCAAGGGCGGACTTGAAGCCATCTCCTTGAGCCTGGCCTCGGAATATGCGAAGCAGAAAATTCGTTTCAACGCCGTCGCGCCCGGAGTCGTCGACACGCCGCTGCACAAAACCAATCCGAAAGAGTTTCTGAAGACGCTCTCGCCGATGGGTACAATTTGTGATGTGAAGGATATCGTGGAAGCCGTGGTTTATCTCACAGAGGCCCGGTATGTGACGGGGGAGGTGCTGCACGTGGATGGTGGTGCGCACTCAGGCAAATGGTAAGCCCGAAGGGCTCGCAGCCGGCGAACGCGGAGCGCCGGCTGCAGGAGCTCGGCATCGAACTCCCACCTCCGCCCACTCCGTTCGGCGCCTATGTCGAGGCGGTACAGACCGGCAATCTGCTCTTCCTCAGTGGCATGCTTCCCGCCGTCGGACACGAGCCGAAGTTCGTTGGCCGTCTCGGAAAAGAGCTGGATGCGAAGGCAGGCAGAGAGGCGGTCCGCATCGCCGCTCTGAATGTTTTGTCGGCGACAAAGCAGAAGCTGGGCTCGATCGATAAAGTAACCTGCGTCGTTCGGCTATGCGTTTATCTTGCAACGCATGGAGACTTTTTCGATCAACCGAAAGTTGCCGATGCTGCCTCTGAGCTATTCCGCGACGTTTTTGGCGAAGACAAAACCTCAGTACGCATGGTGTTGGGCGTGGCCAGTCTCCCCTTGGGCGTTCCTGCGGTCGTTGAAGTCATTATGGAAGTCGAAGCATGAGTCATGCAGAGGCGGGGGAACTCGCCTCGGCATTTGATTATGGCGAAACCAAACTCAGCATGGAACAAGACGCGCGTCTCCAACCAACTCGGCATTGAGTACCCGATCATCCAGGGGCCGCTCGGAGGTTTTTCCTCGCAGCGCCTCACCGCTGCCGTATCGAACTTCGGAGGTCTTGGTTCTTTCGGCGCGCATGGCCTGGCTCCCACGGCAATTCAGGAAGTGATCGCCGAGATTCGTTCCTTGACCAGCAAACCTTTCGCCATGAACCTCTGGGTTTCGATGGAGGACGAAGGTGCAGCAGCGTCCGGCGCCGAAGCCTTCGAACGCGCGCTCTCTCATCTGGCTCCGCATCTTGATGCGGTCGGTGCAACCAAGCCGCAGTTCTCACCCTACGAACCGCTTCGCTTCGAAGATCAGGCGCGAGTTCTGCTCGATGCCAAGGTGCCTGTCTTCTCGTTCATCTATGGCATTCCGCCCAAAGAAATTCTCGAAGAGTGTCATCGCCAGGGCATCGTCACAATCGGCACCGCGACCACGCCCGACGAAGCCTTTGCGCTAGAGAAAGCCGGCGTTGATGTGGTGGTAGCATCCGGATTCGAAGCCGGCGGACATCGTGGATCGTTCCTGCGCTCAGCGGAAGATTCCCTCACAGGCACAATCTCTCTGGTACCGCTGGTCGTGGACGCGGTGAAGATACCGGTCGTAGCGGCTGGAGGAATCGCGGATGCCCGCGGCATCGCTGCAGCTTTCGCGCTCGGCGCAGAAGGTGTGCAGATGGGAACGATCTTTCTTGCCTGCGAAGAGTCTGGATCGAGCGCGTTGCACCGCGAGGCGATCTTGAGTGGAAAGGCGAACCGAACTTCGCTAACGCGCGGCTTCACCGGACGCCTGGCACGCGGCATCCACAATCAACTTCTCGAAACCATGAATCGGCCCGGCGTCTCCGTTCTTCCGTACCCGCTACAGCGGTCCCTTATGCGGAACCTCGCCGCGCCCGCGCAGCAGGCCGGGCAGGGCGAACTCCTGGCCTTATGGGCCGGGCAAAGCGCCGGACTCGCCCAATGTCCGGGAGTAACAGCGCTTCTGCAATCTCTCGTCGATGGAGTATCCGAGAAGCTTGCCTGATGCCCGCGACTCCTCAAACGAACGAATCGAACGTCAGCGTAGTCCAGATCGTCCGGGTCGGGTCAGGTTGAAGGCAGTGTTGACCAAGCCAACGTGCGAAAACGCCTGCGGGAAATTCCCTAGCTGGCGTTTTGCGATCGGATCATATTCTTCGGATAGAAGGCCAACATCGTTTCGGATGTCCAACAGCCGTTCGAACATCCGCACCGCATCCGCATGCCGGCCCTGCAACTCATAGTTGTCCGCCAACCAGAAAGAGCAAGGCAGAAACGTCGCTTCTCCATGTGGCATGCCGTCTACCGCGGGATCCTGCGTGTAGCGTCCGACAAAGCCATTCTCCATCAGATGCGTTTCGACAGCTTTCACCGTGCCGATGACTCGTGGATCGTCCGGCGGAAGAAAGCCAACCAGCGGCATCATCAGGAGGCTGGCATCGAGGTGCTTGTCGCCGTAATACTGCACGAAGGAATTCAGATTCGTATCGAAGCCCTGGAGGCAAACCTGCTCATGAATCGCATCCCGAAGTTTTTGCCATCGCGGGATATCTACGGCGAACCGGCCCAGTTCCGCCAACTTCATCAGGCGATCGACAGCAACCCATGCCATCATCTTCGAGTGGACAAAATGCCGCCGCGGGCCGCGCACCTCCCAAATGCCGTCGTCCGGTTGCTCCCATCCCGTCTCCAGAAATTTCAGCATCTCCAGGACGACTTCGTGACGCGAATGTTCGGGCGGCCCCAGCCCCGCTGTGCGCGCCTGAAACAGCGTGTTGGTTACCTCCCCAAAAATATCCAGTTGGTATTGCTTATAAGCGTCGTTGCCGGTTCGTACAGGGGCAGATTTTTCGTATCCCGGCAACCACGGCAGCTCCAGTTCCGTGAGTCGGCGTTCGCCGCGAAGGCCATAGACGATGTTCAGTTCAGAGGGACTGCCCGCGACTGCGCGCAAAAGCCATTCCCGCCACTCTCGCGCCTCGTCCAAATATCCGGCCCTGATCAACGCTTGCAAAGTCAGGGTTGCATCCCGTACCCAGCACAACCGGTAATCCCAATTCCTCACTCCGCCCAACAGTTCAGGCAATGAAGTCGTCGGCGCAGCTACGATCCCGCCGGAAGGAAGGAAGGTCAGGGCTTTGAGCGTGATCAGCGAGCGCAGCACTGCGTCCCGCCACTCCCCTTGATAAGAACAACGATCCGACCACTCCCGCCACCATTTCTCCGTGTTCTGAATTGCTTCGTCGATGTTCACCGGCGCAGGCTCATCGTGGTGCGAGGGGTACCAGGTCAAATTAAACGCAACTTTTTGTCCTTCCGAAACCGTGAACTCAGCATCGGTTTTCAGATTCTCGCTGTGAAGTGGCACATCCGCTCGCAGCCGGATCATGTCTGGACCGGCAATGGCGGAAATCCCGTTTTCGATTCGTCGAACCCACGGCACCACAGAACCGTAATCGAATCGAATCACCAATTCCAGGTTCATCCGGACCTGCCCTCGCGTCCCCACCACGACGCGCAGAAGCTCCGGCACCTCCTGGCGCGACATCATGCAGTCGATGATCTTTACCGATCCGCTTTCGGTCTCAAACTCAGTTTCCAGAATTAGAGTTCCGTCGCGATACTGGCGTCGAATGCTTCGAACCGGCTCTGCCGGTGAGATCGACCAACGTCCATGTTCGGCAGTTCCGAGCAGCGCCGCAAAACAGGCGCCGGAATCGAAGTGCGGCAGGCAGAGCCAATCGATCGAACCCTGTTTCGAAACCAGGGCCGCCGTGTGGCAGTCGCCGATCAGCGCGTAATCTTCAATTGGTATGGACAGGAATCCCCCGCAAATCGTGATTAGATGAAATCGGACTGATTTTGGCAGCCTGAATACGGCACCGCAAGACGCTCGCCGCCCTCGCAGGCAAATGATCAACGCTCAGTGATCAACGCTCAACGCTCAACAAGGTTGATTCTATCTTCTCAGTGCAGCCATCGGAGACAGCGATTCGCTATTCTTACAGTTCGCCTCGAATCGATGGCGAGCTACGATCTACACTTCTCCCTGGAGAAATCCTGAATGCATTCACGAGCCTCCCAAAGCCGCAAAGGCACGATTGGCATCGACTTTGGGACTACGAACAGTTCAATCGCCCGTGCAGGCTCCTCCGATGAGGTGCAGCTCGCCAGGTTTCCCTACCTGGGAAGCCTGACGGATGCGTACCGGTCGCTTCTCTATCTTGAGCAGGTGAAGGAGGAGGGCAGGAATGCTCTGAAATCGTGGTCAGGTCCTGAGGCCATTGAGCGTTATCTCTCGGCGGAGACAAAGGGTCGGCTGATTCAATCGCTCAAGTCGTTTCTGAGTAGCCGCACCCTTCACGGCACCGAGGTTTTCGGCCGAAGGTACACGCTTGAGGATCTGATCGCGAGAATTCTGCGCGACTTGCGAACCAAGGCGGAAGAACAATTTGGGATCGAAATCAAGTCCGCAGTCGCCGGAAGGCCGGTTCATTTTGTAGGAGCAGAGAAACCCGAGGACGATATTTATGCGGAAGATCGACTCCGATCCGCCTTCCACGCCGCCGGCTACAAGTCGGTAGAGTTCGAGATGGAGCCGATAGCCGCGGCGCATTATTACGGTTCCACACTCGATCACGACGAACTCATTCTCATCGGCGATTTTGGCGGTGGAACAAGCGACTTCTCCCTGGTTCACGTTGGTCCCAATATTCGTCGAAAAGAAAAGGCCTCGGGCAGCATCGTGGGTAACGCGGGAGTCGGCATAGCAGGGGACGCCTTCGATGCGAAGATCATCCGGCACCTCGTCTCACCAGCTCTCGGAGCCGGATCGGAGTTGCGTTCGCTGGGCAAGATTCTGCCCGCTCCGAACTGGGTTTACATCAAGCTCGAGCGCTGGCACCATCTATCGCTGTTAAAAGCCAGAGACGTTCTGCAGATGCTGAAGGGAGTGCAGGCGCAATCGCTTGAGCCGGAAAAGATCAAAGCCCTCATTCACTTCATCAACGAAGACCTCGGATTTCATCTTCATCGCGCCGTGCAAAAAGTCAAAAGCGACTTGTCGAATGATCCGCAGGCGACATTCCAGTTTTCTGATGGTTTTGTGGATCTGGCAGCGACAGTACAACGGGCATCGTTTGAGGAGTGGATATCCGAGGAACTTGCGGAGATCGAACGGTGCGTCGATTCTCTCCTCGCGTCTTCCGGCGTTCAGCCCAAAGACGTCGATATGGTCTTTCTGACCGGCGGTTCTTCCTTTGTCCCCGCGGTAAAAAGAATTTTCGAAACACGTTTCGGAAAGAAAAAAATTCGTGGCGGAAACGAATTTACCTCGGTAGCTCGCGGTCTGGCCCTCAAGGCAATAGAACTGCGAGTTTGAATCGAGTCGATAATCCCCAGCGATGATCCCAAAATGCTGACCTTTCCTGTCGCATCCGCTGATATCCTCAAAATCCTTAATCGTGTCATCCCGAGCGAGCCGGGCTTCATCAAAGAAATGCCCAGGCGGAGAGAGGGATCTCCCGCTTAACCGGCCTATCGCGTAAGCCAAACGGCACCACCACGTCGTACGCCAATGGCAAGGGCTGTAGGCCAGGTTTCATTTAAACTGCCTTTTACGGCGGTTCTGACGAGAGCTATCGCGTGCCGCCAGGAGAAAGTGGTTGAACCCAAATAAAGATGCGCTTTGGTATAAGGACGCAATCATCTATCAGGTGCATGTCCGCACATTCCATGACAGCAACGCCGATGGAATCGGTGATTTCCTCGGGCTTGAAGAAAAGCTCGACTACCTGAAGGAACTGGGTGTCACAGCGATATGGCTGATGCCGTTTGCCCCGTCGCCCCTTCGCGATGATGGCTACGATATCTCGGACTACAACTCGGTTCACCCCAGCTACGGAACACTCGCAGATTTCCGTAAGGTTCTCGACTCGGCTCATCAGCGCGATATCCGGGTCATCGTTGAAATGGTGCTGAACCACACCTCCGATCAACACCCGTGGTTTCAAGAGGCGCGAAGTTCGCAGAACAATCCCCGCCGCGATTGGTATGTGTGGAGCGACACCGATAACCGCTACAACGGTACGCGAATCATCTTTCTGGATACCGAGAAATCAAACTGGGCCTGGGACCCGACTTCCAAATCGTTTTACTGGCATCGCTTTTTCAGTCACCAGCCCGATCTCAACTATGACAACCCTGAAGTGCGGGAGCAGATGTGGGAGGTGATGAAGTTTTGGCTGGAGATGGGCGTGGATGGTTTCCGGCTCGACGCTGTGCCGTACCTGGTCGAACGCGAGGGTACAAATTGTGAGAACCTGCCGGAGACTCACAACATTCTCAAGGAACTACGGCGGAAACTGGACGAACACTTTCCCGGAAGAATGCTGCTGGCGGAGGCCAATCAATGGCCGGCGGACCTTCGCCCTTATTTCGGAGACGCCGACGAATTTCACATGGCGTTTCATTTCCCGCTGATGCCCCGGATGTTCATGGGGCTGAAACTCGAAGACCGTAAGCCCATCACAGAAATTCTGCAGCAAACTCCGGAAATTCCACCCTCCTGCCAGTGGTCGCTCTTTCTGCGGAATCACGACGAACTGACCCTCGAAATGGTCACCGACTTAGAGCGCGACTACATGTACGACATGTATGCCCAGGACAAGACGATGCGGTTGAATCTGGGCATTCGGAGAAGACTCGCGCCCTTATTGAATAACGATCGCCGCCGGATCGAGTTGATGAACTCCATGCTGATGTCGCTCCCAGGCACTCCGATCATCTATTACGGAGATGAAATTGGAATGGGAGACAACATTAGCCTCGGCGATCGCAACGGAGTAAGGACACCCATGCAATGGAGCGGGGGATGGAACGCTGGTTTTTCTACGGCCGACCCGGAAAGGCTGTATGCTCCCATTATTCACGATCCGGTCTACGGGTATCCCGCCGTCAATGTCGCTTCTCAAAGAGAGAGCGAGCATTCTCTGTTTCAGTGGATGCGGCGGCTCATCGCAGTTCGAAAGTCCAGCGCAGTGTTCGGCCGGGGATCGATTGAGTTTCTCTATCCAGCCAATCACCGAATACTGGCTTACTGGCGGCGGCTCGGCAACGAAACCGTCCTCATCGTCAACAATCTTTCAAACGCCGCCCAAGCGGTGGAGTTAGACCTGGGGCGCTACAAGGGGAATGTCTTGATCGAGATGTTCGGCAATAATCTCTTTCCTCGCGTGCGCGACTTGCCTTATCTGTTGACGCTCGGGCCTTACCAGTCGTACTGGTTTCGCCTGCGAAGAGTCTAGGCAAACCACTCGATGAAGAAACAAGTGCCCGAGACCTGCCAAAATCACACGGACTAGTGAAGTGGAAGAAGAGAACTTTCTTACCGACGATTTTCTCCGCCAGCTCATCGATGTCGGCGAAGCCGATATCTTGGTGGGCCTGCCCACTCACAACAATGCCAAGAGTATCGGTGCGATCGTTCAAACGATTCGAAACGGCATCCTGCGTAGCTTCCCTCGTGAACGGGCGGTCATCATCAATGCCGACGGAGGATCCCGTGACGGCACGCGTGAGCTGATCACCGGCCTTTCCATCAGCGACGTGCGTCCGGTTTCTGGCGTGTATGCGCTTCGCACGCTGCACGCAATCAGCACACAATACGCCACCACACCCCGCAACAGCGACGCGTTGCGGACCATTCTTTCGGCTGCCGAACTGCTCCGGGTCAAGGCCTGCATCGTCATCTCTCCCGAATCGGAAGCCATCACACCGGAATGGATCTCGAGTCTTATCCGGCCCGTTTATTACGAAAACTTCGATCTCGTCGCCCCCACTTATTGCCGGCATAAATTCGATGGACTATTGACCACGAACCTGCTGTACCCGATGGTTCGCGCACTCTACGGCGCAAGAATCCGCGAAGCCTACATGTCCGAGTTCGGATTTTCCGGCCGTCTCGGAAGTCAGTTTCTCGGCCAGAATCAATGGAGGGATGCAATCGGTGAAAACGGAACAGAACTCCGCTTGATGCTGGCCGCAGTCACAGGCGGATTCCGCATCTGCCAGTCCTTTCTCGGAAAGAAGGATCCCGTCGAACGCCGCGCCGCTGATCTTGTCCCCACATTGCGCCAGTCGGTCGGCGTCTTGTTCTCGGCGTTGGAATCCGACTTCGCGGCGTGGAGCGCAATTTCTGGTTCTCAAGACGTGCCGACAAACGGGAATGATCCGGAGGTGCTGCTGGATCCTTTGCGGGTCAACAGGAAACGCCTGCGGGAGATGTTCGTGAAAGGAGTGTCAGACTTGGAGTCCGTTTTTCAATCCATTCTCACTCCCTCGACTCTGGCCGACCTGAACCGGATCGCCACTCTAGACGAAGAGCAGTTCAACTACCCTGCGGAATTGTGGGTGAAAACGGTCTATGAATTTGCTGCGGCTTATCGAAAATCTGTGATCAACCGGGATCACATTATTCAGGCTCTGGCCCCGCTCTTTCGCGGAAGAGTGTTCACGTTTATCGTCGAGAACCGCAACGGCTCGGCGAACGATGTCGCGAAGAACATCGAAGGCTTATGCCTCGAGTTCGAACGGCTGAAACCATATCTGCTCGATATTTGGAAATCAAAAGAGTGAGGTTCAGATGCGGGAAATGATTATCAGCGAACTCAGCCAGGCGGTGCACGACCTCGCCAGAGGTTTCGCCCACTACCTTCCTCGTCTTATCGTAATGCTCGTGATCGCATGCGTCGGATGGCTGATCGCATATGTGGTCAAAGTGATTCTGCGCAGCATCCTTCGGCTGGTCAAATTCGACCGGCTGGCGGAGAATGCTGGCGCTTCGCAGATGCTGAGCAAAGTCGCGCTCCCTTCGGCGACGGAAGTGTTAAGCCGGTTCGTCTTCTGGCTCACCTGGCTCGGCTTTCTTTTGCTGGGAGTGAGCGTCCTCGGGATCCTTGGCTTGCAGGAGCAGACCGCAAGATTCTTTCTGTTCCTGCCAAGGCTGTTCGCGGCCATGCTGATCCTGTTTTTCGGATTGCTCGCCGCCGGCTTTGCCGCACGCGCTGCTCTGCTCGCCGCAGTCAATGCGAATGTTCCATCCCCGAAACTTCTCAGTCTCGCCGTCCGCAGCATCATTCTTGTCTTTGTATTGTCCGTGGTGTTCGAAGAGTTGGGAGTGGCGGAACAGACCATGCTGGTCGCGTTCGGCATTGCTTTCGGAGCCCTGATGCTTGGTTTGGCCATCGCATTTGGTCTCGGCGGAAGGCACATGGCGCGGCGTTTTCTGGAAGAGAAATTTGTTCGCGTCAGGAAGGAGCAGGATGAAGATGAACTTTCGCCGCTATAACCGACTTTTACCGATCGTACAGAAGTGTGAGAGCTAGCAGTCTTTCACGCACTTCCTTCGTGAGGCGATTCGCCTTATAGCGCCACCGCCAATTTCCGCTCACAGTGCCAGGCAAATTCATGCGAGCTTCGCTGCCCAGGCCGAGTACATCCTGCAAGGGAACCATGGCCGTATTCGCCACCGACGCCAGGACGGCGCGAATCAATATCCAATTGACCTCTCCACTCTCGAAGTCCAGATAGGCGCGAGTGAAATCGTGCTCCTTGCGAATATCCTCTTCGGTTCGAGTGCTTTCTCCCACTCCTGAACTTGTCCACCACCCCACAGTCGTGTCGTTGTCGTGCCCGCCCGTGTACGCGACCAGTTCACGAGAATAGTTGTGCGGACGGAAGCTCGGACCCTGGGGATCATTTCCGAAGGCAAACTGCAGAAGGCTCATGCCGGGAAATCCAAACTCATCGCGAAGAGCCTCTACGCCAGGAGTAATCACACCTAGATTTTCGGCAACGAATGGCAGTTCTTTTAATTCACCTTGAAGAGCTCGAAAAAGCTCCTCTCCCGGGCCTTTCACCCACTTTCCGTCGGCGGCCGTCAAGGCCGTGGCCGGCACCTCCCAGTAAGCCTCGAATCCGCGAAAGTGATCGAGCCTCACCAGATCGAACATGCCAAGGGCTGCCCGGCAACGCTCAATCCACCAACGGTGACCGGAAGCCGCGGAAACATCCCACCGGTAAAGAGGATTGCCCCACAACTGACCGGTCGCGCTGAAATAGTCGGGCGGAACCCCCGCAACGGCAGTGGGCTGCCCCCGCTCATCCAGGCGAAATAATTCGGGATGGGACCAAACATCGGCGCTATCGTGAGCAACGTAAATCGGAATGTCGCCCATGATGCTGATGCCGTGACGACGGCATCGATCTCTTACCTTCTCCCACTGGCGAAAGAATTCGAACTGGGCAAAGCGGTGATACTCCAACTCGGACGACAATTTCCTCCGCCATTCCTCGAGAACAGCAGGATCCCGTCGACGGATTCCCGCATCCCAATGGACCCACGCCTTGAGATCATGAACTTTCTTGCAGGCCATGAAGAGCGCATAGTCCTCCAGCCATTGCGAGTTCTTCTGGCAAAAATCGTCGAAGGCGCTGCGGTCGGAGTCAGCGCCGTCAGCAAAAAAGGCAGACGCGGCCTTCTGTAGAAGCTCTTCTTTGAATGGAATCACTTGAGCATAGGCCACATGCTCTTCCGGAAACTGCGGCACATTGGCAAGGTCCGACGCCGATAGAAGCCCCCGCTCACGAAGAACTTCCAGGTCGATGAACAGCGGGTTTCCGGCAAAAGCAGAGAAGCATTGATAAGGCGAGTCGCCGTATCCCGTGGGATTCAGCGGCAACACCTGCCAGATTTTCTGCCCTGTTCCGGCCAGGAATTCGATGAACTCATGAGCCGAATCTCCAAGATCGCCGATGCCGTGGCTGCCAGGCAAAGAGGTGACATGGAGAAGGATTCCGCTGCGCCGGGCAAACATGATCCGATTAACGTAAGGGTTCCAATCCAACTACGCAATAGGGAGAAATGCGGAGCGGCCCCAAGCAGAGAAACTCTGATCTCAACGGTGCTTTACTTTCTGAAGAGTCTGCTCGAGATGTAAAGCGGAGTTACGCTGCCTTGGCCGCGCCTTTTCGCAAACGTGGCAGGACTTCCTTGCCATAGAATTCGATCACTCTTCTCTGATCGTGCTGGCCAGAGTGTATGTGGACGCCAGTCGCGCCGCTGTCAAACAGGTCAGAGAGAACTTTCACGTGAGCTTCGGGGTCGGTCCCTACCGCCCATCCTTCCGTCACCTTCTCTAAAGGAATTTCTGCTTCGGCTCGCTCCTGAATAGTTTTCGGATCGCGAATATTGAAATAAGGCTTCCAGGCCTTCGGGCCGAAGCGCCAGAATTCCGCGGCTTCCTCTGCATCTTTCTTAGCTCCGACAACGACGTACTGCTCAATGAAGACGGGCATACGAGCCAGGTCTTTGCCCGCGGCAGCCGCGCCTTTTTGAAATTCGGATTTGTGTTCCTTCCAGGTTTTTGGATCGGTGATAAGGCCGTCGGCATATTGCCCGCAGCGATACATCGCCTTCGGACCATTTCCGGCCATCATGAGAGGAATCGGTTTGGTTGGCGGGTCGTAGAGTCGCGCGTTGATCTTGTAATACTTGCCCGAGTGATCAATCTGCTGGCCACCCCAAAGTTTGCGAATGATCTCCGCGGCTTCTACCAGACGTTCGGAGCGCTCCGGCCACTTGGGCCACGAGCCAACCGCCGCCTCTTCGTTCAAAGCTTCGCCGGAGCCGACGCCAAGAAAAATACGGCCGGGATATAGAAGGCTCAGCGACGCGAACCCCTCGGCGACGACGCCGGGGTTATAACGAAACGTCGGGCAGGTCACGGTAGTTCCCATGCGAATCCGTTTCGTGCGCTGTCCAATGGCGCTCATCGTGACCCACGCCTGGCCCGAGTGTCCCTCATTGGCCTGCCACGGCTGAAAGTGATCGCTCACGGCGAGCAGATCAAATCCGGCCTGATCAGCCGCGATGCCAAGTTCAACGAGTTCCGGCACAGGGAATTGTTCGTGGGCCAATTGAAAGCCAACCTGCCGAGTGAGCCAGGAAGACTCGATTCGATCTTCCGTGTTCATATTTCCTTGAGCCGTCCGCACTGGCGTCTCCTGTGATTCGTTTTTGATCCGCGCACCTATCGCCGTCTGAAAGATGCCGTCAAGACCGGTCACTCCGAGCAGAGAGATCGCTGTCTTCAACCAACTCCGGCGATTGATAAAACCTTCGTAAGATTTCTGCTTCATTGGACCTGGCAAGCTTTTCGCGATTCGTTCAGAGCTTAGAGGAAGAGAAGAGGCGAAATGTTGGCTCCATACTCATCGCTGCCAGGTTAGAAATACTCCGGCGCAGACGCATGCCATTACGAAGGCGGCGAACCACCCCATCCACAGCAAATACGCGGGCACTTTGAATTTGCCCATCACCTTTCGGCTCGATGCCATCAGCATAATGACGATCATCAGCGGAGCCGCGACGATGCCGTTGAGCACCGCCGCCCAGACGAGCGCCTTCACGGGATCGATGTGAAGAAAGTTCATGACCAGGCCAATCACGGTGGCAACGCAGATCACGCCATAAAAGCGCGGAGCCTGGGATGGCGTGTATTCCAGGCTGGCTCGCCAGTTGCACCCCTCGGCAATCCCATACGCCGCCGATGAACCGAGCACAGGCACGGCGAGTAAACCCGTACCGACGATGCCACATACAAAGAGCACAGCCGCGAAGCGTCCGGCAATCGGCTCAAGCGCCGATGCAGCCTGCTCGCACGTCGAAACATTCGTGATTCCGTGAGCGTGCAGGGTTGAAGCCGCGGTCAGAATGATGAAGAAAGCAACCGCATTGGAGAACGCCATGCCAACCATCGTGTCGGCATGGATTCGTTCCAGTTGTTCAGGCGCTTGTCCGGGCGCGCGTTTCAGCGCCTTTTCTCCGCGATTGTTCTTCACCTCTTCTGCTTCCTGAGAAGCCTGCCAGAAGAACAGATAAGGACTGATGGTCGTTCCCAACACGGCAATCAACGCGACCCATGATTCCCGGCTGAGCGCCATGTGAGGAATCAGGGTTGCGGTCAACACAGTACTCCATGGGACATGGGCCAGAAACGCCACGCCGACATAGGCAAACAGCGAGAGCGTCAGCCATTTCAGATATTTCGCATACGTCGTGTAAGGAATGAAAAGGACCGCGAGTAGCGAGACGACTCCGAAAATAACGGCGAATAGAATCCCCGTACCGGGGAGGAGCAACGCTACGGACGCTCCCATGGCGCCGATGTCTGCTCCAAGATTGAAAACATTCGCTGCTGACATCAGCAACAGCACCGAGAACAACACAGGCTTTGGATAGTTCTTGCGAAGGTTAGCGGCGAGGCCGCAGCCCGTCACCCGCCCAATGCGGCCGCAGACTTCCTGGATCGCTGCCATCAGTGGGTACGACACAAGCATCGTCCACAGCAGCGTGTAGCCGAACTGAGCGCCGACCTGCGAGTACGTCGCGATGCCGCTGGGGTCGTCATCCGACGCGCCTGTGATCAGCCCCGGACCAAGCTTGGAAAATAAACCGCGAACAGCAGGAGGAATGCGCCGTTGAGAGGAGCGCACTTCCACCGGGCGATCCTCATGCGGAGTTGTCATGATCCAGCCAAACTAACGTCGACTAACTCGCACGCTTCAACCGAGGTCTTTCTTCAACTTTCTTCGCCAGCTTGTCGACGGCCACCACTCCCATGCCCTTGATATAAACCATTTCACCGCCCAGCCAACCGCCGACGGTGATTCCCGCAACGCCAATTATGGACAACACAAGAGGCACGACGCTCGTCGAGGGCAACACAAACCGGCTCCAGAGATTAATGGCGAAAAGGACAAGAGCGCCCCCATTCACCAGCATATGAAAGTTCGCGATGCGTCTCATTGCCGCTTCATCAATGCTGAAATAGTCGATAACGCCCGGCACCGCGGCAAGAGCTCCGCCGATAATACCGCCGCCGATGCAGTAGAGCGCAACCGTGCGCCACGGTCCAGTCGCTCCAGCCATCGCGATCACGTCGCACACCAGGGCGAAGAGCCACAGCCCAATCGGGATCGCGACGAGCATGGGATGTAAAGGATGTTTCTTGATGCTTGCCGGGCTTGCCATGCTCTGCTCCAGGCACTGAAGTTGCCAACCCGCCGAGTTGGCTCGCGATTTGTGCTCAAACCTCGCTCCAGGTTAGTTGCTATGCCATCGTTGCAGGTTGGGATCAAGATCCTCAGTGTGCCGTAGGTAAACGCAAAATAGTAAAACCCCTTACACGTCTCTTCTCGAACCCACGTTATCTTATGGCCGTGGAGTATGGACTCGGCACGAGAAAGGTCGTGAGTGACTGTGCCGGAGCGCGTTGTTGTTAGATCGAACTATGCACGAGTGGACAACGAGAGCCGGCAAACCAAAAATTATTCGCTGTCCCTATTGCGCAGAGGGAAGCTCTTTCTCGCCAATGGAGCAGCAGAAAGGCGATGATTGGTTTCTTTGTAAAACCTGCGGGCATCTTGCTCTAAAGAATAATCCGATTTTCAAGTGCACCTGTAGCAATTGCGCCCGAGTCTACAGGATGAAGCACACCCGGCAACGCACCGGACTTCACACGCTAAAAATACAGATGCGCTACGCGCTGAGAACCTTTCGCCGCAGAATGACTTCGAATAAAAGCAACGGATAACCGGGAGCTGTCACAGGGTCAATCGCAGCACTGATGACTGTTCTGGAGGTACCGATCACCTTACAGCATCGTTGCTTTCACCGACTTGCGCGCCCGGTCCGGTCCTTTCAGTCCCAGAACTCGATATTGCTCGCCAGAAAGCTTGTGATAGTCCACGAAGAACTCTTCCAATTCATCCGCAAATTTCTTGCCTAGGTCGTCGATCGTTTTGATCTCTGCCCAACTGTGGGCGCCTTTTTCGACGGCCACGATTCGATCGTTACGAACCTTCTTTTTACCGTTGCCTTGCTCCCCCTGAATGACGCCGATCACTCTGCATTTCAGAACACAGCCTGGAAACGCGGGCTCGTCCATCAACACCAGTACATCGATGGGATCTCCGTCGTCAGCCCTCGTGGAAGGAACGAAGCCGAAGTCGTACGGAAACGACATGCCCGCTGGCAAAACCTTTTTTAGCTCAAAGACATGGTCCTCAGCGTTAAGGGCAAATTTATTGCGGCTCCCCTTGGGGGTCTCGATCACAACCCGTAGAAGGGCCTTGTCCGATTGGTAAAACGGCTTAAGGTGCGAAGGGTCCACGAAGTAGCTCGGTTTGGCCATGTAGTCTCCGATGCAGACACGTGGATGCGGCACAAGGACGGAAGGTTTGCCGGCATTCGGAATGCGCTGGCAGTTCGATCATGGGCAGACGACGCTCTGTCGATTCAGGCTCACAATCGTTTTCTCGGGTAGTCCGGGCTGAAGGCGGGCATAGAGCACCGAATAAGTGTCCGTATTTTCCCCGTCCTTGCCCGCGCTGCCGGTGACAGACACAAGAATCGTCCCGTCGGTTTTGTAGTAGGTATCTTGCGAGCGGTTGGCCGCGTAGGCATGCGTCTTTTTGAAACCAGGCAGGTGGGCGTCATACCAGGCGACGGTCGCATTCAGCTTGGAGTCGTAAACCGGGTAGAAATCCACCTCCATTTTGCTTTTACAAACCTGCGACTCCGGCAGCTGAGTCGGCTCATTCCCCAAGTGGAGGCGGGAATCTGTAGCGGGATGAAGAGGAAGTCCGGTTAACGGGTCCGTCGTGAGCAACTTCGGCCCAGCCATGGCAGTAAACACGAAGCTAAAAGTAAGGATTGCCACTAAGCCGCCCCGGTGGATGGTTTGAGTTGGCACGTTTTTCCTCCACGAATTGTCTAATTTGAACTCGTCACTTGATCGCCCGAAACTCGATCGCGCAAATCGCTGCCCGGCGAGCATCAATCTGCCGGGACTTGGTCGTGGGGTCAAGGAAACTGTCCTTTAAACCTGCTTTAACTGGTAAGCGTTAGGTTTCTATAGGGTTAGGCCGTCTCCTTAACGATGCTGTGCTACCATTTGGCCCAAGGGAAGCATGTGTCGCTTGGGGAGCCGCACACGAAAACTGTATACAGGTTTGGTCCGTTCCAGCTTGATCCTGGCAGAGCCACGCTTAGCCGCAACGAAACCCAGCTGAAGTTGCAAGATCTGCCCTACCGCCTGCTCGCAATTCTGGTGGAGAAACCAGGAGAGATCGTCTCCCGCGAAGAGGTGCGCCAACGCCTGTGGCCCCAAAACACCTTCGTGGAGTTCGATAACAGCCTGGGGGTCGCGATCCGGAAGATCCGCGATGTGCTCGGAGACAATGCGGATGCGCCCTGCTACGTGGAAACAGTGCCCCGGCGAGGGTACCGGTTTTTGGCGCCGGTCACTGTGATCACGGAGGCACCGGAGCCAGTCCTCCCGATTCCACCCGAGCCTGCAAGAACGCCCATTGCATTGCCCAGCGCAGAAAAACCATCCGCCACTTCAGGCCGAACGTTAACTTACCTCGCGATTGCCGCATTCGTTTTGCTTGCGATCGCTGGTGCGGTCTATCGACTCCGCCTTCCGCGCACCACAACAGAAAATCAGACCACTCCCGAGACCAACCTTCCTCCGGTACACGTTCGGCGATCTGTCGCTGTGATGGGTTTCCGCAATCTGCCGGGGCGTCCTGAGGACAACTGGCTCTCGCCGGCCTTCGCCGAAATGCTCAGTACCGAGCTCGCCGCTGATAGCGCCTTACGCCTGGTCTCCGGTGAGGATGTGGCCCGCGCAAAACGAGAGCTTCCGCTGACCGACGAAGACAGTTTGGCGAAAGAAACACTGACACGGTTGCATACAAATCCTGGAGCAGACGTAGTCGTACTCGGCTCGTTTACGCCGTTGCCGGGAAAAGAAGAGAGACGCATTCGTCTCGACGTCCGGCTGCAAGAGACCGAGCATGGCGAAACCATCGCCGAGCGGGCTTTTGTGGGGAACGAAGACAATCTTTTCGAGATTGTGACCCAGGCCGGAGCGTCTCTTCGCGACAGTTTGGGAAGTACATCAATTTCCGCGGAAGCTTCCGCGCAGACCAGAGCTGCCTTACCCACCAAACCTCTCGCCGTAAAGCTGTATACAGAAGGCCAAGCTCGTCTGTGGGCATTCGACTTCGTCGGCGCCAAAGATCTGCTGGTTCAGGCCATTGCCGTCGAACCGGATTTTCCTCTGGCCCATTCCGCCCTATCCGATGCATGGCACCATCTCGGATACGATTTGAAAGCTCGCGATGAGGCTGAGCATGCGCGCGCACTCTCGGAACATCTGAGCCCGGAAGAACGCCTCCAAATTGAAGGTCAGTATTATTCCTCGCTGCCCGATACCAGCAAAGCGATTGAAGTATATGGAAAGCTCTTTGCCCAGTTTCCCGACAACCTGAATTACGGGCTCCGCTTGGGCGATCAGCAACGCCGGGTGAACTCTGAAGACGCGCTCAAAACAGTGGCCGCCCTGCGGCGCTTGCCCGCTGTTCTTGCCAATGATCCACGCATCGACATGATCGAGTCACGCGCCTGGATCAATCATGACTATGCGAAAGCGCAAGCAGCCGGGCGGCGCGCGGTCGAAAAAGGTACTGCGGAGGGTGCTCATTTGCTCGTCGCACGGGCCTATGGAATTCTTTGCTCAACTTTGGGGAATGGTGTCTCCACCCAGCAGGCCGTCCAAGACTGCGAAAATGCGCGCCAGAGCTATGCCGCTGCCGGCGATCTCAACAACGAAGCCCGCACGCTCAGTGACTTCGCCGGACTCTACTATCAACTGGGCCAGATTGATCGTGCGGAGAGCATGTATCGAGACGCCCTGAAAATCTTCCGCAAGATTGGCGCGATCGATGGCATCACAACGGTTGCCGGTAATTTGGGCGAAGTCTTTCTGGCCCGCGGAGATCTCGGCAGCGCAGAGCATGCTCTTTCCGAGGCGCTTCCCGGTAACAGAGAAATGGGAGATAAAGATGGCATCGCCCTTACGTTGAACGATCTGGGAGAGGTCGCTCGGCGTCGAGGAGAATTGGAGAAGGCCTTAACAACCTTCGAGCAAGCCAAGGCTGTGGCTCAGGAAGCGGATGACAAGAGTGCTCTCGCCTATATCCTTTCTGGAATCGGGGATGTTCTTGCCGATCGCGGTGATCTGATCGCCGCCCGCAAGTCTCACGAAGAAGCATTGGCGGTCCGTAAACAAACTGGCGAGAAACAAACGGCGGCAGAAACTGAAACTGCTCTGGCTCGTCTGGCCATTGATGAGGGTCACGCCGCCGACGCAGAGACTGTAATCCGTAAATGCAAAGAGCAGTTTCATCAGGATCAACAGGCCGACGACGAATTGGCGGCGAGTATCGTGCTGATCGACGCTCTGATAGCCGAATCCAAGCTTCCCGAAGCGGAGTCTGAGGCCGAACGCACAAAACCATTGGCCGACAAAAGCGGAAACGCACTCTTCCGCTGGCAATATGAACTGATGTCCGCCCGCGCACAGGGCCTGACAGGGCATTTTGCAGCGGCGAACGCGCAACTGGAAAAAGTACTTCGAAGCGCCCATGATCATCAGTTTGTGGGTCTTGAGTGCGAGACCCGGCTGGCCATGGCGGAGCTGAAAAACAAGGCCGGGCAGCCCGTCGCGGCCCGCGCGGAATGGTTGAGCTTAGAGAACGCCGCTAGAAAGAATGGCTTTGGGCTGATCGCAAGTCAGGCTCGTTCCCACCGCGATGCTCGCGAATAAACAATCCCCTCCCAATCTCAGCGTTCGCTGTCGCCGTCAGAACTGAAAAACTGCTTGATCCGGTCGCCGCCTGGACTTTCCCGTTCTCTCCCCCATACCAGCCGCAATTCTTTCCAGTTAATGCCGCCGTGCAAGTAACAGTCTCTTAAGCACTTCCGGGTTAAAGCACACTTAAAACGCAGTTTCATTGACCGCATCACGTTTGTACGTGATCTTCGTTGCGCAAGCGATGAAGCCCATTGTCGGCCGCCCGGTCCGAAGTTGAAGCGCAACCGGTGAAGCAAGAATTTAGGAGAAATATCGATGAACACCCGCCGCAGTCTCTCAGCTCTACTACTCCTCGCCGTAATCAACTGCCTCTCAGCCTCTGCCCAGCAACCGGCTTCTCTTTCCCAAGCGCCCGGCGCGGTGCCGCCGCTGGTGAATTTTGCCAGCACGCTGACCGACATCAATAGCAATCCAATCGTCGGCGTCACGGGCGTCACCTTCCTTTTATATAAAGACCAGGAAGGCGGATCACCCCTGTGGATGGAAACGCAGACGGTCACCGCCGACGAAAAAGGGCGCTATTCGGTCACCCTCGGCTCGGCCAGCGCAAGCGGCCTGCCGACCAATCTATTTGTGGCGGGGGAGTCTCGCTGGCTGGCAGTGCAGCCTCATGGAGAAATCGAGCAGCCGCGAGTTCTCTTGCTCAGCGTGCCCTACGCCTTGAAGGCCGGCGACGCCGCCACGGTTGGAGGTCTGCCGGCGTCCGCATTCATGTTGGCCAACTCCGGCGCGGCCGCCAGCAAGTCTTCCAGCGCAACTCCTGCAACCGCGACTTCCGCGGCCGGAAAGCCCGCAACTCCCGCCGCGAATCCCGCAGTCACCGGCAAGGGAACGCTCAACTACATCCCCATGTGGGATAGCGCCAGCGACATCATCAATTCAGTGATCTTTCAGAAGGCATCCGGAATCGGCATCAGCACGACCGCGCCCGCCGCATCCCTGGACGTCAATGGCAAGACCGACATTCGAGACACTCTCACCCTGTTTCCCAATTCCACCGACAATCCCCTGGCAGTAAGCGGCACCGTCTTCAAAGTTGCCAGCACTGGCCTGGTCACATTCGTGGCCGGGCAGACTTTTCCCGGTACCGGCAAGGGCACCATCACTGGAGTGACAACTGCCGCAGGCAGCGGCCTCTCCGGCGGCGGCACGACTGGAACTCTAAGCCTGAAAGTTCCTGCCGCGGGAATCACGAACCCGATGTTGCAGAATTCCAAAGTCACGTTAGCTGCCAGCGCCGCCGGCGGATTGACTGTTCCCGGTGCAATGACCCTTGGCGGCAGCTATACCATCGGATTGAAAACCTGCTCTTCCAGCCAGGTTCTGCAATTCAACGGGACGGCGTGGGTTTGCGCGACCCTCGGCGGCACTGGAACCATCACCGGAGTTACCGCTGGCACCGATCTGACCGGCGGAGGCGTCAAAGGCACCGTCACGCTGAATCTGGATACCACAAAGGTGCCGCAGTTGGCGGTCGCCAACACCTTCACCGGCACGGAGAGGTTTAACGGCAACGTCGGCATCGGCGCTGCGCCCTTCAGCAACGGCTATACCCCGCTGGCATTAGGCGGAGCGACCAACTTCGGCACCTGGCTCTCGCTGGCCAACACCAGCACCGGAGGCCATACCTGGAACATTCTCTCCGCCGGAAGCGGCAACGCCGAAGGCGCCGGCAATCTTGGGATCACGGATTTAACTGGAACCAGCACCATCTGGCTCGAGGGCAACGCCAATATCACCAGCAATCTCGCGGTCACCGGAACAGCAACCGGGTCCACGTTCAATGCCGACGTCCTGGGCAAGAATGCCGGTGGCCCGACTCCTGGCTTGCTCTTTGGCGCCAGCGGCAGCGGCGAGGGCATCGCTTCCAACCGGACCATTGGTTTTACCAAATACGGCCTCGACTTCTACACCAACTACACGCCACGCATGTCCGTGCTTCAGAGCGGGCAAGTTGGCATTGGAACCCAGAATCCCACTGCGCAACTCGCAGTTGTTAGCTCGTCCGATTCCTATGCCGCGATGTACGTGCAGTCGGCGGATGCGGGCAGCGGATCCGGCCAAAGTGGGTCCGATGGCGAGGACGTTTACGCCAGCAGCGGCGATCCCACATCCGGTTCGAGTTTTGGCGGCACCGGCGTCGCCGCTTACGGCGGGGGCGGCGGCAACGGCGGCACGGGAGGAATTTTTCAAGGAGGGAATGGCACCATCGGCGGCTTCGGAGTCGTAGGCATTTCGGGAAGCACGACTGGCGGCGGCTTTGACCAGGAGGCCGGCTATTTTATCGGCGATGTTTTTGCCACCGGACAGATTGGCTCGGGCGACAGCGTTATAAAGATCGATCACCCGCTCGAACCGGCGAACAAATTCCTTTCGCATTCCGCGGTCGTATCCGCCGACATGAAGACGATGTACGACGGCACCGTCACCACCGACGCAAGCGGCCAGGCTGTCGTCGAATTGCCGGAGTGGTTCGAAGCGCTGAACCGCGACTTCCGCTATCAGCTCACCGTCATCGGCCAGTTTGCCCAGGCGATCGTCGCGACAAAGATTGCCAATCATCAGTTCGCCATCCGCACTGACAAACCGAACGTGGAAGTCTCCTGGCAGGTAACAGGAATTCGCCAGGATGCCTGGGCCAATGCTCACCGCACACCTGTGGAACTCGAAAAGCCCGATCGCGAAAAAGGCTTCTATCTGCATCCCGAGCTCTACGGAGCAACGCGGGAGCAGGGAATCGCATGGGCGCAAAATCCCGAAATGATGAAGCGCCATTCCGTCGAGGCGGCAAAAGCCGCAGCGCACGCCACGTCTTCCAAACACTAACCAGGAGATTCATTACTAATCGCCCACTCATGCGATTTTGAAGGGAAAAAATTATGTTCTGCGCAAAGAAAGTTTTTTTCGGAGTATGTGTTTTGTGGACTGTGTGTTCACTCGCCGCGCTGCCCGCATCGGCGCAGCAAGTCCATCAACTTTCCTACAACGGCTCCAGTTGGGCTGACCAGAATCTTGGCGGAAGCCAGGCCTATGTTTTCTCGCAAATCGCTTCCATCCTGACAACCCCCAACGATCAGGAGCATGTCTACTACTTCGCCGGCCCGCCATGGCACATCCATCAACTCTTCTTTAACGGAACCAGCTGGAGCGATGAAGACTTAACCGCTGAGACCGGTGCGCCCGAGGCCGACCAATACCCGGTCTCCGCCTTCTCCGTGGGAAATTATCAGTACGTCTTTTACTGCGACGTGAACAACGACCTTCATCAATTGCTCTACAACAACAGTATTTGGGCCGATACCGACCTGACGAAAATAGTCGGAGGTCCACAAGCAGGTGGGCAATTGGTTGCTTTCACCACGTCGCCCGCAATCCACGTTTTCTACATGGACATCAACTCCGGTGACGTTCATCAGATTTTTAATACCAACGGCACGAACTGGCAGGATCAGGATCTCACGGTGACTACGGGCGGCGCTCCGGATGGCGGAAATGGCGTGGCCGGATTCCACATCGGCAACTTTCAATATCTTTATTTCTTCGATTTCTCCGGTCACGTTCATCAATATCTTTACAACAATTCCAACTGGTCCGACGAAGATCTCACGGCTCTAACCCACAGTCTTCCCTCGGTCTTTGGAAATAACGTCGCTGCTTACGTACCGCCAGGCTCCAAGAAGTTGCTGGTTTATGTACAGGCTAAAAACAATCACATTTTGCAGCTCGCCTCCACCAACAACGTGGGGTGGACGAGCACCGATTTGACGAGCAAGACAAAAACTCCGCCCGCCTTTCCCGGCACGTCCATGGCGGGCTTCTATGCGCCGTCGACTGGGCTCCAGGTTAATTACATGACAGGACTAGCGCACCTCGATCAGTTCCTGCTTGCTCCTCATGCCACCGCCTGGCAAAACATCGACCTGACCGCCGAGAGCGGCAGCACGGGCGTAACTCCCTACGGCGGAATCTCCGTGCTCTCTTTGCAGAGCCTGCCCGTCGTGTTTTATCTGGGCAATTGAGATTGAGTCGGGCCGCTGCAAGGCGGCCCGTTCATGTCTCGCTTGAATGAGTAAGTCAAACTTTGTCGGGCGTCATCCTGAGCGGAGCCCGGCTTCATCAAAGAAAACGCCCAGGCGAAGCGAAGAGCCTGCCCTGAGCAAGCGAAGCGCGTCGAAGGGATCTCCCGCTTACCTGGCTTGGCGCGTAAGCCAATCCGCACCACGACCGTTATTTGAGCCACATCCGCAGGAGGATCGTATGCAGCACAGCAAAGAATTGCGCTTCGGAAGTCTGCTCTCTCTGGTTTCTACGTTGCTCTTCTCCGCCATGCTGGTGGCACAAACCGGGACTGCGTCGAAAGACTCCTCATTCAACCCAGTCAAACAGCGGCTGGAACAAATCCTGGCGCACGCTGGGCAGACTCCCGCAGGCATGGAAGCGCCAACGCTGCCTGCTCGTCTCGATCCGTCGCGTGACGCGCATCAAAATTCGCCGCTGCAACCGAATCGACTGCCCGGCGCTCCAATCGCCGCCAGCCGATACGTCTTCGGCCGCATGGATCTCGGCGCCGGCAATACTCCGAACGCCGTCGCCACTGGCGCATTTCAGACGGGCGGTCCGCCGAGCATCGCCATCGCAAATTACTACTCAGAGACGGTGTCCATTCTGCTCGCCAATGCTGACGGAACGTTTCAGCCGCACGTCGACTACGCCACCGGCGTGGAACCGAGCGCCATCGCCGTCGCCGATTTCAACGGCGATCACAATCTGGATTTAGCAGTCGCGAATTGGGCGAGCGGTACCGTATCGATTCTTTTAGGGAACGGCGACGGGACGTTTCAAACCCACGTCGACTATTCGGTCGGCGGTGGTTTAGTTGCCGCCATTACCGTCGCTGACTTCAACCACGATAACAAGCTCGATCTCGCGGTCACCAGCGAGACGACGGACTCGGTTGCGATTCTGTTGGGCAACGGAGACGGCACCTTCCAGCCACAGGTGAGCTACGTCGCGGGCGATGATCCGCGTGGCGTCGTTGCCGGCGACTTTAATGGCGACAATCGTCTGGATCTGGCGGTTCTAGCCGGTTCGGAACAAGTCGCAATCCTCGTGGGCAATGGGGACGGAACTTTCAAACCCGCCGTGCAGTACCAGTCGGGCGCTCTCTGCTGGGCGCTGGTGTTGGGAGACTTTAACGGCGATCACAAACTTGATCTTGCCGTCGCCAGCGTCGACAGCAACGACATTTCCATTCTTCTCGGCAACGGTGACGGAACGTTTCAAACCCATGTCGACTATGCAACCGGCAACTCCCCATATGGCCTGACCGTGGGAGACTTCAACGGCGATGGCGTGCTCGATTTGGCGTCAGCGGATTACGGCGACAACACGGTTTCTGTTTTATTCGGAAAAGGAAATGGCACTTTTAAAACAAGAGCAGCTTACGGAACGGGCGCGCTGCCGTGGGCGGTGACCGCCTTAGATTTAAATGGAGACGGCAAGCTCGACCTGGCCATCGCCAACTCGGGATCAAGCAACGTCACCGTTCTGGCCAACCAGGGCAAGGGAACATTTCAATCTGCTTCCGCGCTCTCCGTCGGAAGTTCAAACGTGCCGTTCACCGTCCGCGTGGCCGATTTTAACGGCGATCATATTCCAGACCTGGCGGTTACGGATTTCGGCAACGATATCGCATCGATCTTGCTTGGCCAGGGCGCGGGCAAATTCAAGCCTCCAGTCACCTACACCACCGGATTCAGCCCTGCCGGACTAACTATCGGAGACTTTAACGGAGACGGCCTTCCCGACTTGGCCACGCCAACTGCCGGGTCGAACGCAGTTTCCATCCTGCTCGGCCAGAGCGACGGCACTTTTGCATCTGCTCCCGCAGTCGCGACCGGACCGTGGCCTTTGGGAATCGCCACCGGCGACTTCAACGGCGATGGAAACCTCGATTTTGTTACATCCAACGATGATGTCGCGACGGTCTCGGTCGCGCTCGGCAACGGACACGGCGGATTTTCCTCTCACATCGACTATGCCACGGGCCTATATCCAGTAGCGATAGTCGTCGCCGACTTTAACCTCGACGGCAAACTCGATGTGATTACGGCGAACACCGGCCAGGACACCGTCAGCGTCCTGCTGGGCAAAGGCGACGGCACATTTCAGCCGGCCCTGACCTTCACTGCGGGCAGCACCGTTTTTCAAATGGCCGCCGGCGATTTCAATCATGACGGCAAAACCGACTTGGCCCTTGCCAACGCAGGAACAAGCACGGTTTCAATCCTGCTAGGAAACGGCGACGGGACATTTCAGCCGGGTGTCGATTATCCGATCAACAGCTTCGGTTTCGGCATCATCACGGGCGATTTCAATAGCGATGGAGCATTGGACCTGGCTGTCACCAGCAATAATTGCAACACGCCCGCCTCCAACTGCGTGGGCACGATCTCCCTCCTTTTAGGGAATGGCGACGGCACCTTCCAACCCCGCATGGACTATCCGGGCAAAAATTATCCGGCGTTCCTCGCCGCTGCCGATTTAAATAACGACGGTGGCTCCGATCTCGCCGTGCCCGATTCCTACCTGGGCCAGGTATCGATCATGCTCAACCTGCCAGTCATCGGAGTCTTCCCCAATGCGTTGAACTTTGGCACGCAGAAGGTGGGCGTTAAAAGTAAACCGTTGTCGATCACGATCGGCAATCCCAGCGGAACACCCATCACACTCAAGAAGCCGGCGCTCAGCGGAGCTAATGTCGCCGACTTCTCCGGAAGCACGACCTGTCCTTTTGCCCCTGCCGCTTTAGGGCCAGGCGTGAGCTGTTCAATCGTAATCAACTTCACGCCAAAAGGAACCGGTGCGAGAACAGCGACGATACAGATTCCCGACAGCGTGCCGGGAACTCCGCAACTCATCGGCTTGAGCGGCACCGGTCAATGACGGCCGGCGCCGCTCGCAACGGCGTAAGCCATGCGCCGGCGGAATCTCAAGCACGCACCGATCTTGAGCGTAAGCGTCCGTCAGCATCGGCTTGTCGCGTTTCCGCGCCTGATCGATGGATGTTAAGATGACTCGGATTCCCAGCATCAACGGGGCTTGGCATAGACGGTATGGCGAGGTCGGTACTCTTTTTTTCGTTCCTTTTTCTGATTAGCGTCTGCCTGGCGTTTCTGTATATTTTTGGTTTTCCCCAACTCTGTATTGCAATCCTGAGCCTCACTACACTATCGATCGTCTACCTGCTGTTCCACCCGCGCAACCAATGGATGGTGGCGAACCGGTCGCGCGTAGATGGCGCATCTGTGACTGGCAAACGCTGCATCGCCTTGACCTTCGACGATGGCCCCGATCCGGTGTACACGCCCAAATTGCTCGATCTGCTCCGGGAGAAAAACGTCAAAGCAACGTTCTTCGTAATCGGGAAACGTGCGGACCAATATCCGGAAATCGTTCGTCGCGCCTGGGCCGAAGGACATCTGGTCGGCAATCACACCTGGTCCCACTATCCCCTATTTTGTTTTCTCATGCCCGGTCGTTTGCGGGCGGAGATCGAGCGTTGCACCCAGAGCATTCGCCGCAGTTGTGGTTTCCCTCCGCGCTTGTTCCGCTCGCCGGTCGGCCTGCGCCACCCGCTGCTGGCTCCATATCTTGAAAACGCCGGCCTCGAATACCTTTCCTGGAGCATTCGCACGCTGGATACATTCACCGCGAGTTCCAGTGTTCTTGCCCGGCGCATTTTGAGTAGAGCCGCAACCGGTGACATCATTTTGCTGCACGATCACTTGCCTCGCGGAACGGATGCCATGCTCGAAGCCTTGCCTCAAGTCATCGACGAGCTCAGGGAGCGTGGATTCGAATTCGTTCTAGCCGCACCACGGGAAGATGCCGGGGGTACACTGGAACCAACGACATGCGAACCTGTGCCCTGATTCCCGCCTTCAACGAAGCCCCTTATATTGCAGACGTTGTGGAGCGGGCCCGCGAGCATGTGGCAGAGGTTGTAGTGATCGACGATGGATCCAGCGACGGAACCGCCGATATCGCCCGCGCTGCCGGAGCCACTTGTTTGCACCTGCCCAGAAATTGCGGCAAGGCTTCGGCCCTGCGCGCGGGCCTCGCTTACGCGCGCGCCCGCAATTTCACCTACGTAATTACCCTGGATGGCGACGGCCAGCATCTGCCCGAAGATATCCCGGTCATGCTTCGCGTCGCCGAAGAAACTGGAGCCGACCTGATCATTGGCGCGCGCAATTTCGATCGCGCCCTCATGCCCAGCTCTCGATATTTCTCAAACGTCATCGGCAGCCGGTTAGCTTCCGCGCTCGTCGGCTGCGAAATCCGCGACAGCCAGAGTGGATTCCGGTTGTTCCGATTGGACAAACTGGATGAAGGAAAACTGCGCAGCCGCTACTACGAACTCGAGATGGAAATTCTCATCAAGATGGCCCGGTCGGGCTGCACCATCGCACACGCTCCCATTCGTATGGTCTATGACGAGGGCCACGCACGCTCCAAGATGAAGCCGGTACGGGACACGGTGCGGGTCTGTCTCTGGTCCCTCGCATTTCGCTTTCTCGGAGCATGACTCGGTGATCCGGCGATTCAAGGTTAAGGTGCGGAAGTTCGTCACTCTCTTGCTGAAGGAGAGCCTCGATCCAGGTCGCGCCGCCGCCGCCGTCTTCCTGGGAATTTTCATCGGCATTGTGCCCATCTATGGATTTCACGCGCTCGCGGCAGTGGGCGTGGCACTGCTCTTCAAACTGAACAAGCCGCTGACCGTGGCTTGCACTTTCATCAGCAATCCATTGTTCCAACCCTTGCTGGTTTTCGCTTCAGTGGAACTGGGCTGCCTTCTATATCGCGGCTCATTCCAGCCGCTAACTTTCTCTGCCCTGGCGGCCGCAAGCACCCATCTCACAAAAGAACAGCTCGTCATCTGGATCATCGGCAGCGTCGCACTCGCCCTACTCCTCGGCGGCGTTGGGGCCGCCGTGACCGCGCTCGTCGCCCGTCTGTACCGTAAGCCCTCTGCCGATTCAAACGGCGTCATTTCCTGAATTGTTTTTGGCGTCATCCTGAACGGAGCCGTTCTTCAGGCGGAGTGAGGGATCTCCCGCTCAACCGGCCAAACGCGTAAGCCAAACTGCCACACCACCCTTCCCCGCAACCACATTGACGACCGATCGCAATCAGTGTTTGAATTTCTTACTCATAGCCGATTGCCTCCATTGACTGATCCCCACAAAACCATCGTCGTTACCGGAGTCGGCGTGGTCAGCCCCTACGGCATCGGGCTCGATTGCCTGCA
>Ga0206795_1035_pt1 | contig 28873 bp, 31 predicted proteins | sample Alteio_BWOrgCont_71_FD_152872 | JGI IMG/M metagenome (GOLD analysis project Ga0206795, IMG submission 152872) | Enriched cells from forest soil in Barre Woods Harvard Forest LTER site, Petersham, Massachusetts, United States -... | ecosystem: Environmental > Terrestrial > Soil > Temperate forest >... | reverse complement strand
TCGAAGTATGGTTGCCAGGGCAGAGCAAATACCGTGAAATTTCGTCCTGTTCTGTGTTTGAGGCGTACCATGCTCGCCGTATGCAAGCGCGTTTTCGTGATACCAATGGCCAGGTGGAATTGCTACACACGTTGAACGGTTCAGGATTAGCGATAGGGCGCACATTGGTTGCTGTGATGGAAAATTATCAGACGGCCGATGGGCATATTGAGATTCCTGAATGTTTAGCGCCCTATATGGGCGGCATAACACGGATCTGATCCCCCATTGTATGTCAAACTAATAACTGCTAACATCAGTCTTAAGTAGTCATTTTGAGGTTGAAAGCATGGGTCAGTTTTTAGAAGCAATGGACAAAAAATGGGGGAAGAATCCTGAAGTAGCCGCACAATATATGGCCATGCGCCGTGACCTAGAGAAGATTGACAAACTTGAAGCTTCCTTACGTGCTGTCATGGAGCAAGTGTATCTCCCCATGCAGCGCGAATATGAAAAAACAACCTATGGTGCGTTTTTAAACGCCCAAGTTGGATTAGATAAAGAAGGTCCTACTAAAGCAGCGCGGATCGAACATGACGTTAAAGAAAAAGTAAAAAATTATTGGCAGACGATTGCCATTTCTCTTCAACATGTAAACGCATCGAACCGCGATGCAGTGCTTGATGGTGAGCCGATACGTTCCATCATGCGCGCTTTTATTCCAGGCGAACTGGATAATATGGAAGCACGCAAAAAAATAATTGAGCTCGCAAAACAATACGCACAAAATCCAAACAGTGAAGAAGCCGATAAAATTGTACAGGACGTGCAAAACATCGCCTGGCAATCCATCAATAAAGCACATTTGATGTTAGTGATCGAAGCTGGCGTGGGTGGCGAAATTGCATCGGCGAAAGGTTTGTCATCCAAAGGCAGTGCACGCGCAGGTGGTTGTGATGCAGCGGGCGATAAACTGAAATCTGAATTTAAAAACTTACCTGAAGTTGACAGATTATCCTGTGCTTCTGAAGGCATGTCGTTGATCTTAGCCGCATTAACATCGATCAAACAGCTTCGAGATGAAAATGACATCGACAGGCTCGAAGGATTTGCCCCCACGGTGAGCGCGAATGTTGATTCTGTCGTCAATGGAAACGAGGGCAATGTGCCTGGCCAAAAGCAAGGCGGCATGCTCAACATGCTCAACAAGTTGTATAAACTTGAAATGCTCGAATGTTTGTTAACGCTGGATCACCGAAAGAAAACATTGGTCAACGCTGATTTACGAAAGGAAATCGTTGAAGATATTTTCAAAATTATCACGCAGAATGTAAATCAAGCTAATCTGGTTGGAATGATCAGTTATCGTACGGTCGCATTGTCAGTGGTGAGGGATTGTGAAAATGCAAACTTATCTATTGAAGAGATTTTGGGTACGTATTCATTGCCAAATAAAGCAGCGATTGCCAGCAAGGTTCTAAGTCCATTCAAGTATTACATTCGTGAAGCCTTCCCGGAGTTAAACACAAGTCTTTCCATTGGGATTCCTAACAAATCAAAGGAACCCATAACAATTGCACAAGCAATCGAGGACATGGATAAGGCACTTGTCACGAATCGCGAACAGATTTTAAAACGCCACACTAACTTGAAACAAGCTGGGGAGCCATTAGGGTCAACGTTTGGTTATTTGATGACTGTTCTCAATGCTAAAAAGTCTGGGTTTTCACATGTGATAACAATGGTAGCCGGGGATAAGACCACTGCATTATCAAGCATGTCTATTGCTGCTGTGATTGAGCACAGTATAGGTTTTATTGTTCCAATGGATGAGACAGCACTTCAAGTATGGAAAGCGATTGAAAACGATTTGAACTTAAAAAATGATCCACTCGTGATCGAGCTAAAAGCACTACGGGATATGATCGATTTAACCATGAAATTTCAAAGCAAAGCGCGAGCATTGGTTGGATATTTAGAGATACAGTCGAAATCTAAAGTGGATGTATCAGTTGCCGTTGCTTTAGAGTTCGGGAAATGCTATAACGATATGGTTTATGTTTATCCTGATCATTTGACGAAATTAAATCATCAATATTATGCAAATCTGAGCGCGCTCAAAAGTATTAGAACCCAATCGCATATTGCACAACGTGTTTCATCCGATGCGCTTGTTTATCAACCAAAAGGTGAAATAACTCGCAATTTACAAGAGCTGCAAGGTATGAATTCGGGTAAAATATTACTACCAGAGAAAATATTGGCGATGAAATTAGCCTTAGCGCTTCATGAATTTGCTATTGATGAAAGCGATGCATTCCAATCATTCGCCAATACAATATTGATCGAATTAAAAACGTGCACAGAGTTAAAACCAATAGCCGATCGCATTCAAGATGAAGTAGACAGGTTAGAGAAAAATGACCGTTCTGTGGATTTTTTTGCGGGTGTGAAAAGCATGGTTGGATTTACCCGATCACAGGCTGATCTAACACCGAGAGAAAAGTTGATGTCAACAGTCGCAGCGATTAACCACGCAAACAAATCGGCCGTGGCACCAAAGAAATAATATTATCGCGCTTGCTTCTGCTGCTGGTATTGCTGAATATGCGGTGCCAGCACAGAAGGCGGCTTTTTAATATAAGTATGTGCTGCCATTTCGGTGACATAAGGTAGCGCGCCTAAAATGATGGCGAGCACAAATTCGGTAATGGGTGTTGCGATAGGAACCTGTTGCGGGTTTTGCCGATGAATACGGAGTTTCAAAATGGCGCTCACGAACATGACAGTCGCAGCGATATAAAGCACAGCCGCGACGAGCTCAGACACACCATTGACGACGCCGAGGGCATTTTGCGCAGCAGGCCCGATCATAATGTCGGTGGCCATCGCGATGGTGGGTGATATTACTAGGATAAAAAGCATGAATAAACGCATAATCACTCCTTTATTTCGCTTCGTCAGGTGTCAATGCAATGATGCTGAGCGCGTGAATTTCGCCGCCAATTTTACCGGATACCAAACCGTAAACTTTTTGATGACGTGCAACGCGGGATAGCCCTTGGAAATCTGAAGAGACAACACGCACGTCGAAATATCCACCGCCTTTATTGCCGCTGTGTCCAACATGCCCAGCACTTTGGTCAATGACATCAATATCGGTAATCGACAAGTGAGCGGTGATGAGATCGCGTAATTCAGTTGCCGTCATTTTGAATTTCCTTCTTTGACGTGGGGGGAAAGCCATAATGCTTGTATGACCATGAAGACGATGAGTAATGCCGTCGTCCCGAAGATTTTAAAATTGACCCACATATCGGTGCTCAGATGATAAGCAATGATGATGTTCAGAACGGCGAGGGTCAGGAGAAAGGCAGCCCAGACGTAGTCGAGTTGTGACCAGATTTTCGTCGGGAGATCCAGGGTCGCGCCGAGGACTTTTTGCATGGCAGGGGCTTTGGTCCAAAGTCGAGTGACGAAAATAGCGCCGGCGAAGAGGGCATAAATGACGGAGGGCTTCCATTTAAAAAAGAGCTCATTATGGAAGAAAATCGACGATCCGCCCAGGACGACGACGGAAGCGTAGGTCAAGATTTCAAGCCGAGAGATGGTTTTGCCGCGGAAATATTGGACGCCTAATTGAACGGTGTACAGCGCAATAGCTGTACCGATGGCAGCATAAATGCCTTCGAAACGGTAGACAATGAAAAATATCAATAAAATACAAAGCTCTGCAATCATTTTCATTGAGAATGGGCCCTTAAATAGAGATTGGAAAAATTATACCATATGTTATACTCACCAAGCTAAGAACAGGGGGCAAATCAATGACAAAAGCGCGGGTACTATCCGGCATGCGTGCAACAGGCGAGATGCATTTAGGGCATTATCATGGTGTCTTAAAGAACTGGTTATCCCTCCAAAACGAATACGAATGTGTCTTTTTTGTCGCTGATTGGCACGCATTGACCACCCACTATGCAAATCATTTAGATTTAGAAGCGCAAGTGAGAGAAATGGTGCTCGCATGGCTCTCTGTCGGTATCGACCCCAAAAAGGCGCATATCGCGATCCAGTCACACATTCCAGAGCATGCGATCTTGCATTTACTCTTATCGATGATCACGCCATTATCCTGGCTTGAACGCGTCCCGACGTACAAAGATCAGCAACTGAAGCTGCAAGACAAAGATTTATCAACGTATGGATTTTTGGGTTATCCATTATTACAAGCGGCAGACATACTCATATATAGAGCAAATGCGGTACCGGTAGGCGAGGATCAAGCGCCGCACGTGGAATTCGCACGTGAAATGGCGCGCCGTTTCAATTATCTTTACGGTAGAGACAAAGATTTCGAAGAAAAAGCACAAACCGCGATTGAAAAACTCGGCAAACGCCAGGCAAAAGCCTACCTCGAAGCCTTCAAAGCATACCAAGAGAAAGGCGATGTGGAATTACTCGGCGAAGGCCAAGCGATCGTACAATCTGCAGCGGGATTAAATGAATCAGACAAAGAACGTTTGATGGGTTATTTAGAAGGCACTGGCAAGATCATTCTGATCGAGCCGCAATTATTATTGACACCTGCCTCCAAAATGCCAGGCCTAGACGGTCAAAAAATGTCGAAGTCATATCACAATACGATCATGCTCACTGACAAGCCAGATGTAGTTGATCACAAAGTTAAAACGATGCCAACGGACCCTGCTCGCGTACGTCGTACCGATCCAGGCACGCCGGAGAAGTGCCCTGTCTGGGCATTCCATGAAATTTACTCGAATGAAGAAACCAAGGCGTGGGTGCAAAAAGGGTGCACAACAGCGGGGATTGGTTGTATCGAATGCAAGCGTCCGATCATGGAAGCTATCAATAAAGAACTCGCCCCGATCCAAGCGCGTCGTGCGGAACTCGAAGCGGAACCAGGCCTGGTGAACTCAATTGTTAGTGAAGGAACTCGCTCAGCACGCACATTAGCCCAAGAAACACTAAAAGAAGTGAATGTTGCTATGGGACTTCATTACAGCTCAGCTATACTGGAATCATGATGGATACCACTGAATTAAGCCCAACTACTGAATTTCATGTTCGCGTGAAGGGGCAGACGCTTGTCGAAATTCCGAAAGACCTATACATTCCGCCGGATGCGTTAGAAGTTTTCCTGGAAGCGTTTGAAGGCCCGTTAGATTTCCTGTTATATCTTATCCGTAAACATAACTTAGATATTTTAGATATTCCGATTGCCGAAGTGACGGCGCAATATTTGGCATATGTTGACGTGATGAAGACATTCCAGTTAGAACTTGCGGGCGAATACCTCGTGATGGCTGCGATGTTAGCAGAAATCAAATCGCGCATGTTATTGCCGCGCAGCCCAGAAGCGGAAGAAGAAGTGGAAGATCCGCGCGCTGAACTCGTTCGCCGTTTACAAATGTACGAGCAGTTCAAACAAGCTGCACAAGATTTAGATGATTTACCGCGACTCGATCGTGATACTTTCGCGGCGAAGGCGACGATGCCGGAATACACGGTACAAAAACAGCATCCACCCGTAGCGTTGCAAGAAATGTTATTGGCATTGAGTGACGTATTAAAGCGCGTGGACGTGACACAAAGTCATCATATCCAGTTTGAGACATTAACGGTACGTGAAGCGATGGCGTCTGTATTAGACGCAGTGAACGCGACGGATTTCACGCCATTCGAACAATTATTCCGGCCTGACACAGGGCGACTTGGGGTGATTGTGACATTTTTAGCATTGCTTGAGTTGTTGCGCGAAGCCATGATTGAATTGGTGCAATCGCAACCATTCGGGCCGATTCATGTGAGGGCAATTGCATGTTAAACGCAGAGATGATTCAACACATTATTGAAGGCACATTATTTGCGGCTGAAAAGCCGATGTCGCCGGCGCAGTTATTGGCTGTGTTTGAGCAAGCGGAAGAAGTGCCTGCGCTGTCGGAAATCAAAGCGGCGTTAGAAGCGTTGACCGAACAATATTCCACGCGTGGTGTACGATTATTATCGTTGGCAGAGGGTTATGTGTTCAGGGTCTGTCCTGATTATGCACCTTGGGTCAGTCGTTTGTGGGAAGAAAAGCCACAGCGTTACACACGCGCGTTTTTAGAAACTTTGGCGATCATTGCGTACCGTCAGCCGGTGACACGCGGTGAGATTGAATCGATTCGCGGCGTGGCGGTGAACCCAAATATTTTAAAGACATTGCAAGAGCGCGAGTGGATTCGAGTTGTTGGGCATAAAGATGTGCCAGGCAGGCCAGAATTATTAGCGACGACGAAATCATTTTTGTCCTATTTTAATTTAGAAAGTTTAGAAGCGTTGCCACCGTTATCGCAAATTCACAATTTGGATGAAGCGGCTGCGCAATTTGAGCATGAGTCGATGGTGGTTGCTGAAGGTGATATAGCCATTATTGCTCCTGCAGATGAGTCTACTGAATTGCCCTCGCAAGAAGCGGTGTAACGGTTGTTGTTAAAAAGGTTGTAAACATGTCTAGTCAAAAACTCCAAAAATTCCTCGCTGATGCAGGACTTGCCTCACGTCGTGAAATCGAACGCATGATCGAAGCGGGGATGATCACGGTCAATCGCGAACGTGCACACGTTGGGCAGCGCATCAACGGCGATGAAAAGATCGAAGTGAACGGCAAGCCCTTCCGCATTGAACAAGCAGACGAAACAGAAGTGATCATGTATCACAAACCTGAAGGGCAAGTGGCGACGCGTCATGATGAACAAGGTCGTGAAACGGTGTTTGATGCATTGCCGAGATTAAGAAAAGGGCGATGGATCATGGTAGGGCGGTTAGACATTAATACATCCGGCTTATTATTGTTTACTAACAATGGTGAGTTGGCGAATCGTTTAATGCATCCTTCGTCTGAAATTGAACGCGAATACGCGGTGCGCGTGTATGGTGAAGTAAGCCCTGAGATTTTGCAACGCTTGACAGAGGGTGTTGAGTTAGAAGATGGTTTTTCGCGATTCAGCCGTATTATTGATGCGGGTGGTGAAGCGCGGAATCATTGGTATCACGTGATTTTGAATCGCGGTCGCAATCGTGAAGTACGTCGTTTGTGGGAATCGCAAGGTGTTTCAGTAAGTCGATTGATACGCGTCCGTTTCGGTTCATTTGTTTTACCGCCACGTTTAAAGAAGGGTAAGTTTGTTCGCTTCAATGATGAAGACATGAAAGTGTTGCGTGAAATGCTTTCGCAGCAATAAAAAAACAAAACAATGTATTGCAATTTAAAAAAAAACCTGCAAAGATAGCTCCTGTTCTGAAGGATTCAATAACTAGGAGTGTTGCATGCGTAAATTATCTTATATTAGAACGCTGGGTGTATCTTTAGCTGGTCTTGGGATAGCGCTTTCTTCATCAGCAGTGCCAATTGGTACCGCAAAGGTGGGTGGCCTCTTGCAAGCTGATTATGTCGATTTTGCGGGCGATAAAGAAGGTGTTGTGCGTTCAAGTGGAAATGTTCGTCGCGCAGACATTTGGATCAAAGGTAACTTGCCTAAGCAATGGAGTTATCAATTAGGGTATGACGCACGTTACAATTTATTAAATGCATCCTGGATTGGTTACGATGGTTTTGAATACTTTTGGTTTGCGATGGGTTATGTTGACGTTCCAGCAAGTCTTCAATATTGGTCCTCATACACTTATGAAACCTTCATGGAATATGCATCTCCTGTGACAGCATTCACGCCGCATAAAGGGATTGGTTTGTACGCAGACGGCATATCATTCCAAGACATGTTCAGCTACCAGACTGCTTTTTATTCGCCTGATATTTACACAAGAGAAGAAGTACAAGTGCGTACACGATCTGCTGATATCGGTGGAGACAGTGATCAATGGGGTATTGCGGCACGTGGTGTGATACATCCTCAACTTGGTTTAGGCGATATATTTCATATTGGTGCATCTGGTCGGTTTGAAGGCGTGAATGAAACAGACACGTTGAATGCATTGATAACGACACCTGGATTATTGGGTAGAACGAACGAAAGTGATCGCACAAACATATTCGTCAGCACGGTAACACCAACGGAAGGTGACGTGCATAGCGTGACTGTTTGGGGCGCTGAAATAGCTGATATATGGGGCCCATTCACAGCGCAAGGCGAGTACATTTACAACAAATGGACTGGCTCTAGCGATTCTAGCTCATTGTCATTCTCTGGTTGGTATGCTCAATTGGCATACGTCATCACGGGTGAAGCACGTAGCTACGAAAAATACAACGGTACCATTGGCAATGTTAAACACATCAACAGTGACTACGGCGCATGGGAATTGGCAGTACGTTACGCATCGACAGACTTGTCTGACAATCCTACGGAAGGATACGCAGTTAACGACAAGCGCGGCACGCAAAAAGATTGGGCACTGGGTGCAAACTGGTATATCATTGAAAACGTGAAAGTACAAGCTAACTTTACGTATGCCAATGCTGACTACGATACAGATGGCGTGCACAATGCACACATCAAGGGATTGGGCATCCGAGGCCAAGTCGACTTCTAAAGAAGACAACTTGAACAAGAGAGGCGTGCAGTTTTTAGCTGTACGCCTTTTCTGTTAAGACTGTGCTAGACTTAAAAAAGGCGTGCACTGGCTTGGAAGCCTAAATAGTATTTAACGGAAGAGAAGGGTAATGACGTGGGAAACGCCAATAATGCCTTAGTGGCAAGCATTAAGCAGTACAGTCGTGTCATTATTTTGACGATGTTGACGCCGTTCTTATTTGCATGTGCGACCACGCAAACGGCGGAAAGGAGCCCAGATGATCCTTTTGAAGTGGTAAACCGGCCGATATTTTACATGAATCGAGGCTTGGATACGGCATTGATTAAGCCGGTGGCCGTGGGATACCGGATGATATTTCCGAAATTTATTCGGACGGGTGTAACGAATTTTTTTGCTAACATCGATGACATAACGGTGGCGGCGAACAAGGTACTGCAGTTACAGTTTCAAGATGCAGTACGCGTTACGATGCGGTTTGTGATGAACTCGACCGCGGGTATTGGTGGTGTCTATGACATTGCATCGAAAGCAGGATTAGAGAAGCAGCGTGCAGATTTTGGTTTAACGTTGGCGTATTGGGGGCTAAAAGAGTCGCCCTATATAGTCATACCGTTACTGGGGCCAAGTACGATGCGCGATGGAATTGGATTGGTGGCGGATTTTTTCATGAGCCCTTATCCTTATATTCCTGATGATATTGGATATGCTGTATTTGTGCTTGATTTGTTGAATATTCGTGCGAACTTATTAGACGATGAATATTACTTCAATTATGTGGCGCAGGATCCATACACGCTCATGAGAGAGGTGTACTTGCAGCGTCGTAAAGCGCAGATTAAGAGCATGAATCAAGAAGGTGATACCACGGATTGGAACGAAGGCCAGACATGGGATGATTGGCGCACACAACCCTAGTGGGTGAGGAGCGGCTATCATGTATAGGTATTGTGCAATCGCATCAGTAGTTTTACTGACAGCGTGTGTGGGGTCGTCGAGCGGCCCTTACGCATTACCTGGGTATTATCAGCCTGCGCAGGCGCAATCGCCTTATGTGGGTGCTGGGTATTCCGATGACATGGGCAATTATCATCCACCTGGTACACAACCTGGCCCTGTGATGTACGGCCGGTGGTACCGTCCGCAACCTGGCAATCCTACAGGTGATCCAAGCGTTTCACCGAATGCTGTGCATGCTGCACAAAATCCTGATGCGTCATATTACACTGAAGTAGGCAACATGGCTGCGGATGGGGATGATGGCACGGCGCTATCCATGCAAAAATGATATAACAAATCCCTCCGCCCTGCGGGCACCTCCCTTTTCCAAAGGGAGGGAAGAGTGGTACTAACAATGCTCCAGATGTACCACTCTCTGCCTCCTTTTTCAAGGGGAGGGAAGAGTGGTACTAACAATGCTCCAGGTGTACCACTCTCTGCCCCCTTTTTCAAAGGGAGGGAAGGGTGGTTCTAATACTATCTTAGGATGTACCACTCTTTGCCCCCTTTGGAAAAGGGGGCAGACACTGGAATCGGCGAGCTTGCGAGACGGTTCTAGTGTCGGGGGATTTGTTCTAATTAAATTTCATCCTTTCAACTTAAGCATCGCTCTCAGCATTTCAACACGTGTCTGTGCTCTCATATGCTTGAGCACAGGATATTTTTGTGCCAATGCATCGGGATGATCAATAAAATACTGAATTTTTTCATCCGTATGTTCCGACACAATATCGATATACGCATCGCGAATATCCGTCGCATTGACTGAAATATTGGCATTCAACATTTCAACCGGCACAAACGCTAACTCAAACCGATAATCATGCTCAAAAAACTCAATCACCGTGGCGATCAACAAAATATATTGCAGCGTCCCCATGTCCTTCCCGCAGCAATGGTAGCTCACAGAAGGTTGCTTCACTCGATACTCAGTCCGATATTTTTCAACAATATCCCCGAGCAAATTCCGCAGATTCACCGCCCAGCCTACATACGACGTACTATACGGCGTAATAGAAACATGCTTCATCAAAGGATTTTGAGCGATAATGTCATGCATGATCTGCTGAAACGTTTCATCATGCGGCAAACCTGCTTCCGTCACTGTTTTCATTGCCGCAGTGCGCGTTGCTTCCACATCATTTGACATAATCCGTTGAGGGTCGCTGAAATCAGGCAGTGGGATACATATAAAATCGTCAGGCTCAAGCACAGGCATGCCTTGTTGAATACGAGCTGCAAACTTAGGTGGAATGCTGGTGGGATCCTGTTCGTAGCGATCATGGAGTTCAGCGACCAAACCCGCTGTAATCATGCTTTCGCGTTCTTCAAAGCTCAAAATATTCTTTTCATGTTTGGCGAACTTGAGCGGGATGTTACTCGAGCCAATGAACTGAATGAGTTTCCCATGTTCTTTAAGGCTCAAGAGCGCAGACATCAGCATATTGAAATGAGCGTAATGAGGTGGTTGTGTCCTGCCTAGGGTAAAAGCGATATCTTGATTGCCGTATGGCATTATTGTCCTCGTTGTGCAACAGCATCATGTGTTAATTTTAGGGCGGTTAACTGTTCAAGTCAAGCTAGTTTTAATGCTTTATGCTATTCTGAATCGTAGGGCAAGGAGGCCTTTTATGAATGAATCCATCATTTATTACATGTTCCTGATCTTTACAGGTGCGTCGATCATGGCGACATTGGCGTTAGCGACGCGCCAGTCATTGCTGGTGGCGTACATTCTGATGGGCGTGATCGTGGGCCCCTGGGGATTAGGATGGATCACGGACCCCAATCTCATCATGCATTTATCTGACATTGGGATAGTATTCTTATTATTTTTACTCGGGTTGAGTCTCGATCCTAAAAGCTTGGTTCATTTGCTCAAAAATTCGGTATTGGTGACGCTGATCAGTTGTTTCATTTTCGGAATGGTAGGTTTTGGAATCGCGAGGGTATTTCAATTTACGTGGATTGAATCGGCGGTGATTGGAACGACGATGATGTTTTCGTCGACGATTATCGGGTTGAAGCTATTACCGACGACGGTGTTGCATCATCAACGGATGGGTGAGGTGATGGTCAGCGTGTTGTTGTTACAAGACATTGTGGCGATCACCGCGATGATTGTGATTGAAGGGTATGTCGGCGATGCCACGGCGGCTCAAAAATTAATGACATTGGGATTAGGTGTTCCTGGTCTTTTAATTTTCTGTATTTTATTTGAGCGCTATGTACTATCGATGTTATTTCGTCGATTTGATCGGATCCAAGAATACATATTTTTATTAGCGATAGGGTGGTCATTGGGTGTGGCGGTGATCGCACAAAAGATAGGCTTGTCATATGAAATTGGAGCATTTTTAGCAGGCGTTGTGATTGCGGTGAGCCCGATTTCATTATTCATTGCAGAGAGTTTAAAGCCATTGCGTGATTTTTTCTTAGTGATGTTCTTTTTTGCATTAGGCGCTGCGCTTAATTTAGACCGATTGGGTGAAGTGATATGGCCGGCACTGTTATTGGGCGGGATGATGTTACTAATGAAGCCTTATGTGTTTTCAAAACTATTGACGAGCACCGAATGTATGCCGCATAGGACCTGGGAAATGGGCGTGCGACTGGGGCAGATTTCAGAGTTCTCATTATTGGTGGCATACGTCGCCTTTAACGGGAAAGTGATAGGAGAAACGGCTTATTTTCTGATTCAGGCTAGCACGTTGGTCACATTTGTTGTATCGTCGTACTGGGTTGTGATGCGGTATCCAACGCCATTGGGATTCAGTGAACATTTACGGCGAGATTAGACGTGGCGGGGCGCATGATGATGATAAGTATCTTTGAATTATTTTCGATCGGGATAGGCCCGTCAAGTTCTCACACGGTAGGGCCGATGCGCGCCGCATGTGCCTTTGCGAAATCATTATCCGAACGTGCTGACTTTGACAAAGTAGCGCGCGTCACCATTCAATTATTTGGTTCATTGGCTTTAACGGGGCACGGACATGGTACGAATTTGGCCGTTGTCCTGGGTTTAGAAGGCGATTTGCCTGAATCGATTGATCCTGAAACGGTCAATGCAAGGTTTCAAGACATTGGGACGACGGCTTCATTAAATTTATACGGTAAAAAGAAGATAACATTTGACGTGATGCGCGATTTGATATGGCACATGCAAGATGTGTTGCCCTATCACAGCAATGGGATGCGATTTACAGCCTATGATGCTGACGGAAAAGCGCTGACTGAAAGCACTCAATACTCGATTGGTGGTGGATTTGTGGTAACGGATGAAACGTTATCAGGCGTGAACACGGGGCCTTTACGCGATTGCCCATACCCATTTCAATCGGCGAAGCAACTATTAGCGTTGTGTGAACAAAACAAGCTCACGATCGCACAATTAATGATGGCGAACGAATGCGCATGGCAAGATGAAGCAACGGTCCGCCGGAAAATTTTAAACATATGGCGCGTGATGGATGAAAGCATTGAGCGAGGCATTCGTCGTCCCGCAGGCATTTTGCCGGGCGGTCTGAAGGTGCGTTTGAGAGCACCTAATTTGTACACGCAATTACTTGAACGCCAATCCAACGGTGAAGTCAAAGAAATGGATTGGCTGAGTTTATTTGCGATCGCGGTGAACGAAGAAAACGCAGCAGGCAAACGCATTGTGACGGCGCCGACGAATGGCGCAGCGGGGATTATTCCTTGCGTGATGAAATACTACATCATGTTTTATCCGCCTCAACATGACGATGCCATCATTGATTATTTACTGACGTGTGCCGCGATTGGGGTTTTATACAAAAAGAACGCATCGATTTCGGCGGCTGAAATGGGTTGCCAAGGTGAAGTAGGTGTTGCATGTTCGATGGCAGCAGCGGGGTTGGCGGCGATCATGGGTGGATCGATCCAGCAGGTAGAATCCGCGGCAGAAATGGGGATGGAGCATCATTTAGGATTGACGTGTGATCCGATTGCAGGCCTCGTACAAATTCCGTGTATTGAGCGTAACGCGATGGGCTCGGTACAAGCGGTGAATGGCGCGCGGTTAGCATTGTTGGGGGATGGTGAACATCATGTGTCTTTGGATTGGGTGATTCGTGCGATGTACGAAACGGGGTTATCGATGTCGACGCATTTTAAAGAAACATCGTTGGGTGGGTTGGCGGTGAGTCAACCGGCGTGTTGAAAAAGGATTTTAAATGTCGAAATTTGCAAAATATTTGGATCGCCAATTACTGGTGATGTTATTCCTCGGATTTTCATCGGGGTTACCGCTCGCATTATCGGCGAGCACGTTAGAAGCCTGGTTCACGATGGCGGGGCGCAGTTACGTTCAGATTGGATTGTTATCGTTAGTGGGATTGCCGTACACGTTAAAATTTTTATGGGCACCCTTTTTGGATCGTTTTGGCTACACGTCATTTGGTTTACGTCGCACATGGATGATCGTGACACAAGTTGTTCTTGTGTGTGTTTTATTTGCGATGTCCTTTGGTGATCCTGCGTTTAACCCCATGTATTTAGCGGCGCTTGCATTGTGCATCACGATTTTCTCGGCAACGCAAGACGTGGCGATTGACGCCTACCGAGCGGAAGTATTATCGGTAGAAGAGCGCGGGTTAGGTGTGGCGATGTTCGTGACAGCGTACCGTGCGGCGTTGCTGATTGCCTCGGGGCTTGCATTGATCATGGCGGATCACATGGGTTGGGCGATGGTGTATCGCATCATGTCGGGTTTGATGATGGTAGGTGTTTTCACGACGTTATTCATTACAGAGCCGCCGCACCCTGAAGTCCGATTAAAAGGCGTGCAGTCATTATTTATTGATCCGGTCAAAAACATTTTGACGCGGGATAAGGCGTTTTGGATCATCGCGTTGGTTGTGTTGTACAAATTTGGTGATGCGTTCATTGCTAAAATGACGACGCCGTTCTTGTTGCGGGAATTGCAGTTTACGTTGACGGAAGTCGGGACGGTGAATAAAGTCGGTGGTTTGATTGCGATGCTGATTGGGTTGTTTGTGGGCGGCGCATTGATGACGCGCCTTTCATTGTATCGCGCGTTGTTGCTGTTTGGATTTGCACAGGCGTTTTCGAATTTAATGTTCTTGTGGTTGGCGTATATGGGGCATCAGATGTACGCGATGGTGATGACGTTGATGATTGAGCAATTTTGTGGTGGGCTGGGAATGGCGGCGTATTTGTCGTTGCTGATGAGCTTGTGTGATTCTCGGTATACGGCGTTTCAGTTTGCGGTTTTTTCTGCTTTGTCAGCGTTGCCACGGGAGATATTAGGCCCTGTGTCTGGGTATTTGGTGCAGCATGTTGGGTGGATTCCGTATTTTACGGTGACGTTTATTGCTTCATTCCCAGGATTGCTTTGTTTGTGGATGTTGAGGGATCGGGTGAATAAGCATCGGAAATATGGTGAGCCGACGCTGGTGGATACGCTTGAGGCATCCTAAAAAATGTGATTTGCCCAACTTCCTTTAAGTAGGTTAAGGTACCCACAGTCGTACCACCAAAGGTTATTTATCATGGTTTTTGCAATATTCTTTCGATCCACAGAACAATTATTTTCGATTCGTCCTGTTAACAACGTAATGAATGGCTCCACGAAAGAAGATGTTGAGCGATTGCTTGATAAGGAACCTTTCCTGTCGGTCAAAAATTCGATGACATATGTGCAGGGGGAACTTTTTGGCCAAACTGATAACAAACTGCATTTAGATTGCCTGCAAAAATTTATAAATAAAAATCATATTACTGCTCAAAAAGACACTCAAGAAGAACTCGACTCTTTTCTTCGGAAAGCACCTGATACTCCGCCTGCACGGCGCCCATTTATTGATTTTGAATTGTATTTAGACTTTAAAGGGTTACAGATACAGAAGGCCGATGGCGAAAGATATAACGAATTCAAAAAACCATTTAACAGTTTAGATGGTGATTTGTGCAAAAAAGCCAGTAGTCTCGACTCTCGTTTTAATTTGAGGTCTAAATATCGGCAGCTTGTTACCATTCAGCCTAAAGATACCGGCATGACGGTTTACATACAAGCGGACTTTCATAACATAGATCATGTAAGCATTCTCATGGACTTTTTGAGAGTAAATTTACAGCAAAATGCTGATTTTTCCATTGTGCATGAGTATGTTAAAGAGGCTTGTCGAGAGCTTTCGAGTAGATATTTGTATTTATGTCAAATAAATCGTCTAGCGACCAAAGAAGATTTTTATTACAACCTCAAAAACACATCGGTAAGTGATTGGCCTGCACTATTTAACGATGCGCTTGCTGTGAAAAAAATATACATCCCTGGGTTATCGGGTGAAGGCATTTCTTTTTCTTGGGTTGCCAGTGCTGGCCCTGATTACGCACATCATGTTGCGTCGATCGTAGCTGATTATGACGATAAAAAGGGCATTGGGAGAACAATGTTTGGTAATAGTGATGTGATTAAACAATTTGCAGGCAGTCAAAATGCAACCGTGGTAGCGCGTAAAGAGATGGTAGCTGATTTTTTTGCTACGTTGATCTACGATACAAAATGGAAGCCGAGTGCGGCTGCAGAAGAACAGCTTTCTGCTTCAGCGAGCGCTATAGTAAGTGCAAATAAACGCAAGTGATAGAGCGGGCAAATTGAGATCCCGTCATACTAAGATAAGTTCCAACTAATTTTTTCACCCGCACCCATCGGAATCAATACGTCGCCTTCAACCCAAGGCAACGAAGCGGGAATAGTCTGCGCCTGCTTCATTAACGTGATTGTCCCCGTATTCCGCGGCAATCCATAAAAATCAGCACCAAAGTGGCTCGCAAACGCTTCTAATTTATCCAATGCGCCGGCTTCTTCAAACATACTGGCATACCAAGCGATCGCATGCGGCGCAGAAAACACGCCTGCGCATCCACAAGCTGTTTCCTTTTTCAAACGCGCATGAGGCGCGCTATCAGTCCCTAAAAAGAAACGCGGATCTCCACTTATCGCCGCTGCCAACAAGGCATCTCGATGCAACTCGCGTTTTAAAATCGGCATGCAATACAAATGTGGGCGAATGCCGCCTTCCAACATAGCATTGCGATTATATTTCAAATGATGCGGCGTGATAGTGGCCGCTAATCCATTAGGAATGCTTTTGACAAAATCAACTGCATCTTTTGTCGTGATATGTTCCAGCACCATTTTCAGCGCAGGGAATGTTTGACGCAGCGGCCCCAACGTTCGCTCAATAAAAATGGTTTCACGGTCAAAAATATCGATATCATTCCCTACCGCTTCGCCATGAATCAACAACGGCAGTCCAGCATCCTGCATCGCTTCCAACACCGGATACAGCTCCGACAAATCAGAAACACCTTGATCCGCATGCGTCGTTGCGCCGTGGGGATACAGTTTAACGCCGTAAATGCCAGACCCAACACTATGTTTAATTTCTGGAACGGTGAGAGACGGATTCAAATACAGCGTCATCAGTGGCGTGAAATCAACACCCTCAGGCACATGTTTCAAAATGCGATCCCGATACGCGAGCGCCTGTTTCACGGTAGTAACCGCCGGGCGCAAATTCGGCATCACAATGGCGCGCGCAAATGACTTAGCCGTTGCAGGAACGGTGATGGCTAACGCATCATCATCGCGTAAATGGACGTGCATGTCATCGGGAGTCGTGATGGTGAGCGTTGACACAGGAGAATCTCCTTAGTTGGAGGAAACGTATTTCTCACGTCGCACATTGGCTGCGGTGAAACCCATGCTCGTGAGCTTAACATAAGCAGCGTCGATCATATTAGGATTGCCGCACAAGAATATCATGTCAGACTCAGGATGCAAGCTCAAAATATCAAACTGATCTTGAACATAACCCGCGCGCAAATAAGGCTGATCCGGTTCTGTGCGTGAGCAGCACCCGATAAACTGAAACCGCGGTGCTTTATTCGCAAACTCAAGAAACGCATCGCGATACAGTAATTCATTCGGTGTGCGTGATCCGAGCAACACGATCACATCCGTCCCATGCGCATCCATCCGTCGCAACAATTCATCGCGCATCGATAAATAAGGTGTCACGCCAGTACCTGTTGCCACGAGCACATACCGTTTCGGCGTTTCATCGCGTAATGTTAAGCGGCCGAAAGGCCCGCTGGCTTCGATGGTTGCACCTGCTTCCATCGTGAAAAAATACTGTGATGCTTTCCCGCTAGTAATGTATGACATCGCTAATTCAAGTGTTTTATCGCCCGGCGTATTGGCCAGAGAATAACTACGCTGTACCATTGCGCCTTCAAATTCAAAAAACAAGTTAATAAATTGCCCGGGAACAAAGTCGAAAGATTGGCCATCAGCACGTTCGAAGACGAAATGCCTCACTTGTGGGGCGATCTCTCGATACGATTTGAGAATAAGGCTGAACTTTTCACGTGACATAATGACCTATCCAAGCAGTAATGAGAGGTATATTATAAGGGTTATTGCAATTCAGGGGAAGATACGCATGCAGCCAATGGACGATTTTGCTCAATTAGATGGTTTACTTTCTTCAGATGAGCTGATGATACGGGACTCGGTCCGCCAGTTTGTGACGGGCGTCACGCCGATGTTTGCGCAAGCGTTTGAGGACGCGAACTATCCTCGCTCCTTGACAGGAGACATGGCCAAATTAGGGCTGTTTGGTTTGACGCTTCCGCAACAATACGGTGGCAGCGAGGCCAATTATGTGGCCTACGGCTTGGCATGCCAAGAGCTTGAGCGAGGCGACAGTGCCTTACGCAGTTTTGCATCGGTCCAGAATTCGCTATGCATGTACCCGATTTTAGAAATGGGCAGTGACGAGCAGAAGAACAAATTCCTCCCGATGATGAGTCAAGGCAAGTTAATAGGTTGTTTTGGGCTGACCGAGCCTGATGCTGGCTCTGATCCCAGCAGCATGCGGACGACGGCGAAGAAGGTATCTGGCGGATATGTCTTAAACGGCACAAAAATGTGGATCACGAACGCGCCGATTGCAGATTTAGCGATAGTCTTTGCGAAGACGGACGATGGTATACGAGGTTTCATTGTTGAGCAAGAATTTGAAGGGTTTGAGCGCTTGGAGATCAAGCATAAACTATCGTTGCGTGCATCCCTGACAGGCGAGCTCGTGTTTAAGGATTGTTTTGTCCCGGATTCGCATTATTTGCCAGGATCGGAGAAGGGTCTCGCATCGCCATTGAAATGCTTGACCCAAGCACGGTATGGAATCGCCTGGGGCGCAATGGGGGCTGCGATGGCGTGTTTCGATGCGGCGCTGTCATACACGAAGGAGAGGCAGCAATTTGGGAAGCCTGTGGCGAGTTTCCAGTTGGTACAGAAGGACTTGGTCGACATGCTGACGGAAATCGTGAAGGCGCAGACGTTTCATTTGCATCTTGGGCGCCTGATGGACCAGGGCTTGCAGGACTATACCCTGGTATCAATGGCGAAGATGAATTCCTGCCGTGAAGCCTTGAAGATCGCACGCCAGGCTCGGAATTTGCTGGGGGCCAATGGGATCAGCTTAGAATATCCCGTGATACGTCATATGACGAATTTGGAGTCCGTGTTCACGTATGAGGGGACGGATAATATCCATCATTTGATTATTGGACGGGCGATTACGGGGTTAAATGCGTTTGTATGAAGTAGGGGCGCCGTCATGACGCGCCCATTCACAATTTGCTACAAAGTTGTTCTATCTCTTATAGGGTTTGACCGTTAAAATGCACCTCTAGTAGTAAACGCAGTACCGGAGAGAAGGCATGTTAAACCCAGCAGTGAGAGAAATAAGCGCTCAAGAAGATGAAGATGCTCGCGCTCTATTCGTTAATACAGGTGCCCCTTCAGGTGCAGTGGCCTTACGCTTGCTGGCTGCTGGTTTAGCCTACATGTGTCTCATGGGTATATTTCTTGAGGACTATACAGTTGCCAATACCCAATTTGACATGTCTGAAGATAATAGAACGACTTATTCATTCGGGTTGGTGTTAGCCTGCCTGCTCATCAGTTGGGTCAGCACACTTATCTGTGATGTTAAGGAACAAAAAATGTCTGGTAAAGACATTGAGCGCAAGGTAAATACATCTGATATAAGGCGAGCGCATTTGATTGAAGATGCGCTCACCCACGAAGCAAAAAACCGTGTCGCTCCTGAAGGGATGAGCTGGAATCCAATGACTTACTATTCCCAACGTAAAGCCATTAGTGCCAAAGTGGATGCTACTCAAGCAGCACTAAGAGAGCCAGGTGCGATAAAGGAAAGATGGGATATCATCAAAGCTGCGGATGATGTTTTAGGAGCAAAATCTAACAAAGACATGGCATTCCTGCTTGAAAACAGTCTAAAACCAACGCTCGAGACGACAATCAAAAACGCCATGAAGTAATAAGCCGATAACGCAACCTATTGATAAGTAACATTTATATGGCCTGTCATCAGCCGATTAACACTTTGCTACAAAGTATGACTTTCCCTATATAAGTTCCCCTGCTAAAGTGAGGAAGTTAAGACAAATAACACATATTGGGGATTAGCATGATAATAGCGGGTGAAGTGTATAAACGAATGAGCGAAAATGAGCGGAACACCGTACGTGTTCTGGGCGCCATTTCTGCACTCTGCACTATGCTATCCGTATCAAGCTTCAACTCTAGCGTCAAGCATGAGGCTCAGTCCTATCTTGAATTGGGGAATGACTCCTATGAAACAGTGCAGGGCGTCCTGATTTTTGTAGCTATGATCGCTTTGTTTGCATTGAAATTATATGCTGCTACAACAGCAGATGCACAGAAAGCCAAGGCGAAATCAGATGCCCAAAAACCGGTAACTTTTGCGAAACAGCCTAAGCAAAATCCAGTAGCTGCTTCTGTAGCAGTACAGACTAATATGGTAACGTCAACTGCACCTTTGGCAAGGCCTAGTGAATTGAGCATACGACTAGGCGTAAAATTCTTAGGCTAGGGATTCTAAGTAATACGCACACAAATCATTCACTACACATTCCTCGCATAGCGGCGTACGTGCTTTGCACACATAACGCCCATGCAAAATAAGCCAATGATGCGCATCGTGACGGTATGCTTTTGGAACGACCTTCATCAATCCTTGTTCAACGGCCAAGGGTGTTTTCCCCGGCGCTAATCCCGTACGATTACACACACGGAAAATATGCGTATCCACGGCAAATGCTTCTTGCCCAAATGCCGTATTCAATATCACGTTCGCTGTTTTGCGCCCAACGCCTGGCAAACTTTCTAATGCTTCGCGTGAATCCGGTACGGTACTATTGAATTTTTCGATCAGAATTGCACAGGTTTCAATCACGTGTTTTGCTTTCGTATGATAAAGCCCGATCGTTTTAATATATTGTTTGAGCCCATCAACACCCAATGCCAAGATTGCTTCTGGCGTATTCGCCACTTTGTACAACGGTCCTGTGGCTTTATTGACACCCACGTCAGTTGATTGTGCTGATAACATCACTGCAATCAATAATTCGAATGGGGTCGTGTAATGAAGCTCGGTCGTAGGCGAGGGGTTTTGTTGTTGGAGTCTGTGGAAAAATAGTTCAATGTTTGTTTTGTTCATCGTGTTTTCTCATGATCGCAGCCGCAATCTCAGCTTTTCTCTCTTCAGGCGTTTTCTGCCGCAGCGCTGCTTCTTTCAATTGCTTTTCTTCTTCCTCTTTCGCTAATCGTTTCAATCGCGATTGAATCTGCACTTTAGCTTTGGCACCCGACAACTTCTCAGCATCATCAGGACGTTCAATCAAATCAATGCAATTCACGGGGCAGGGCGGCAAACATAAATCACATGCAATGCACAATGCAGAAACCACGGTGTGCGCTTGGGAAGATGCGCCAACGATCGCATCGGTTGGGCACACAGCAATGCATTTTGTGCACCCAATACAGGCATCTTCTCGAATGAACGCAACGTGCGAACGCATTATTTCACGCGCATTCCAGGTTGCGCGCCTTCATGTGGCGTCAAAATATAAATGCCTGGGCCTTCTTCGCCAGAAGCTGCAAGCACCATGCCTTCGGACATCCCAAAGCGCATTTTGCGTGGCTTCAAATTCGATACCATCACGGTTAATTGCCCGAGCAATTGCTCCGGAGAATAGGCGGATTTGATGCCTGCAAATACTTGGCGTTTCCCCATCGGGCCCAAATCTAAGGTTAAACGCACAAGCTTATCTGCTTCAGGTACGCTTTCTGCTTCAATGATTTTGGCAATGCGTAGATCAATTTTCATGAAATCTTCAATCGCGATTTCATTGTTTTCAATCACGGCAGGCGCAATGTCTGCTGGCTTGTCTTCAGGTTTCGGTGCATCTGTCATCTTTAATACCTCATTTAAATCAATTCGCCCAATCATGGGCACGTAATCATGAATCGTATGGTTTAGGAGCGGCTTTGTGTGCCACGTTTTGAAATCTGAATTTAAAAATTGAGCCGCTTTGGCAGTCAGATCAGGGACCATCGGCGTTAAATACAGGCTGAGTAATCTGAACGCATTCATCGCAGTCGTGCAAATCAAAAGCAATTTCGCTTTGTCATCTGTTTTTGCCACTTCCCACGGTTTTTCCGTGGCAATGTAGGCGTTAACTTCATCAGCTAAACGCATGATTTCACGTGCTGCTTTGCCGTATTCACGCGTGTTGTAAAAATCGGCAATGGTTTCGCTTTCAGTAGTCAACATTTTGATCAGATGCTGATCATACTCGCTCCCCAACGTATTGTTGAAATGTGATTTCATGAAGGGCGCACAGCGTGATGCAATGTTGACGTATTTTCCAACGAGGTCGCTGTTGACACGTGCGGTGAAATCATTGCTTTCAAAGTCGATATCATCGACAGCGGCGGAGGATTTTGCGCAATAGTAATAGCGCAAATACGTGGGGCTGAACAGGGATAAATATTGTTGTGCTTCAATGAATGTGCCGCGTGATTTAGACATCTTTTGGCCATTGACCGTGATGAAGCCGCTCGAGAATATGCCTGTGGGTTTGATCATGTCAGCGCCTGAGAGCATGGCTGGCCAAAAAAGTGCATGGAAATAAATGATATCTTTGCCGACAAAGTGGTACAGATCCGCCTTGCCATGGCGCACCATTTCATCAAAATTGAATTCAGCGTGATTTTTCGCGAAATGCATCATGCTGGAGAAGTAGCCGATCGGCGCATCCATCCAGACATAAAAATATTTATCATCTTCGCCGGGGATTTTAAAACCGAAATAAGGCGCATCGCGTGTGATGTCCCAGTCGTGTAGGCCGGCTTCAAACCATTCTTTCAATTTATTGGCGACTTCTTTTTGCAATGTGCCAGACTTCATCCATTCTTTGAGTTCTTTTTCAAAGGAGGTGAGTTTAAAGAAGTAGTGTTCGCTTTCTTTGGAGATAGGCGTCGCGCCTGAAATGGCGGATACTGGATTTTTAAGATCGAGCGGGCTGTAAGTAGCACCGCAGACTTCGCAGCTATCGCCGTACTGATCCAGCGCGCCGCATTTTGGGCATTCGCCTTTGACGTAGCGATCAGGCAGGAACATGTTTTCTTTTGGATCATAAGCTTGTGTGATCGTGCGTTTATCGATGTAGCCTTTTGATTTGAGTTTTAAGAAAAGGTCACCTGCGAGCGCTTCGTTTTCGGGGCTGTGGGTGGTGTGGTAGCAGTCAAAGTTAATATTAAAGCTATGGACGTCTTTAAGGTGGGATGCATAGATTTCACCGATCAACGCCTCATTGGTTTTGCCCTGTTCGCGTGCTTTGAGCATGATGGGTGTGCCGTGCGCATCATCGCCGCAGAAGAAGAAGCAACGTTGCCCGCGCATGCGTTGGAACCGTACCCAAGTATCGGCTTGAATCATCCCCAACATGTGTCCGAGGTGCAATGGCCCATTGGCGTAAGGCAATGCGTTGGTGACTAGTTTATCGCGTGACATACTCTATATACCCCTTTTTCGATGGGTTATTGTAGCTTATTGGCGGGCAAATGTGATTAAAAAGTGTCTGTGGCTTTGCGCCACAGACACTTTTTACTCACATTTGCCCGCCAGATGAACTGTTATGGTAAAATCCCTCCCATCACAGGAGGCCATCGTGGCAGAAGATTGGCGACAAGCATTAGCATCAATCAAAGCACCCATCACGGGCGAACCGCTATCGTCTACACCCTGGGTCAAAGGGACGGAAACAGACATCATCCTTGCCTGGCCATACGCCGCAAAGAGCCTCTGGCCCGTTCTCGAAACCCAAATCAAATCAGCGATTAATCCTCAAACCATCTTATCTCAACAAGCCATCAAAACACGCGATGTTCAGAATAATCTAACCCCCATCCCAGGGATCAAAAACATCATCGCAGTCGCCTCAGGCAAAGGCGGGGTCGGGAAATCCACTGTCACAGCCAACCTCGCCCGAGCTCTTCAACAAGAAGGCGCACGCGTTGGCGTACTCGATGCTGATATTTACGGCCCAAGCCAAGCGATGATGCTCGGGGCTGGCAATGTTCATCCAGAAGCGCTCGACAATAAAAAGATGAATCCCGTGGACAGCGCAGGCATAAAAACCATGTCGATTGCTTATTTACTGCAAGAGCAAGATACCGCGATGATCTGGCGTGGCCCAATGGTTAGCGGTGCGCTTATGCAAATGTTACAAGACACCGTTTGGGGCGAATTAGATTATTTAGTCATTGACTTACCGCCTGGCACCGGCGATATTCAATTAACCCTGGCGCAAAAAGTGCCTGTCACGGGCGCGGTGATTGTGACCACACCGCAAGACATTGCTTTGATGGACGCGCGCAAAGCCTACGCGATGTTCCGCAAAACAGGGATTGAGGTTTTAGGGATTGTGGAAAACATGGCGATGCACCATTGCAGTGCCTGTGGCCACGAAGAAGCGATTTTCGGAGAAGGCGGCGGCGAACGCATGGCACGGCAATATGAGTTGCCATTGCTGGCGTCATTGCCGTTGGACGCGCGTATTCGTCAAGACATGGATGAAGGAAGGGCTCACGTATCTCCTGCATTCATTGAGATGGCGCATCAAGTGGGCGCTCGCTTGGCATTGAAGCGAGAAAATTTTGCATCAAAGTTTGGAACTGTGAGGGTACTATGACGATTAAAGCAGATGAATGGATCATCCGCATGGCAAAGCTCGGCATGATTGAGCCGTTTGAAAAGGAGCAAGTGCGTCGCGTTGATGGGCAGAAAGTCATTTCGTATGGCGTATCAAGCTATGGATACGATGTTCGTTGCGCGGATGAGTTCAAAGTATTCACGAATATTAATTCCGCGATCGTCGATCCCAAAGATTTTGATGAAAACAGCTTTGTTGATGTGAAGTCTGATATTTGCATTATCCCGCCAAATTCATTCGCATTGGCGCGCACGGTTGAATCATTCCGCATTCCTCGTAATGTGCTGGCAATTTGTTTAGGTAAATCGACCTATGCACGTTGCGGAATCATCGTGAATGTCACACCCTTAGAACCCGAGTGGGAAGGGCATGTTACGCTGGAGTTTTCGAACACAACCTCGTTACCTGCGAAGATTTACGCAAATGAAGGTGTGGCGCAGCTAATATTTTTAGAAGCTGCTGAAGTATGCGCAACGTCGTACCTCGATCGGGCTGGGAAATACCAGGGCCAATCAGGGGTTACGTTGCCGCTTGCATAGCATTCCTGTGCTATTATTATAATGTTGGTTTAATTAATAATGAGGTAAAAACAATGAGATACGTGCTATTGGCTGTAAGTCTTTGTTATGCTGGGTCGCTGCTCGCGGCGGTACAGCCTTTGGGCGAAGAAAGTGATAGCACGGCCACACCTCCTGCAAAAGTAGACATTCCAGCAAAGAATCAAACGCCTTTTAAAATGCAGCCTTTTGTGACAGACAAAGGGCAACGAGCAGAATTGGTGACCCCTGAAGTGGGTGAACAATACGCGATCATTCCCATTCCTGAAGAACACCCCGATCCATTGGATGACAGTAGCGAAAGGAACACGGATTCGGAGTGGCAATTATTAACGTGGTAGGTGTTGTATGTACCATTGGAACGTGTATGAAGTGTATTTAAAAGACGAATTCCGTGGCTACGTATTTGCGCAGGATGAAAAAGATGCAAAACGTGCGTGGGATGCGCCGGCTGATCGTTTCGAACCGATGGAAGATGCAGAATTTTATGTGACCAGTGAAGAAGAAGGTGGCCACGTGATTTTCTTAGCACCGGATGAACTGGTTGATCACCTCGTTGAAGCAGAGCATGTCAGCGAACCGCACGTCCTTTATAAAAAAGAGTAATCAAAACTTCACCAACATACCTGTTTTTTCAACCATCACATCACCAATATAAACGCGTCCATTTCTCAACTGAACCTTCTTCGCCGCAAACCAAGCAATGACTTGCGGATATAAACGATGTTCCTGTGCAACAACACGTTTACGCAAACGTTCTGAAGTATCGTGAGGTTTCACAGGCACGACGACTTGCGCGATGATCGCCCCTTCATCAACACCTTCAGACACAAAATGCACAGTCGCGCCATGTTCTTTGTCCTTCGCCGCCAACGCACGCTTATGTGTATGCAGGCCTTTGTATTTTGGCAACAACGCAGGATGAATGTTAATAATCCGCCCATCAAACGTATTCACAAATGCAGGGCTTAAAATCCTCATATAACCCGCGAGGACGATCAAATCAAAATCGAGTGCACGCAATAAATTGGCCAGCCGCTCGTTATAAGCTGCGCTTGGTTCTTTATGATGCGGTTCCAACGCGAACGTAGGAATATTCGCTTCTTGCGCACGCGTCAGTGCATACGCATCTGGATTATCGCTGACCACAGCACAAATATGCGCAGGACATTTGCCATTATCAATCGCATTGATAATAGCTTGGAGGTTTGAGCCGTTTCCTGAAGCGAGAATAACGATTTTAAACATCGTACTTTACTCGTAAACGACAGAAGACGAACCAGGCGTCGACACAATATGCCCAACAAACCATGCTTTTTCACCCATCGCTTGGCAATGCGCTAAGACATCTTCCGCATCATTCGGGTCAACAACCAGTATCATCCCAACGCCGCAATTAAACGTTCGATACATTTCCTCATCTTCCACTTTCCCCTGTGATTGTATCCAGTGGAAAACCATCGGCCACGCATCCGTCGGATGCGCAATATGAGCGCTCAATCCTTCAGGCAAAATCCGCGGTACATTCTCAGTCAACCCACCACCCGTGATATGCGCCATGGCATGGAGTTTATGATCCTCAATCAGTGGCAATAACGTTTTGACATAAATTTTTGTCGGCGCAAGCAGTGCGTCGTGCAGTGTTTGGCCATCGCCCAAGGATGCTGATAAAAAGGATTTTTGTTTGCTCAGAATATGTCGAATCATCGAGTAGCCATTGCTGTGAGGCCCGGATGACCCCAATGCTATCAAGATGTCATTTTTTTTCACTGCGCTTCCATCGATGATATCTGCTTTTTCGACAACACCAACACAAAAACCTGCCAGATCGAAATCTTCATTTTGATACATGCCAGGCATTTCCGCTGTTTCGCCACCCACGAGCGCGCAATCAGCTTGCTTCAACCCATCTGCAATCCCTTTAATCACTTTCGTGGCTTGCAACACATTCAACTTGCCCGTCGCATAGTAATCTAAGAAGAATAGCGGCTTGGCACCACAGACGATCAAATCATTGACACACATCGCGACTAAATCAATCCCAATCGTGTCCAATATATTAAGTGATGTCGCCAAGGCCAGCTTGGTTCCCACGCCATCAGTACATGAAACCATGACAGGCGCTTTATACCCCGCCGGCACTTCATATAAAGCGGCAAATCCACCAATCCCGCCCAAGACAGCAGGGGTATGTGTTGCACGCGCAATCGGCTTAATATTCTGAACGAGGGCATTGCCAGCAGCGATGTCAACGCCAGCATCGGCGTAGGTGGTGGGTTTTGTCATAGCGCAGTCCTATTCCTAAAAATTCGTGAGTATTATACCTTGTTTGTCGCGCTAAGACACATTAGAATCAGTGAGGGAGGTGCATGATGCACATCATTCGCGTATTGTTTAGCTTGACGGCTATCTTTTTAACCTTATTTTCATCGGCAGCCTGGGCTGCTGATCCCGTCACCGATCTTTACACGGCTCGTGTACTCATCACATCGCGTTCGGATGATGCAAAGACGGCAGGGTTCCAAGCGGGTTTACGCCAGGTTTACATGAAGCTTTCAGGAAAGTCGGATATTTCATCTTACAAATCGCTTGTCCAATCCCTTCAGAAAGCACCTGAATGGGTGGATCGTTTCCAATATCAACAATCAGGCAATGATGCTTATATGGTCATTCGATTTAATCAGTCATTGGTCAAAAGAGCATTGGATAATGCTTCGTTGACTTATTCCGATGATCCTCGCCCAACGTTATTGATTTGGTTATCGATGAATCTTCAAGATATTCCCGTGGTATTAACGGAACAGCAATTGAGCCCCGAGCCTATCCTAGTGAAAAAGGCGTTAGAGGATTCAGCCGCGCGGTGGGGGTATGATATAGACATTCCGAAGGGTGATCCTTTAGACAACGTGACACCTAACGACATTGCAGGTGCCTTTGATTCACCCATGCATGAAGCGAGCATGCGTTATCGTACAGATGGTTATTTAGCGATTGCGTTGACGGGCAAAGAGGATCAATGGAATGATACTTGGCGAACGATGGTGGGAGACGCAACAGGGAATGGTACAGCGGACGGAACGTTAGCAACCGTCTTTGATAACACGTTTGCGCAAGTGACGGCAGCTTATTTACATCAAGCGGACACGGTGGCTTCAACCTCCCCGAGTGATATTGAATTGGTGGTATCGCACATTGATAGTTTAGAAACGTACATGCGCGTCGATGCTTATCTAAACACATTGCCAGGCGTGAAAGTTGTTGAAACGGTAGAAATGTCGATGCCGACCGTGACGTTCCGCATGAAATTAACCGAACCGATTTCAACATTAGAAGCGGCATTGGGCGCAGGGCGTTTCCTGTCGCTCGATGATAATCCTGATAATGAACACGGTTTAGACACGCTTTATTACCGTTATGGGTCCGAATGACTACTCAACTGACACTCAGCGTATCATTGCGCGACGAAGCCACCTTTGATAATTATGTGACGAAGGACAAAGCGCTCGTGCATGATTTAAAAGCGATGGCCATTGGGGCGGGTGAACATAGTTTATTTTTGTTTGGCCCAGAAGGGACGGGGAAAACACATTTACTCGAAGCCACCTACATGGCAGCGTTTC